>Ga0187817_10001071_pt1 | contig 12940 bp, 15 predicted proteins | sample NC_wetland_sal_i_17_FD_132431 | JGI IMG/M metagenome (GOLD analysis project Ga0187817, IMG submission 132431) | Wetland sediment microbial communities from Neuse River Estuary, North Carolina, USA - SO4_2 | ecosystem: Environmental > Aquatic > Freshwater > Wetlands > Sediment | place: USA...
CTCGCGTTCGAGCATCCCCCGCACCACCCTCAGGTCCAGGGGGTGGGGAGGCTCGGGGAGCGCCTCGTACGCGCCTCCATTCGAGCAAACTCGCAACGTCCGGTACATGCCCAGGGTCGAATGAGCGGGGTCGTACTAAGGCCGATCTCCTCCGAGGGGACCAGTGCCCGGGTCGCCCGGCCGGACGGATATCAGGGCGTTCCTCTGCTCCCGTGGACGGAACTATAGGACCACCGCGTTCCGGACGCAGTCGTCGATGATCCGGTCGACGTCGACCCGCTCCTCCTCCCGGAGGATCTGGACGAGATTGGAACGGGTCGCCGGCTTGTCGGGCACGGCCTGGCAGCAGACGCCCGGGCGGGTGGAGATCGCGTACGTGCCGATCGATTTCGCGACCGCTTCGATCTCGTGCTTGTCGAACCCGATGAGCGGGCGCACGATCGGAAGGCTGACCGACGCGGTCGCGCTGCGCATGTTGGACAGCGTCTGAGAGGCGACCTGCCCGAGCGCCTCGCCGGTGGCGAGGAAGCTCGCCTGCTCTCGCTCGGCGATCCGCTCGGCCGAACGCCACATGAACCGGCGGCAGAGAACGCACCCCACGTGTCGGTCGGTGTTGCGCATCAGCGTGACCTGGGTCGAACCATGGGGAACGAGATAGAGCGGGATCGGCTGGTGGTAGCGCTCCCTAAGGACCGCCAGGTGGTCGATGACCTTCTCGAGGGGCGAATCGTCGGTGAACGGCCGGTTGTCCATGTGGACGGCCAAGAGCTCGTGGCCTTGGCGGAGGAGGTAGTGGAGGGCCACCGGAGAGTCGATCCCTCCGCTCATCAGCATGACTCCGCGCGCCATCGAACGCGAGGACCTCGGTTCGACTATTAACGAGTGCGGTCGGCGGGTCCTCGAGGCGGGGCGCAGGTAAATACCGGGGATGGGTCGTTCGGGCGATGGTGGAAGAGGCGGCCCCGCCCATCGACCTCTACGCACGTAGGGAAGGCTCGGGACCCCCCATCGTGCTCCTCCACGGCGTGGGCGGCAATCACACGGTGTGGAACCTGGTCGTCCCGCACCTCTCGCCCCAATTCACGGTCATCGCCCCCGACCTCCGCGGCCATGGCCGGACGGCGGCGCCCGAAGGCTCCCACTTCACGTACGCCGAGCTCGCGGGGGACGTCCTTCGGCTGCTGGAGCAGGAATCGGTCTCGTCAGCCCATCTGGTCGGGCTCAGTGGAGGGGCTCTGCTCGCCCTCCGCCTCGCGCTCGACCAGCCGGACCGCGCCCGCAGTCTCACGATCGTGAGCGGAGCCGCATACACCGACCCGCATACCCGGGCGGTGGCCCAACGATGGGCGGAAACGTACGCTAAGGAAGGGCCGGACCGGTTCGCGCTTCGTTTGCTGAAGGACCTGTACTACCCGGATTGGGTCGAGGAACACCTCGACTTCGCGGATGAGTTGCGCGAGCTGGTGAAGCACCAGGACATCGGCCCGGCGGAGCGATGGTCCCGGGCCATGCAGGCCTTCGACGAGCGGGGCCGCGTCGCGAACGTCCGCGTTCCGACGCTGATCGTTCAGGCGATGGACGATGCGGTCGTGGACGCTTCGCACGGGCGGATCCTCCGCCAGTCGATCCCCGGGGCCAAGATCCGGATCCTCGCGGAGACCGGGCACATGGTGCCCGTCGAGCGCCCCCGGGAGACCGCCGAAGCGATCGCGACGTTCGTCGCATCGGTCGAAGCGCAGCGGGGGAACGCGCCCGCGGCGTAACGCACCGAGGGGTCCCGGCCATCTTATAGTCCGGCCGCCGATTCCGAGGCGATGGCCGATAGCCGGAACCCCGACCTCTCCGTTCGCATCGCGGAGCTCGAACGAGACCTGCGCGAACTGAAGGCCCGAGTGATCGCACTCGAGCGGATGGTGGGATCGGGCGAAGAGCATCCGTCGGACCAGACCACCGTACGGCGGAAGGTCGCGTACGACTGGCAGGCCTGATCGTGCCGGTGGGTCCGCCGGTTCCGGTCGGTACCGCGCCGCGGTCGCTCGATGGCCTTCTCCAGCGATTCGAGCCCGTCGTCCCGCCCGTCTCCGCCGCCGCGGCTGCGGTGACGATCGTGCTGCGAGAGGGGGATCGGGACGTCGAGGTATTGCTGATCGAGCGCACGTCCCGAAGCGATGACCCGGCCTCCGGGCAGGTCGCTCTCCCGGGAGGTCACGTGGGAGAGGGGGACGGGTCGCTCGTCGCCACGGCCCTGCGCGAGCTCGAGGAGGAAGTCGGATTGACCGCGACCGACTTGGGAGGAGCCCCGCGGTACGTGACCACCCATTTCGCCGCCCGCTTCGGGATCCATGTGGCGGTGTTCGCGGCGCCGCTCGCAGGGGCTGCCGGGACGCCCAGTCCCCGCAGCGTCGAGGAGGTGGCGCATGTCTTCTGGCTCCCCCGGTTCGTGCTCGGAACCACGCAGCGGGTCCATCGAGAGACCCCCCAAGGTTGGAGGGAGTTCAACGCCTCGATCGTGGACGGCCACGTCCTTTGGGGGTTCACGCGAAGGGTGTTGCGGCAGTTCTTCGAGCTTCCCACCGAGGACGACCTCATCGGCCCTTCGTTCGCTCACTCGACCTTCTTTCCGTAGACCTGGGGGATGGCCGAGCCCAGGATCCCGGGGGAGCGCGGATTCGGCTCGAACGGGCGAGAGACCCTTTAAATACCACCTTAAATACTTCGGCGCCGAGGGATTTCCTTGGTCAAGATCCGCATCGAGAACGTAGTCGCATCGACCTCGCTGGGTGATGAACTCGACCTCCAGTCGATCGCGCTCGGTCTCGACGGGGCGGAGTACGAGCCCGAACAGTTCCCCGGGCTCATCTATCGGCTGAAGCAGCCCAAGACCGCGATCCTGCTCTTCCGTTCGGGAAAGGTCGTCTGCACCGGCGCGAAGAGCATGCACGAGGTCGAGGAGTCGATCCGCACCGTCGCGGCCCAGATCAAGAAGGGCGGGCAGAAGATCAACATGCACCCGAAGATCGAGGTGCAGAACATCGTCGCGAGCTCCGACCTCGAGAGCGAGATCAACCTGAACGCGATCGCGGTCACCCTCGGCCTGGACCGGGTCGAGTACGAACCCGAGCAGTTCCCGGGGCTCGTGTGCCGTATTGACGAGCCGCGCGTGGTCGTCCTCTTGTTCGGCAGCGGAAAGCTCGTCTGCACGGGGGCCCGCAAGCCGTCCGACGTCGAGGTCGCCGTCAAGAAGATCACGAAGGAACTCCAGGGCGCGGGCCTCCTCCGATAGGCGCGTCCCGGACAAGGGCGTGCCGCTTCCCCCCGGTCTTCCCGTCGTCGACCACCACTGCCATTTATCCCCGACCGGCGAAGGGGTGGATGCGGCCCGTCGGTTCCGCCGCGCGGGCGGGACTCACCTGTTTCTCGCGACCCAGAACTACGCCGGATCGGTCCCCCGCTCGCTCGAGGACTACCGCCACCAGTTCGAGACCACCGAGTCGCTCGCCCGTGGAGTCACCGAAGCGACGGGGGTCGTGGTCTACCCGGTCGTCGCGCCGTACCCGGTCGACCTGGTCCACGCGGCGGCGGTGATGGGCGTCGACGCCGCGTTAGAGCTCCACCTCGGGGCCCTTGAGCTCGCCGGCCGATGGGTCCGGGAGCGCCGAGCCGTGGCCCTCGGAGAGGTGGGCCGACCCCACTTCCCCGTGCCGGACGAGGTCGCCGCCGCGGTCGAACGGGCGTTCCGGCAGGCGTTTCGGGTCGCCCGCGAGGCGGACTGCCCGGTCGTGGTGCACTCCGCTGACCTCGACGCTTCGGGGTACCGGGAACTCGCTGAACGGGCCTCGGAAGCCGGGTTCCCGGCGGTGCGCGTAGTGAAGCATTATGCACGCCGTCGTATCGAGGCCGCGGAGCGGGCGGACGTGACTCCTTCCTACCTTGCCCGCCGAGAGCTCGTCCGCGAAGTGGTGCGGGACGCCGGACCCTGGTTTCTCGAGACGGACTTCCTGGACGACCCGGCCCGGCCAGGAGCGGTCCTCGACCTCGCGACGGTCCCTCGCCGGGCGACCGCCCTCTGCGAGACTTCGGAAGCCGGCGCGGAGCGGCTCTGGGTGCCCTTCGTGGAGTCCGTGGAGAAGGTCTACGGCATCCGACCCCAGGCGCCGGCCCGGAGGGCGGAGTGATGCCGAAGCGCCCCCGTCGCGGGCAGCTGGTCGCGCTCGAAGGGATCGACGGGGCGGGCAAATCGACCCTCGCCCGCGCGATCGCCTCCGCTCTGCGGCATCGCGGGCTCTCGGTGGCCCTCCGACACGAACCGTCCGACGCGAAGTTGGGACACCTCGCTCAGAGCGTCAGCCGGGACGACCCTTGGAGCGGCGCCGTCTACTTCACGGTCGACCGCCACCTGGCCCGCCCCGCGCTCGAACGGGCCCTTGCACGGCACGACGTGGTTCTGACCGACCGGTCGTTCTACTCGACCCTCGCGTACCAGGGGAGCGCACTTCCCTCCCGGGAACGACGCCGGCTGGAAGAGCTCGAGCGGACCGCGACGCGGGAACCGGACCGCGTGATCCTTCTCGAAATCCCGTCCGGCGCGGCGCTGCGTCGTCTGGGAGTACGGGGGCGCCAACGCGGTCCGCTCGAGCAACGGGCGACCCTGGAGCGGGTGGCTCGCGCCTACCGGATCCTCGCCCGGGACCCTCGTTGGGTCGTCCTCGACGCTCAGGACTCCGTGCCCGAGCTCGTTCGAGCTGCACTCCAGCATCTACGCCTTCCGGACTCCTCCCGCCGCGGGACTCGCCCGAGAGGACGAACATGATATGGCCCGCTCCCGTCCTCGACGGCGTACGGTAGGCCCCATGCCGCGCATCCTGCTCAAGGAGGAGACGCTCGACCCGTCCTACCTCCCGGCCCGGCTTGTCCGTCGAGAGAAGGAGCTCGAGCTCACCTACCGCCGGTACCGGGAAGCGCTGTCGAAGGGGCTGCCGTACCATCTCTTGCTGACCGGAGGGGTCGGGAGCGGAAAGACCGCGCTCGCCCGCCGGCTAGGCGCGGACCTCGAGCGGGGAGGTCGACTCGCGAACCTCCCCGTTCATGCGGCCTACGTGAACTGCTGGCGGCGCGCGAGCGACCGAACCGTCATGCTCGACCTCCTGCGCAGCGTGCACGTGTCGCTCCCCGACCGGGGGTACAGCCTCTCGGAGATGCTAGACGTCTTCGAGCAGGGGATCCGCAAGAACCCCCAGCATCTCTTGGTGCTCCTCGACGAAGCCTCCAGCCTGGTCCGTCAGGAGACGAAGCTCGTCTACCTGCTCTCCCGCTCTCAGGAGGTCGAGCTCGGTTCGATCTCGCTGGTGCTCATCGCGGTCGAGGACCTTTTCCCGTACCTCGACCCGGCGAGCCGGTCGAGCTTCGGAGTGACGCACCGCCTATCCCTGGCGCCCTACGACCGGGCGGCCCTCGCCGACATCCTGGCCGCCCGGTCGGAGCTCGCGCTCCGCCCGGGGAGCGTCGACCGGGACGTGCTCGAGCAGATCGCGCGGATCGCCGCACCAAACGGGGACGCGCGCTTCGCGCTCGAGGTGCTCTCCGGGGCTGCGCATGCGGCCGAGGATGAGGGGGCCGAGTCGGTCACGGCCGAGCACGTGCGGCGCGCGAAGGGCTCGCTCCTCCCGACGGTCTCCGAGACCCAGCTCGAAGCCCTGTCGACCCCCGAGCTCGGCGTGCTCCTCTCGCTCTCTCGAACCCTCAAGGGTCGGGCGACCTCCACCCCGAGCCAGAAGCTGCGGTCGAACCACACAGCGCTGCTCGAGGAGCTCGGAGCGAGCCCGATGAGCCGTACCACGTTCTGGCGGACGCTCAAGGAGCTCGAACGCGACGGCCTCGTCACCCTGGAGACCGGGGCGTCCGGGGAGTCGAGCCAGGTGGCGATGGATGAACTGCCGGCGAGCTACCTTGCTACGCTCCTGGAAGAGCGGCTCGGACGGGGTCGCGCGCGCAAACGCTAAACCGCCGACCCCGCTCCGCGCGCCGTGGCGAGCGACGGAAGCACGGCGGCGCCCGCCCTGGCGTCGCGACGCCTTCCCGAGTGGATCCGAGTGCGCCCCCCGCATGGTCCGGTGTACCCCGAGGTTCGGGAGATCCTCGGGACGCTCGGCCTCGGGACGGTCTGCCGGGAGGCGCGATGCCCGAACCTCCCCGAGTGTTGGTCTGCGGGCGCAGCGACGCTGATGCTCCTCGGCACCGAGTGCACCCGACGATGCGGGTTCTGCGCGGTAACCACGCACTGGCCCCGGGGGGTCGTCGACCCTACCGAGCCATCCCGGGTCGCCGAAGCGGTCCGCCGATGGGGGTTGCGCTACGTGGTCCTTACGCAGGTTTGCCGCGACGACCTCCCGGATGGTGGCGCAGAGGTTCTCGCCGAAACGGTGCGCTGCGTACGTGAGGCGTCTCCGTCAACCCTGGTCGAGCTCTTGATCGGCGACCTCGGCGGCCGGGAGGCGGCGCTCCAGACCTTGCTTCAAGCGCCCCCGGACGTCCTCGCCCACAACCTCGAGACCGTGCGCTCCGTTTCGCCGCGGGTCCGCGACCCCCGTGCGGGCTACGACCGCTCCCTCGGCGTCCTCGCCGCAGCGCGCGCGCTCGGCCCGCCCGGTCTCGTGACGAAGACCTCGGTCATGCTCGGCCTCGGAGAGTCGTTGAAGGAGCTCGAGACCGCGTTCGCCGATCTGAGGAGCGTTGGCGTGGACCTACTCACGCTCGGCCAGTATCTTCGGCCCAGCGAGGACCACGTCCCCGTGGCCCGGTACGTTCCTCCCGAGGAGTTCGAGGCGTTGCGCGACCGCGCGCTGGCCCTCGGATTCGCGGGTGTGGAGGCGGGGCCGCTCGTACGGAGCTCCTACCGTGCGGAAGCGCTCTATCGGCGGGCCCGCGAAGCCCATGGAGGGTAGACCGTGGCCAAGAAGGTCCGGAAGAAGCTCGAAGAGGAAGAGGCGGCGTCCTTCGAGTTCCCGGTCTTCGACGAGGTCGGGTTCGTGACGAAGGAGTACGAGCTCATGGGTGGCGTGATCCTCGCCGGTGTGATCGCGGTGGTCCTGGGTCTGGTGGGCTGGGCGATGTCGGTGGCGGGCCTCCCTTGGTACCCTCCGTTCCTCGTGGGTCTCGTCGGGATCATTGCGAGCCCGTACGTCATCCGGCGCCTACGCGAACGCACCCGTCTCTACACGAAGGGGGACTGGGCCGGCCTGATCATGCTCGAGTTCTTCGGCTGGTTGGCGCTCTGGTTCGTGCTGCTGAACGTCTCCCCGCACGCCCTCTAGGTGCGGTCGATCCACGGAAGCCGCTTCGCCAATAGGTCCCGAAGCGCTTCCAAGAGCGCCGGGGAGTCCGGCACGTCGGCGAGCGGGTGGACGCTCATGCGGGCCGGGTCCGAGGGCGTCAGGTCCTTTCCGAGCGACAGGCGGGGCAACGCGGCCCGAAGGACGGGCTCGGTATCGCGCTCGGTCCTGCGGCTTTCCACGGCGAGGCTTCCGTCGTCCCGGACGTACGGCCCCTTGAGCACTGGGGCCCCCGGGTCGGTCCACTTGGCCAGGAAATGGCCGACCCGGTCGATTCCGGCGGGCGGGCCGTCGTGCCGGCGCACGGCCGAGCGACGTGCGTGCGCGACCTCGAGCAGGACCAGGACCCGGTCGGGGTCGGTCGCGATCGCGGTGTCCAAGACCTCGAACTCGGCCCGTCCAAGCTCCTCCGCAAGCGCCCGAGCAGCTTTGCGGATCTGAGGGTAGAGCGTATCGTCCACGAGGTCCGGTCGAGGAAGCGCGACGACCGTGACATGGGTTCCGCGCTCGCGGATGAGCCGATTCGCCTCGTCGCGTGACAAGGCGGGCGCGGCCCCGACCTGGAACCACGACTCCGCCGGACGGTCGAGGTACGCGCCGGCCGCGAGGATCAGCAGTCCCAGGTTCCGACGGGACAGCGCGCTCGCAACGTTCCGGTTCGGGTCCACCGGGTCGGCGAGGATCATCGCGACCTGCTCGGGCAGTCGAGGAGGCTCCTTCCCGACCTCTGCGAGCCGTACCGGGATCCTCCATCGTCGTGCCGCGGTGAGCAGCTCCCTCAGCGAACCGAACCGGACCACGAGCAGCTCGACCAGGTAGCCGGAGAATCCTTCCGTCCTCGCCTCGGAGCCATAGACCCCGACACCACGGAAGAATTGCTTCGCGAGGCGAACCTCCTGGACCAGCGCCGGTGTTTCGCGCGCTGCGAGGTACGCCTGGTGGAACGGCGTGCGGTCGACCGCGGAGATCGGGTGCGATGGGTCGTCGATCGCGAAGCCGGGCACCGCATCGACCTGAAACCCCTCGAACCGTCCCCGGAGATACGGATGTTCCGCGTACCGGGTCTCGGGGTCGGCCAGGACCGCGCGCCCGAGCGCGAGGCCCTCCTCCCGAAGCCGCTCGCGAGAGAGGTCGGGCGGGAAGAGGAGGAACAGGTCGATGTCCAGCCGGTCCGTCAGGAAGGTACCCCTCGCAGCGCTCCCCGCGACCAGCGCTCGGACGAGCGGGCTCTGTCGCTCGCGGGCCGCGGCCTCCACCCGCCGGACGAGCTCCGTCCGGACGTGTTCCACCCGCTGAAGGAATTCAGGCGACGGGGCGATCCGGGCGACGACGGCGGCCTCCACGCGGGCGGCCTCTCGGGCGAGGTCGGCCGGCGGGCCGGGGTCGGTCATCAGATTCCTCTGGACGTTCCCGGCCAGATGAATCTTCGCGTCGGTCGTCGCGGCGGGGGCCATCGTTATTCGCCCGCAGGGGATTCGTCTAGGGGGGAAGGAATGGCGGCCGCGCTCGGACATCTGGCCACGCTGTACGAGCCGCTCGAGGGCGGCAAAGTCCGTTGCACGGCTTGCGCTCGCTACTGTACCATCCCGCCGGGCTCGCACGGATTCTGCTTCGTCCGTAAGAACGAGGGCGGGCGCCTCGTCCTGCTGAGCTACGGGAAAGCGTCGGCCGTTCAGGTCGATCCTGTGGAGAAGAAGCCGCTCTCCCACTTCCACCCGGGGTCCCGGGTGTTCTCGATCGGCACCGTGGGGTGCAACTGGCGGTGTCTGTATTGCCAGAACGCCGAGATCTCCCAGGAACGCGAGGTCGTCGGGCGCTCGCTCTCCCCCAAGGCGGCGGTCCAGGGAGCTAAACGGTACGGCTGCCAGGGCGTGACGTTCACGTATAACGAACCCACGATCTTCGCCGAGTACGCCCTCGACGTAATCCGTGAGGCCCATGCGGCAGGGCTGTTCGCCAACTTCGTTACGAACGGGTACATGACTCCCGAGGCGGTGGACGCGATCGGCCCCCATCTGGACGCCGTCAGCGTTGACTTCAAGGGTAGCGGCGAGCCGGGGTTCCTGCGCAAGTACGTCGCCGCGAAGGGACCAGAGCCGATTCTCGAGTCGGTCGTCGGTCTCAAGACCCGCGGCGTGCACGTCGAAGTCACCGACCTTATCGTGCCCGAGGTCGGGGAGTCGGTCGAAGCGACCCGAAAGCTCGCGCGGTTCGTGGTCGACGAGCTCGGGCCCTCGACCCCCTTCCATCTGTTGCGGTTCCATCCCGACTACAAGATGATGGAGTTCCCCGATACCCCCGTCCGCACGCTCGAGAAGCTGCACGCCGTGGCCAAGTCGGAGGGGCTCGAGTACGTCTATCTCGGGAACGTCTGGGGCCATCCGCTCGAGCACACCTATTGCCCGAAGTGCGGCGCGGTCGCAGTGGAGCGATACGGGTTCACGATCCAGGCTTGGAATCTGGACGCCGAGAACGGCTGCCGCGCGTGCGGTCATCGGATCCCGATCGTCGGCCGGCTCTCGAAGGACTACCTTCCGACGTTCGCGACTCCGGTAGCCTGACCTTCGAGGCCCCTAGAGGCCGAGCGACCGGACGGGTCGCGACCGCTTCCGCGACCAGGTGGAGCGGGATCTCCTGGACGAACCGACCCTGGGGGCTCTTTCCGACCATTTCGGATAGCGGCGAGGGCTCTTCCATGCGAACGACCGCAAGCCCTGCGTCTCGGAGGATGCGGACGTAGGTCGAAAGTGTGCGATGGTATGCGGTGGTGTACCCAGTTTCATCGGCCGAGATCTTCCAGGGGACTCGCACTGCCCGTTCCTCGCGGTACTGACGGACCTTCCGCCAAGTCCGGTCGCGCCAGGCGCCGTCCCGTTCCCGTACCCGCTCGACCAGCCACGCGGACCGCTCGTCGATGTCGAAGCACGGGTGGGAGATCGAGAAAATGAACCTGCCGCCCGGTGCAAGAACCCGCGCCACCTCTTTCACGGCGCCCGCCGCGTCGCGGATGTCCTGGAGCGACATGTTGGCGACCACGCGGTCGAAGGCGCCGCTCGCTACTCCGCTGAGGTCGTTCGCGGCCCGCTCAAGGAACCTCGCTCCCGTCGGCCGGGCCCGCTCCCGGCGTCGGGCGAACCCAAGCGTCGGTCGTGAGCTGTCCACCCCAAGAACAAAGCTTGCTCTCTGACGAGCCCACCGGCGGGTGAGATACCCGTTCCCACATCCGAGGTCGAGAATTCGGAGGCCCCGAACCGGACCGAGAATGCGGAGCATCGTCGGGTCGATGAGGGCTCGGTGCCAAAGGTCGCCCCGCTCTCCCATGCGGCTGTCTCGCCATCGAGCTAGGGCGTCCCAACCTTCCTTCACCATGTCGGCTCGTTCGGAGCGTCCGACCCGGTATATCGGCTTGGCGATGGCAGCCCGTCCCGCGCGCAGTCGTGCAGGATCCCGAGAACGGTTCCCCCGGCGATCCATCCACCTCGGGGTCGGGTACGGAACCTACGTCCCGCGCCGAACGCGCGAACCGTTGACCGACTCTCCCGGTAGATTCGGGGATGCCCTGTTCGGCACCGGAGGGGGCCGACGGGACCTGCGCCACGGAGGCTCGACGGCGGACCGGTGCATCCGTTCCCCGGGACGGGAACGCTCGGACTCCTCGCGACCTCAGGGCCACTGAGGAGCACGGTTCACGTGGCCGATCGCCTCTTCGGCGACCTTCGGGGTCTCGGACATCGGGTGGACCGAGGTCATCTCGGTGTAGTTCCCGAACCACCGGGACCAGAGGAGCATGAACTCCGCTTGCTTCGCGGGCGTCTCAAAGTCGACCACCAGGATGATCTCGCGCCTTTCGTAGTTGGAATACGCGCATTCCGGTTTGAATCGGGACATCATGTATCCGAGGAGCTTCCCCGGGCCACCCGATGCATCCAGCTTGTTACCGACGTCCGCCGGAACCACTCCTCGCACGAGATACCGCATGCGCGAACCCACTTTCGGAAAGTCATAACCGTTTCTGGAGGGAGCTAGGGCCGAACAGGACCGCCGACTCCCTCCGACGATGGGTCAACCCTCGCTTCGAATTCGTGCAGCCCTCCCGTCGGTCCGTAGCCGAGGTCCGATGGCAGCCTCGTGCCAGCTCCCGTGAACGCGATTCTTCGGTACGCCGTCGAGGTCATGCGGGTATCGAGCTGGCGGGAGCTGAACCCGTCCCCGGAACCTCGGGCATCCTGTTCCGTTCACCGCCGATTCGAACGCTTTAGAGGAGGGAGGCGTTACCCTTCCCCTCGTCAGGAACTCGGATCAGAAAGGCCGACCCTGGGGCCTCACATGACCGTCCGATCCCGGTTGGGGCCTGATCCGTGGGTCCGGCGCAGCACGACCGAGCCGGTTTCTCAACGCCGCGATGGGGCGGGTTACCGAACGGCATTGACGAATTGATGGGGGCGTCCTCCTCAACGACCTGGGCGGCTGCGCGTGCCATCGTGCGCAGAAGGCGCGGATAAGTGGATGCGGAACCCGTACCCGCTCAACAGGAGAACCATGTAGTCAGCGATCCAACGCGGGCGGAAGTCACATAAGTGCACCCACTGGCCCACCATCACTCGCGAATGGAAGTGAGCTCAAGAGTGTTCATGCGAGGGACTCGGGTCTCCCCCGTCGAATCGCTACAATCCGAGCTGCTCCATCAGCGAGAGGTGGTCCGGCACCCCCCAGTGCTCGACAATTCGACCCCGCTTCATCCGGACCACGTCGATGACATCAATCGACATGGACCGGCCGGTGGGTGGATTCCCCATGAAGGGTCCCCGATTTGTGCCCGTTGCCCGGAGTCGGAGCCACACCCGGTCGTTTACTGCGTCGATGGCTTCGATCGAAAGCTGAATGTCCGGGAAACCGGTTCGAAGGGCCTGGATCATCGCGGGGACTGCTTCCTTCGTGGGAGGCACTCCTGGGGCAAGCGACTGATGCTCGACGTAGGCCGGGTCCAAGAGTTGGTCCAGGACCTGGATTTCGCCTCGATTGAACCCCTGCTCGATCAGGCGCCGTACGACTCTCTCATGGTCCGCCGTCGAGATTTGAGAGCTCGACTCTGAATCGTTCGACACTTCCTCGGGGGCGGGTCTTGGGGGGCGGGTCGTCGCCGACATTGTTCGCCTTCAATGAGTAGTAGGAGATAGCTCACCGTTCTGACAAGGGCAACAGAGGTCGCGGTTCCCGCCCTTGATGACACGTTTGTAGAAGTTCGTCCCACAAAACGGAACCGCCGAAGCTTTTCTCTGTGGAGGGCCGTAGAGGATACCATGGACCCCCTCGATCTGAAGATTCTTCGGGAAACTTCCCGCGGACGGGTCATGTGGTGGGGAAGCCTCGACCCCCGGGTCTCCATCCGGGAAGTGGGACGACGGCTGAGAATCGATCCGACCACGGTCTGGAAACGTCTCCAGAGGTGGCAGATCGACGGATTCCTTCTCGGCTACTCAGTCGTACCCAACCCCACTCTGTTCGGCGCTAGGCTCGCGGGCGGAAGCGTCCGGATTTCGGACTCCCGGGCCAAGGAGAGATTTTTCCGGGATCTTGGCCTCATCGAAGGCGCGGCCTTTGCCGTGGACCAG
>Ga0187817_10001072_pt1 | contig 12937 bp, 10 predicted proteins | sample NC_wetland_sal_i_17_FD_132431 | JGI IMG/M metagenome (GOLD analysis project Ga0187817, IMG submission 132431) | Wetland sediment microbial communities from Neuse River Estuary, North Carolina, USA - SO4_2 | ecosystem: Environmental > Aquatic > Freshwater > Wetlands > Sediment | place: USA...
AGGACCGGGTCTTGTCGCTTCCTCCTGCCTCGAAAGCCAGAAAGTCTCGCGCCGCCTCGAATATCGTGGAAATCACAGCGTCGTCTAATGGAGCGAAGATGGCGCGTTAATATTTCGATTGTTCTGCCAGCAAACGACGCAGGGTAGTCTTGCCTCTGGCTGTCAGATGTCCTGGATACCGCGCCGGCAAAAATCAGGTGAGCCGGTGGAAATACGCGTGCGTCCGAGCCTGACGCACGAAGAGATGGCGCAGATGATCGGCGCGTCACGCGAGACCGTGACCCGGCTGATTGGAGATCTGAAGAGGAAAGAGTTTATCCGTTTGGAGGGATCAACGCTGGTGATCCAGAATCGCAGGCGCTCGAAGCGCTGGCAAATTAGAAGATGTTGCATCCTCCCCCCACGAATACGGCCGGATACCTCCTCATCCGGCCGTTTTTTCTCGAAATGATCGCGCTTAGAAGTTGAATCCGATCTGTGCAGTGAGCGCTCGCGGCGTCACGTAATGCGTGCCGCTGAACGTGGACAAGAAGTTGTACAGCGCGTATTTGTTGGTCACGTTGATGGCGGTCAACTGAAGGCTCCATTTGTACTTGTCGCCATGAAAGAGATTGTCGTGACCCACAGAGAGGTCGAACAAACTACGCGGCTTAATGCGCTGCGGATTGTGATCGTCATTCTCGGTTCCGGGCGCCGGTACCTTTATAAGAGTTGACCCAAACTGCGATGCCAGACACCGGCTTGGCAGCGGTTGGGTAATGGTTGCGTGTGCGCCATTGCATGTGAACCCGGCTTGAAATTCCTGATCAGCGGTCAAGGGAGCCCCCGAGATCGTATTAATCAAACTGATGGCTGGTTCTCCGTTGAGAGTGGTTGATGCGCCAGCGCAAGTCGCAGTCAGCAGGTTATAGCACGGTGTCGCCCCGGCTACGAGCCCGCTGTCATATCGCCAGTTGAATCCGACCCACGGTCCGCGCCTCCAGGGCTGGTATTGCAAGTGAGTCGTCTGATTAAAGAGTTCGTCGTGGTCGATGCGGAAGACGCCAGTCGCCGGAGGAATAATCGGTAAGCCCGCCACTTGGGGCAGGAAGAAGCGTGCGGCCACGCTGGACATGACCACCAAAGCCGAAAATCCATGGTAGTTCGGCACGCTGACGCGCAGGGCAAAGCCGGGAATCTTGGCGTTGTGCCACTCGATCGGGAAGGTAATGGGCGTGCTGCCTACGACACCGAAATCGTAGCCGTTATGCGTGTACTTCCAGATGTAGTCACCGCTCACGACAAGGTAGCGCCCGAACGCCTGTTGCAGGCCGGCATGGAATTCATTGCGAAAGCCCGGGGAAATCGACCCGGAGACGCAAGGAACGCCGGGCGGGGGCACCAGAGCGGCGAGGAATGGGATGCTGCATCCCGTGCTGGCAATTACCAGATTTTCGTTGAACGGGCTCTCCAGAGTGCGCGCATAGGAAACCCGCAGGACCGTATTGGTCTGCTTGATGTTGTAGGAAATCCCCAGACGAGGCTCCGCTTGGCTGCCTGTGGATAGGCCGTTATACAAGTCACCACGAATCCCCAGGTTGAATGACCAGTTTCCCCTGCTGATCGAATCCTGGGCATAGAGGGCGAGTTGCTTTACATCTGTGTGCCCGTGAAACGCGAAGAGACTTCCGGGTGCCAATTGCCCCCCTCCGCCAGTCAAATCATGCGGCGCCAGAGCTGTACACGGCGGACCCAGGAGGGCGCCATTCACCAAACATGGGTCATTGGGGATGGGAACACCATTCGCATCGAGCAGATTGAGCGAGGGAATCAGTGTCGGGTCGACGATGCCGATGCCGTCATCCTCGGTGAGAAATGTCTGTTCATACGTGGCCCCCACCTTCACGTTATGGATGCCCTTCACGTAGGACAAATTTGATCGCAGACCTGCGTTGGTAAGCTTACGGTGTTGAATGACAGTCTCGCTTTGGAGATCCGGAGAAAGATCTGCGAACGGATCAGCGCTCGGATAGTAGTTGTATTGGTCCTTCCGTACGAAGCCGCCAAACGTGAACACCGCGGTCGAACCGATGGCTCGTGTCCAGGTCGGCGCGATGTTGAAGGTCTTGATCTGCGAACGCTGATCCGTGGGGCCAAGCGGAGTAACGGTCCCCGGGTCGGTGAGTTGAACACCGTTGACATCATGAAACTGCTGGTCAAAAGTATTTGGGTTCTGAAACCAGGAACGGCTGTAGCCGAAGTTCAGATGGAGGGAGTCTGCACCCGAGAGTTGATAATCCACCCGGTCAAATACGTTTTCCTCGTTACCCTGATCATGCATGACAGCAAATTCGGGAGGGTCGAGAAATCGCCCGCTGTTCAGGCCGTTCACCGCAATGAAGTTCCCCCACTTCTGCCCTCCGTACCCGAAGTTGAGATCGACATTGGAGGTGCCAAAACTGCCGTAGGAAGCTGTGACGCCGCCATGAGGCGTGGTCATGCCTTGGCCCGAACGGGTGGTAACGTTGATCACCACGCTGGTTTTGTCGCCGTATTCGGCGGGCGGGGCACCAGCGATGACTTCCATGGACTGGACCGAATCCATGGGCACCTGGTTCGAGAACACTTTGCTTTGCTGATCCGTGATCGGCTGGCCGTCCAGGGAAAAGGAATTCTGTGCATGATCACCCAACCCGTGGAATAGACCGTTGGAATCTGCCGCAATGCCCGGCGTCGCCAATGTGACCAGAGAACTCAGCGACGACGACGCGCTCTCTAGCGGCAACTTGTCGAACAATCCGCGATCCACGTCGGTGTGAAAGGTCGGATCGTTCTCTACCAGGTCTCCTCCCGCCTCGCTCTGTACGGTGACGGTTTCAGACGAAACCTTTACGCTCAGCGTAATGCTGAGACTTACGGGAACGACAGACCGAACATCGATGTCCTGCGAATAGGGAGTGAACCCGCGCCCCAGCACACTGAGGTGATACGGATTAAATGGCACATTCGGGATGGCAAACTTGCCTGAACTGTCAGTAGCCGTGGTTCGGTCGAAGCCGCTGACCGGGTTATGAATTTCCACACTCGCAAACGGGACGACTGCACCGGACGGATCCAGGACTGTACCTGCGACTGACGTGGAACTCCCGCCCGACTGGGCCCGAGCGCCCAGGGTCAGCGCCAAATAGAAAACTGCTATGAAAGCGGCATAACGAGACTTCTGATGAGAAGCCAGCATGATTCCTCCAGAGAGAATAGGGTTAAAAGACGAACCAACGGGGGTCCCGACGGACCCTTGCGTGCCCTAGACTGTGGGTGGAGGACGGATGTGAAGCGAGAAGATGAGGTCTGAGGATTCAGCAGAGTTAGAGGCTGCGCCAAGCACAAACCTGCGAACAAAAAGAGGTGTCGGCTGGTAAACCGCCCTGGTCAGAACCCCCGAGTGTGCGACTGAGCAGACCGAACACTCGTGGCCGGGAAGCTTGGTATTGTCGGCGTGAACGTGGGTCGCCTGAACAAACCCCGTGAAAGCGACCAACAAAACACACAGCAGAGACACAACTCTCAGATGCGAGTTGACTGCTGATTTGTACGAGATTCTTACCAACTAAAAGGCCTCACTCCACAACTATACCTGAAGATACCACCGTTAGACGCGAGATGTACGCTTTGGTTTCAGAGTTGTCACCCAAGGTAACTACAGCCCGAACAGCTCTCGCAACCGCTTGGTCTGCGCACGGCTGACCGGGATCTCGGTCTGTTTCTTGTCGTCCATACGCAACTGATAGGCGCTCTTGAACCAGGGAACGACTTCCTTGATGCGGTTGATGTTAACCAGGTAGGAGCGGTGAGTCCGCCAGAAGAGACTACCGTCCAGGCTGTCCAGCAATTCTTCAAGGGTGCGGCAGTTGGATTGGCCCTCCATGCCGTTTACTCCGGTAGTTACTACGCTGATAATGCCGTCTTCGATTGAGGCGAAGCAGATGTCTTTCTGGTTGACCAGGAACAGACGCCCGGCAGTCTTCAGCAGGATCTTGGAAGCTTGTGGCTTCTGTGATTCCAGCATCCGCACCAGGGTGTCGATCTTGTCCGCTGAAGGCCCGGCGCCCTCGACTCTGGTCCGCGCTTTCTGCACAGACTGAGCCACGCGCTTCTTGTCGAAGGGCTTGAGCAGATAGTCAATGGCGTTCACTTCAAATGCTTTGACGGCATATTGGTCGAATGCGGTGGCGAAGACGATTTTGGGCAGTGGGACTTTGCGGTCCAGCAGTTTCTTGATGACGCCGAAACCGTCGAGGCCCGGCATCTGCACATCGAGGAAAACCAGGTCAGGATTATGTTCACGAATGAGGCTAACCGCCTCGACACCATTCTTGCCCTGGGCGACGACGTCGACGTCGCCCAAGCTCTTCAGCAGGAAAGCTAGCTCGTCGCGCGCGAGCTGTTCGTCGTCCACTATTACAGCCGAAAGCGACATTGTTTCTCCTGAGGGCGTCTGGGAAAAGTATAGTGAGGGGCTCTTGGCAGCGTCAACGAAGCGAAATCCCCGGTAGTGTCCTAATTTCAATCCGACCATAAAGGACACGAAGTCACACGAAGGAATTCAAAGCGTTTTCTTCGTGTACCTTTGTGTCCTTTGTGGTTAATCAGGAGCACAAAGGGTGACATTATGGAAAGTCCTGATTCCCCATGCATGAGACTTCGTGTCCGCTGAGGCCGATACTCAAAGGCAGTATTTCACCGTGGGTTCTGCATCCCCGGCATTCCCGACGGCATCTGAAATTTCTGATAATCGGACGGGACTTCAAAGAGGCTGGAGGGCTGGGAACCTTCTTTGATGTTCTGCAGTTCACCTCCGCCGTTCTTGCCCTCCCACTTAATCGGGAACGCGATCTTCTTATCAAGCCAGACGGATCCGCTTTCCCCTTTCGAGTTTGTGCCTTCGTACTTGACCGCGCTGCGTCCATTCACGGTGTCCGACCCGATTTTCTTGCAGGTGCCGCCCTGGTTGTAGGGCAGTTTTAGCCAGTCAGAACAGGCATCATCGATATTGCGCGCCTGGTAGAAACTCCACAAGCGTTGACCAGCGGGCCCCTGGCCTTGCGGAAATTCCATGTACATCTTGCGATCAGGGATGAGGACGTCGCTCATTCGCGTCGCCAGATTGGTGATGATCGCGCCGCCCATGCGACCCTCTCCGAGGCCCTCGATGCGCCACTTATCTTTGGTGACGTAGATTTTTGCGTGACTTTGGTTTCCGCTGTCTTTGGTGTTGACGATGTCGGCGGAAAAGTCTTCTTGTGCCCAAAGCTCGGTTGTGGCCAACAGAGCGAACACAAGAGCAAGACGGATGACTCGATGCATGAACAGCCTCCTGGAACGAGTAGTAACGAACCGCACGCAGGATAGCAGACTCGTCACCACACCGGAAGATATTGTCTATGCCCGTCGATGGCCCTCTGTGCCGGTTTTGCTCGTGTTCTTGAATATGAAACCCCAGAGCTCAACGATAGGAGTCGAAAGATTCCTACCCACGAAGCACGCCGGAGTTTGCCGCAGGCTGGCTTCGTATCGAAGTTCCGCAGTAGGGACAATAAACATCGTTGACTCCGACCGCGTGCTGGCACTGCGGACAATTCGGGCTCAATTTGCAGTTACACTGCGGGCAGAAATTGAATCCGATCTGCACGGCATTGCCGCATTGCGGGCAGGCACTCCGTAGAGGTTGCCGCAAGACGAAGTAAAGGATAATGCCCAAGGCGTTGGGAATCAGAACGGCGACACAAGTCCACAGCACCGGGCTCATCCCCCGGCGTTTCGAGTCGCGGTTGACATAGCCGATAAACAATAGAAAAGTGCCCAGCACAATACCAGTCAATAGCCCAAGCAACACTCTCGCCCACGCGGGCGGCGCGTCGGCTTGCCGAGCCACTGCAACATTGAAGACAAACTGCATGCCGATGAACCCAATCGGCGCCAGCACCCAGGCCCACTGCGGGATAATCTTCAGCTCGGTTGACAGTCCGGTTGGAGTTTGGTTTTTCACCTGCATAACTTTGTCCGCTTTCTCATCGCCATTATCGCGATCGTTCCCCATTGCTCGTCAGATGCGTGCCCCGGGCCAGCAACAGCACGCTCACCACCAGCGCCGGCGCGATCCAGAAAAGCGCGAATCCCGCCTGCCAAACCGGGCTCGAAAGTCCGGCCCACTCGCCCATCCATGCAAAAAGCCGCCACAAAAGAGGCACCGTCAGGGCCGCGGAAAGACCCACACCCATGCAAGCCATTCCCATCAGCCACATGCGTTCTCGCGTCTCCCGGAGCCTGCTGGCGTGAAAGCGTACCCGCATCTGCGTGGCTCGCACCAGCCGAGAGTCGGCGGCCAGCGGCAAGGAATGCAAAACATGAACCAGACGGCTTGCCGCCTCCTCGTAAGCTCGGCAGTCCTCGCACTCGTTGAGATGAGACCGAAGCCAGGACTGCTGCGCATCGGAGAGACCTTTGCCCTCAGCGATCAGTCCCTGTGCCTGCTCATGCACGTCGCGCGTCATGCCTGAGCTCCCTTCAGTAAGGGCATCAGCATATTCAATCCCCGATAGAGCCGCGATTTTACTGTGCCGAGCGGTGCACCGGTAACCGCGGAGATTTCCTCCAGCGCCAGTCCTTCGTGGAAGCGGAGCACAACTGCCTCACGGTACTCGGCGGGTATACAGACTAGCGCCGCGCTGATACGCTCCGCATGCTCGCGCTGAGCCACCACTTCCAATGCTGAAGGTCGCGTGTCGGCCGGATCGAGCGGAGCACTCTGTTCCTGGTCCATCAGGCCATCCAGGCTCATAGGACTTTTCTTGCGCAAATAGTCAATGGTCAGATTGCGCGCGACCGCAAAGAGCCAGGTGCTGAATTCACGCTTGCCGTCGTACTGATTGCCACGCTCCAGCACGCGAATCCAGGTTTCCTGAAAAAGATCTTCTGCCAGCTCGCGCGTTCCCGTCAGATAAATGAGGTAGCGCAGAAGCCGGTGCTGATACGGCTCAATCAGACGATCAAGCAAGTCCGGATCATGCCGGCGAAGACCGCGAGCGATTGCGCTAGCCTCGGACTCCATGACGTCCACGAAATAGTAAGCTGCGGCGTTCATGCTACCGGGATATACGGCTGAGGCGGCGAAAAAGATGCACGCCCGAGGGGTAGCTCGGGAAAGTCGCTAAATCATTTCTTTGCAACGGCTTGATGTGGACCGGGCGTAGCATCTTGGCCCGGCTTTGAAAACTCCCGCTCGATCCACTTGGTCATCAAGTGATGCTGGTGATCGCGAAAGCCGAGCCGGCGATAGACCTCAAGGGCAGTGTGGTTGGATCGCACGACCTCAAGGTGAATCGCACGAACCCGCAGGGAACGGGCGAAATCTTCCACGAAGTCCATCGTCTTCCCTCCCCATCCTCGAGCGCGGTGACTCTCACACAGGAAAAACTCGTCGATGAAGGCGTCGCGGCCGGCAAATTCCAGGCTGTATCCCAACGTGAGGACGATGTATCCGACCGGAGTGTCTTCGTCGAAGATCAGCCACGCGCGGCCCAAAGAAGAGTCACGCAAGAACTGCAGTAATGCGGCGGAGGCTCTTGATTCATCGAAGGCATGCCCGTCGAACGCGTAATACTCGCGCATGAACTGCAACAGGACGGGCGCGTCGGACTCAATAGCAACGCGAAACTTGGGGTCCATGGTTCAGGTGACGTTCTCGATGGCCAAGGCCATGCCCATGCCCCCGCTAACGCATAGGGTGGCCACACCGCGCTTGGCCTTGCGCTTGAGCATTTCGTGCAGAAGGGTGACTGTAATCCGCGTGCCGGTGCAGCCGATAGGATGGCCGAGCGCGATGGCTCCGCCATTGACGTTGAGTTTACCACGATCTAAGTGCAACTCGCGGTCGCAGGCGATCACCTGGGCAGCGAAGGCTTCATTCAACTCGACCAAATCGAAATCCGTGGGACGAAGCTTGTGCTTTTGCTCCATCTTGCGAAGGGCAGGCACCGGGCCAATCCCCATCATTCGCGGATCGACCCCAGCCGAGGTCGCGCCCAGAATGCGGGCCAGCGGCTTCAGGTTATTTTTCTTTACAAACTCCTCGCTGGCGAGGACACCCGCCGCTGCCCCATCGGTAATCCCCGATGAGTTGCCCGCCGTGATCGTTCCGGTCTTCGAAAATACCGGCGGCAGCTTGGCCATCTTCTCCAATGAGACGCCGATGAACGGATGTTCGTCCCGATCGAAGACCTGGGGACCCTTCCTGCTTTCGAGCGTCACCGGAGCAATTTCATCTTTCAAGCGCCCAGCATCGATCGCAGCCGCTGCGCGCGTTTGCGAGCACAGCGCGAATTGATCTTGCTCCTCGCGGGTGATTTTGTATTGCTCGGCAAGAATTTCGGCGGTCTCGCCCATCACCATCTTCGCCATCGGACAAAAGAAGCCGTCGCGGTACATTCCATCGACGAGTTCCTGGTTACCGAGCCGATAACCCCAGCGGGCGCCATCCAGGTAATAGGGCAGGCGAGACATCGATTCCGTGCCGCCGGCGAGCATGCAATCCAGATTTCCGGTCGCGATCTCTTGGTATCCCAGCGCGATCGACTTCATTCCTGATGCGCATGCCTTGTTTACTGTGTAGGCCGGGATTTCCTGAGGCACGCCGCTGCGAATCGAAATCTGCCGCGCGGGATTAGGACCACCGCCGGCCTGACGGGCATTGCCGAAGATTGTCTCCTCGATCTGATCTGGACGAACTCCGGCGCGCTCCAGGGCGGCCTTCGCGGCTACCACGCCCAGGTCGGCGGCCGTCATCGAAGCCAGCGAGCCACCGAACTTGCCGATCGGGGTGCGCACGGCTGAGAGAATGTAAACGTCGTGCAATGAAAGCCTCCCTCTTTCAGTCTAGCATTCACTTGAGTGGAACTGCCGGGGGCTTTGCCCGGCTTGGGCGGACGGGGGCGTCCGCCCTTCCGCGGTCTTGTTAAACTGACAGCTAGATGAATTACATCTATGGAATCAACTCCGTGGCCGAAGCCCTGAAAGCACGGGGCCGCGCCTTCGCCTGGGTGGGAGTGGCCAAAGAACGGCACGATCTGCGGCTCCAGCGTTTGGTTGAAGAATGCAGACGGCAAGGTGTCCCGGTTCGATTCGTCGGTCGAGCGGAACTTGACCGCATGGCCGGCAATAACGCCCATCAGGGAGTGGTCGCAGTCACTTCGGCGAAGCAATACAACGATCTCGATGACGTCGTCGACGCCAAGCGCGGCCAGTATTCTCTGATTGTCGTGCTGGACGGAGTGGAAGACCCCCACAATCTCGGCGCGATTCTCCGTACCGCCGATGCTGCGGGTGCGGACGGAGCGGTAATCCCCGAGCGTCGCGCCGCCAGCGTGACCGCCGCAGTCACCAAGGCTTCCGCTGGGGCCAGCGAGCACCTGCCAATCGCCAAAGTCACCAATATTGCCCGCACACTGGAAGACTTGAAATCGAAGAATCTCTGGACTGTCGGCCTGGATCAGCGGGGCACGCAACCCTACGACTCGCTCGACTACAACATGGATTGTGCGGTTGTGCTCGGTGCCGAAGGCAAGGGGTTGCACGACCTGGTGGCGCGGAAGTGCGATTTCCTGGTTTCGATTCCGATGCTGGGCAAGGTGTCCTCGCTCAACGTTTCGGTAGCTGCCGGAGTCATGTTGTACGAGATCGTCCGGCAAAGGCGAAAGAAGTCCGCATGAAGTTGCTGTATGTGCTCTGTGCCCTCTGCGGTTTGATCGTTGGTTTGATCGTTCCCGCGCGTGCGCTCGATCGGGAAGCTTTCACATTCACCAATTACGATCTGAACGTGCGGGTCGAACCCGAGCAGCAACGCCTGGCCGTGCGCGGGAGAATCACGCTGCGGAACGATTCGGCAAGCCCGCAAAGAAGTCTGGTCCTGCAGATTTCATCATCCTTGGATTGGCGGTCGATCCAGTTTGACGGCAAGCCCTTGGAGTACGTGGACCACGAATATACCTCGGATATCGACCACACCGGCGCGCTGTCGGAAGCAATTGTGAGTCTGGCCAGGGAAGTTCCGTCCAAAGGCACAGTGGAACTGGAGGTTGGCTACGAGGGAGTGATCGCGCTCGATACTACGCGCTTGACACAAATTGGCATGCCCGAAGACAAAGCCAGGCACAGCGACTGGGACCAGATTAGCAAGTCGTTCACCGCGGTGCGCGGGATCGGCTATGTAGCGTGGTATCCGGTCGCGACCGAAGCAGCGAACTTGTCGGAAGGGAACAGCGTACCGGAGACGGTGGGACGATGGACGGTAAAGCACGTAGACACGACGATGGAGTTGTTGTTCGAATCCACGGCGCCGGGCCCAATAATGTTCAGTGGTGCCGGGGGGCTGGGTGTGGTGCACGTCGATCCAGACATCGCCAAGGTCGCTCCTTTTAGGATGGTCCGGCCTGGAGTGAACGTGCCCACTTTCGTAATTGCCAACTACCAGACACTGACAAAGGACTTGATCACTGTCGAGTATCTGCCGGGCCAGCAAGATGCGGCAGAAACCTATGAGGAAGTTGCCGTACAAATCGACGTTCCGGTGGGACGCGGACCCGGAAGTCTGCAGATTCTGGGCCTGCCCGATCCGGATGCGTCACCATTCGTAACTGAGGGGATGCTGCTTACCCCGCTCAAATCGCCCCTGACGAACGAGGCAGAGTTGAGCCTTGTCTACGCCAAGGCTCGTCGCTCTGTGGTGGCTCCATGGGCTTGGATTCAGGATGGACTGGCACATTACGCGCAAGCGGCATTCATCGAGGCGCAACAGGGCCGACAAGCTGCCCTCGACTATCTGAATACCCACAAAGCGGTGCTCATCGACGCGGAGAAGCAAATCGCCGGGAAACCCGGAGACCGGGAATCAACTCGTTCATTGATTAACGCGCCGGATGATCTGTACCTTCAAACCAAAGCTATGGATGTCTGGTGGATGCTGAAAGACATGGTGGGCAATACGCCCAATGAAGCCCTGTTCAACTACCAAGTTGCCGAGGATAAAGAGCCTGCCTACATGCAACGGCTCATCGAGAAGCAGTATCACCGGGACCTGCAATGGTTTTTCGACGATTGGGTCTATCACGACCGAGGCTTGCCGGACTTCCGTGTTGACTCTGTGTTTTCACGTCCGATAGAGACCGGTGGCTTTCTAGTCACAATTACGATTGAGAATTTGGGCAATGCTGGCGCCGAGGTTCCGGTCACGCTGCAGATCGAAGGCGGCAGCGAGATCCGCCGGCGGCTTGAAGTGCACGCAAAATCGAAGAACTCGCTTCGGATTGAATCCCCTTCCGCGCCACGGCAGGTGATCGTGAATGACGGCAGCGTGCCCGAAAGCGATCTTAGCAACAACACGTACAAGATTGAGACACAACAGAAAAAGACTTCAGACTGAGTAACGTAAGACCAAGGTCACCATGAATTGGTGATCAAAATCGCTCGATCTGCCGATCATTCCTCTGTAACAGGTTCGGAGGCTTTCGTGGCCTACATCCAATTTCTTGGTGCTGCGGGAACAGTCACCGGTTCCAAGCACTTGATCAATACGGGTTCTGACTCGACCGGTAAGAGCGGGTATCAGGTACTCATCGACTGCGGCCTGTTCCAGGGATTAAAGGAGTGGCGCGAGCGCAACTGGCAGCACACTCCGATACCAGCGAGTGAGATCGACGCCGTGATCCTGACCCATGCCCACCTCGACCATTGCGGGTGGATTCCACGGCTGGTGAAGGAAGGCTTTCGTGGCCCGATCTATGCCACTCCCGCCACGATTGACTTATGTGGCATTCTGCTGCCGGACTCCGGCCATCTGCAGGAAGAAGACGCGGCGTTCTATAACAAGCACAAGAAATCCAAACACTCGCCAGCCCTGCCGCTTTACACCTTGGAGGAAGCGCAGGAATGCCTGCAGTATTTCCGGCCAGTGTCGTCGCAGGAAGGAAAGCAGCTATGCCCGGAGTTGTCGTTTCGGTTCGTACGGGCGGCGCATATCCTCGGTTCGTCGATGGTGGAATTGACCCTGCAGACCAACCGCCAGGCTCGCCGTCTCTTGTTCACCGGGGACATTGGGCGCGTGCGGAATAAGAACATCGCTCCCGGCAAAGTGGTGCACTCGGGGCCCACGGAGGGCGAGACCGCCGACATCCTGGTTATGGAGTCGACGTATGGCAACCGCCAGCACCCCACTGACGATCCCCGACCCGAGTTGGCAGCGCTGATCCGCCAAACTATCCAGCGGGGCGGCAGCGTGATCGTCCCCGCATTTGCCGTCGAGCGTACGCAGAAGTTTCTCTTCATGCTCAAGGAATTGATGGAGTCGGGTCAGATCCCTCAGACCCCGGTGTTTTGCGACAGCCCGATGGCCATCAAGGCGGTTGAAATCTTCATGAAGCACTCGGAGGAATACAGCGACGAGACACGCCGGCTGGTGACGCAATACGGTTCGCCGCTGGAGTGGTCGGGTTTCCTGTTCGCGCTAACCCCCGAGCAATCAAAGAGGATCAACGAGTCGAAATACCCGTCGATCATTGTTTCTTCCAGCGGCATGGTCACCGGTGGCCGCATCCAGCACCACCTGGCCCAGAGGCTGCCTGATCCCAGAAACACGGTGATCTTCATCGGATTCCAGGCCGCGGGGACTCGTGGCTTCACCATCAAGAGCGGAGCTACCGAGGTGAAGATTTTCGGCGAGATTATTCCGATCCGGGCGCAGATCGCGGCCCTCGAACAATTCAGTGATCACGCCGACACGCCGGAGCTGTTGCACTGGCTGCACACCTTTCCCAAGAAGCCAGGCGCGACTTATCTGGTCCACGGCGACCCGGATGCCTCAGCCCAACTCCAAGCTACAATGACGAAAGAACTAGGATGGAAGGTGCGC
>Ga0187817_10001073_pt1 | contig 12935 bp, 12 predicted proteins | sample NC_wetland_sal_i_17_FD_132431 | JGI IMG/M metagenome (GOLD analysis project Ga0187817, IMG submission 132431) | Wetland sediment microbial communities from Neuse River Estuary, North Carolina, USA - SO4_2 | ecosystem: Environmental > Aquatic > Freshwater > Wetlands > Sediment | place: USA...
CCAGAGAGGATCCCCGGGATGGAGCGGACTCGATCCGAGACACTCAAGCGGTTTGTGGTTTCAGATGTTGGGCGTCGAAGCTCACTGCTTTCTTCCATACGATCCATACGATCGTGGCAATCTTTCTCGCCAGGGTCAGGCGCGCCATCTCCGGTCTCATGCCTTTGGCCACCAAGGCCGCGTAGAACTCCTGGAACGGACCCGGTTTGACGGAAGCGATGGTGGCGGCGCTCTTAAACAGGTTCTTCAGATCGTGATTGCAGTCGCGGTGGAGTCCACGAACGGAAACTTGCTTCTGGGTTCGTTCTAGCTGTCCTTGGACTTTACGGTAATCGGCACTGCTGTGCGTTTCGATGGCAAAACCGCTGTATTTCCAGAGTGGTCGCTTGGTAGGGAAGCGGTGCGGTGTCTGGATCAGCGCGATCAACAGCGCCGCCCGGATCGGACCGATCGAAGGGATCTGGCAGAGCAGTTTGCTCGCCTGGTGCTTCTTACTCTCGGCTAACAGATCGCGCCGTACTTGGTGGCGCAACGACCTCAGGGCATCGAGTTGCTGGTAGTAAAACTCAGCCCGGCGAAATACCCCTACCTCGGTGATCTTGGCCAGCCACTCGGCACGATGACGCGGCGCATAGACTTGCTTGCCGGCACAAGGAATACCCCAACTGCGATAGATGGCCTTCACCCGGGTCATGACCCGGGCGAGATCTTTGCTGATAGTTAGATAGCTGCGTGCCAGTTCCTTCAGCGTGCGGACTCCTGCTCCGCCGTGATAGACCGAGCTGAGCTTGTTCATGTACAACCGGTCGGACAGCTCGCGTGCATCGATCCGGTCATTCTTATTCCCCTGTCTGCTATTCTTCCGCGGATCACACACCACCAGTTTCGTTACGTGCGGTTTCAGCAGATCGTACAACCAGGTCGCCCAGGTTCCTTCTTCAAAAGTGACCTGCAACTCTCCGCGCAGCCCGTGGATAAAGTCCAGAATGATGTTCGCTTTGGTCTCGATCACACATTCCATCACGATCTTCCCGACATCATTCCTGACGGCAATCGAAATACTTTCCTTATGCACATCCATGCCGATATATTCAATGCTAGTCATAACCAGGGTGTTCCTTTCTGGAGGGGTTCGAGCCGAACACTCAAAACCCTACTCCAAAAGGGGCGCCCTTTTATATTGCGTCGGCTTCTCGGAAACTGGCTTTTTGCCGGATTTCCATATTCGCCGAACGCCGTTTATCGGGACTTGACCCCAAGCAAGCTGCGAAATATTCGTCAATGCCTTTCAATTCGAGGATCGGTGGTTGGTGCAAAAGCTCTGATCAGATCGGGAAAGCCACTTCGTCTCGTCTATGACCGAACCGCTTGACGCTTGGATAGAGATAGAAAACTCATTCGCGGGGGTGAGTTGGATGCTAAGGCGATTCTAAAACGAGAAGCTATTTTCATGATTTCCGATTCTCGGAAAGTACCCAGTGCCCGGAATCCGCTACCACTTGAGACCTAATAAAGACTTCAAGCCCCTGACGCTTCAGCGCCAAGGCGGTCGGTTGCGCCGATTGGCGGTCGATATATGGGCCTACTTGAACCCGAAAGAGGTTGTCGGCATTCGCTACCCTGACAAATGCAGGGAATCCTTTCTGTTTGAGCGCATTAGCTAAAGCACGGGCGTCGTCTTTACTCACCACTGCTGCCACTTGCAACACAATGCTGCGAGGTGGAGCGGAGGATGGTTTAGGACTTGTCGGCGCCTGCCCAGATGGCCCCATCGGAGTGACGCGCACTGGCTCATCATTGTTTGTCGCGATGTTGACGGGAACAGCCTCATTAGGAAGTAAGAAATCCAAATAAGTTGTTGTGGTTAGAACGCCGCCGAGCATGTAACCAACCATGACCGCAGATAACCCGCCGACTAAAATCCATACACTTGGCGGCAAACTAAACTCTTGTTTCGCCGCTAACATGATTCGCTTTTTAGGATTCAGACTCTGCATCTTGCGATTTCCTTTTGTATACAAATTCTCGCAGTCTTGATCTCTTCGGAATCTGGAGCGCCTAAAATGGGCACCCCATCGGAAACCAAAAGTTTTGAGGAGGTAAGAGGGCGGGTCTACCAGCGCGTTTCTTTTTACACTGGATACGAGTTCGTGTCAATGACTGCGGTCACACAAGGGAAAGATTCAGCACAAGTGGAGTCAACTGCCGATCAGTTGTCTTCTCGGATTGTGGCGCAATGGCACCAACATCGCTTGTCATCTGCTGCGTGATGAACTCAAATTTATTCCATAAAGATCACTCATCGGAGTGAATTACTTGGAACTTGCGCACAAGAAATTCGTGGCATCATCTATGCTGCCCGAACCCTTGTACGTCGCAACTTGAGGATAGGGACAAACCGGACGGGCGCGCGCAATGCCTTGTCTGGGGTCATCGTCCTTGAACTTCGTGGCAATCAGTCTTGTGGGGGCAATTCCCTGATCAACCCAGCGATCGAGCGCGCCGATGATGTCGTTTTCGGGATCGTTTTTCTTGTATCCTTTCTGGCCAAGACCGCCGAAGGTGTTCGGCCCAGGTCCTCCGTTGCAGTGATACAGGCCCGGCATCATAAACAGGCGGACAAATTGGTCGGTTGTCTCGCCATTCTTTTGCCGAACGTCCTCGTAATACTGCACGGTTCGCAGAGGAGGCGTTGAATGATCTGCCCAGCCGTTGTACAGAATCAGTTTCCCGCCATGGGCCTTGAATCCGGATAGATCAGTGCTGTCAGCGTCCTGATCCTTTTCAAACGGTACCAACGCCTCCGGATCCTTGTCATAGTCAAAGTCCCTTACCGAATCAAATTTCGGGCCGAAGACGATCCAGCGCATAAAACTGTCCATATACATGAAATTGCTGGAGGGATAGCCGTGCATCGTTCCGAGGCCGGTGACATAGTATGGGTAGTCGCCTTCATGCCCGGGTGAATATCCGACATACAATCGCTTTCCGGCGGAGTTGATCGGACCTTTGAGAATCTTTTGCCACGCCGCCACTTGCTTTGGCGTGAGGCAATTCGGGCCGTCTGCACCCCGGCAGGTCAAAATCGCTGGGTCGAACTCGCACTTATCGGGACGGTCAATCAGACCGTCAGCCAAACCATCCTTGGCGTCACACGCGGTCAGCGTTGCTTTTTCCATTGCCGGGATTTTGTACGGGGGGATCTCGGAACCGAGGAGCGCTCGCTGCGTCCAATCAAACATGATCATCGCCTTGGTTCGATCCACTACGGCGCCTCCGGCGACAACACCGTCAAAATCTTCCGGATACCGCTGCACTTCCATGAGCGCCATCTTGCCGCCGTTCGAACATCCGCAAAAATAGGAATGCCGCGCCGGCGTGCCGTAATAGGCCTTGACGACTTCCTTCGCCAGCAGCGCCACCAGATGAGTGGCGCGATGCGCGTAGTTCACTTGCGATTGAGGATTGTTGTACATCGCGGACGCATCCCAGTGAAAGCCGCGGTGTCCCGTGTCCGAACCCGCTGCGGCGTATCCCCTCGCGAGTGCATCGGTGAGTTCCGGGACCGATCCGTTGTACCCGCCTCCGCCAACGTAAAAAAATTTGTTGTTCCACGCCTTGGTGGGCAGCGCCACCTCGAAAAGAATCACGGTCTCCAGGCCGCCCTGAACGCGGCAGTATTCCGGCACATCGTCTTTTGCCGCAATGACGGTCGCCTCGGTGATGACGGTGTCCTTCAGATTCAGGCCGAGCAGTTTCGCGCAATCTGCCGAACCGGCTGGAGCCGCTTCAAGTCCAAGCGGTACGAACAGGGCTGCGGCCAGCATCGCAAGCAACGCGACTGGTTTCTTGCATGACTCGATCCATCCCAGCAGACGGCCAAATGCTTGCTGGCGTCGGTCGCAACTCTTCATGATGTCCCCCTCAAAGCAGTGCCATTTGCTTAACCCATTTCCTTGCACAGCGTGATACGAGGAGATGTTGCCTCATGCGTTCGTGAACTTGTAGAAGATTCTCACTGGACAGCCGGAATACCCAAATCTTTAATTCGTGTTTGCGGGCAACTTACTCCTGCACGCAATATCGCGTCAAACTCCTCAAAGTAAGTCTTCTTAACAGAATGTGGTCTTTACCGGTGTTCCGAAAACCCATACAGGCAGGCACCCACAGACCCACGAATCTCCACGTTAGGAACCGGGCAATGTGGCTGTTTTCACAAACGTCTGCAAATCGCTTAATCGAGGAACGCAAACGCGCCGCCAAATGCGATTATACGGTACATTACTCAGGGCAAGTTTTCGGACGCTTTCCTTCACTGTGGGCGCTGGGAGCCGATAGGAGAGGAGCAAAGGCGTGATGCTCAGCAGACCTCATGACCGCAGCGACACAACCTAAAGCCGGAACCAGGATGGGCTGGATTGTCGCCGCCACCAGCTTCAGTTTTGTTGTCACTCAACTGGACGTAACCGTAGTCAACGTTGCCTTGCCACAAATCGCTTCCGGCTTGTCTGTGCATGTTTCCGGATTGCAGTGGGTCGTCGACGCCTACACACTTCCTTTCGCGGTGCTGATGCTTTCGGCTGGAGTGCTGGGCGATCGATTTGGTTCTCGCCGCGCCTATCTGATCGGCCTCGCGATCTTCGCTGCCGCCTCGCTCGCCTGCGGCTTGGCGCCGAACGCCTCGACGCTGATCGCCGCCCGCGCCGCGCAAGGCGTCGCCGCCGCATTGCTGATTCCCAGCTCCCTGGCGCTGCTCAATCACGCCGCTTTCGATGATCATAGCCTCCGCGCGCGCGCGGTGGGCATGTGGACCGCGGCTGGAAGTGTGGCTATCGCGGCGGGACCTGTCCTTGGCGGGCTTCTGGTCGCCACCATGGGATGGCGGAGTATTTTTTTGATCAACGTCCCGCTCTGCATCGTTGGCGTTGGCTTGACCGTACGCTCGGTTGCGCCCAGCGCTCGCGGGGATGCCACGCACCATCTCGATCCCCTCGGCCAATTGCTCGCGATCGTAGCGCTCACCGCCTTGACGTATTCGGTCATCGAGTTCCGTCCGCTGGGGATGAGTCACCCGCTGGTGATCGGCGGAGGCATCCTTGCGGTTGTTGCCGGGATCGTTTTCTACCTTGTCGAAACGAAATCGAGCGAACCGATGCTTCCGCTAGGACTTTTTCACCTGCCGAATTTCAGCCCCTCCGTGGTCTTCGGAACGATCATGAATCTCACTTTCTACGGAATGATGTTTGTCCTCAGCCTCTACCTCCAGCAGGCGCGCGGGTTTTCCGCATTGGGAACCGGACTGGCCTATCTGCCCCTCATGTCCACTTTTATTGTTGTCAACGTAGCCAGCGGAGTGGTGGCGGCTCGTACCGGACCGCGCCTGCCCATGATTCTCGGGGCATCGGTGACGCTGGTTGGATACGTGATGTTGTCCCGCCTGGGGCCCGCGACCCCTTATGTGGCCATGCTGCTTCCTTTCATCGTCGTTCCCGCTGGGATGGGCTTTGCCGTTCCGGCTATGACGGCCGGCGTGCTCTCCAGCATTGATCGAAGACGCTCCGGAACCGCTTCCGCTGTCCTGAACGCGGCTCGGCAAACCGGCGGTGCGATCGGCGTAGCCATTTTCGGCGCGCTAGTCGGAAGCACGCCCATCCAAATTGTGCAGGGACTAAAGACAGCTTCTTTGATTTCGCTCGCGCTCCTCTTTGTGGCCACGATGGTGGCCTGGAAATACATTCGCCGAATCCAGGTGGACGCGAGCGTCGACAATAGAATTGAATTTCAAGTGGACTAGCATTGATGGAATGCGCGTGCGGAACGGAACACGGTGTTCCTATCATTGCAAAGACCGCAAGGATAGGGCACTCGCCGGTCAAGCGAGCAGACCCTCAACGAAACTAGCGCGTTCCGTGACCCCCGCGGCAGTCCTGTGTTAGAATCCGCCGCGAAATGAAAATTCCGGCGGGCCGCTAATACAGCCCGCGCCCGTGGAGAATTCGAATGGCCATGGAATTCGACCTCATTCCGCAAGGCACGCTCCTCCGCGAAAGCGGCCACGGCGAGGCTGTCGATATCCGCGCGAGTTCGACCCGCACTTTTTTTTGCCTCATGCTGATCCGCGACCAGATCGAGCAGGAATCCGTCGATGTTTCCATCTGGGGCTCAGCGGATGGGGAGAACTGGGGCACGCACCCCGTCCTGAAATTGCCGCAGCAGTTTTATAAGGGCGAAACACGCGCAGTTCTGGAGCTGAATCTGGTTCCGGAAGTGAATTTCATCCGCGCGGGGTGGGATCTAAATCGCTGGGGCCGCGTCGCGCCTTTGCCCATGTTCGTTCTTGGATTGCACCTCGTTGAAATTCCCGCCATGCCCTTGCACGTTCCGCAAAACCAAGCCAGCGCGGCAACCTAGATCGGTTTGGAAGATTCCAAGCGAAGAATTAAGCTAAATTTAAAGGGGTAGGAAGCAATTGGTCGGTTGCTTCTTGGTGGTCGCTTCCTACCCCCCCGAGTGGTCTTGTCCAGTAGACGTGCCGCCTTCGCCGCAGGTTACACCTTTATGAAAAGTTTATTTAGCCGGAATCTCTCCCGTAGCACCGGTGCTACTGAAGACTCTCCATTAGAAGAAGATCACTGATTTCCCGCAGTCGGGGGTGGCAGGGAAGGCAGCCCTGAAGTGTCAGGCTCCGCTTTTTGCGAAGCCGGATGCGTTTGGTCCGCGTCCTTCTGCGGTTCATCCTGATCCGCATCATCCTCGTCGGAATCGTCTTTTGGTGCATTCAGCATGGACTGCACGCGCTCTCGCGTCTTGCGCGCCTGATCCGCCTCCGGCCCAAGCGGCGACAGCCGCAAGTAATCGTCGAGATCTCTGATCAGAGCGGGATAATCCTTCTTTTGAATGTGGATATTGGCCAGCAGAAGATAGACGGGCGGATTATCCGGCATCACGTCGCGCGACTTTAGCGCGTTCTTTTCGGCCTCATCGGTCTTCTTTAGCGCCGTCAGCGCGCGCGCCAATTCAAACGAACCCCGCCAGGAAGATGCGTCAACGGAAATCCCCCGGCGGGCAATGGCCTCCGCATCCGTGTAGCGTTTCGTGTCGGTCAAGATCGCGGCGAGTGTGAACATGGCGTCGGCGTACTGGCCCGAACTGGTATCAATGGATTTTTGCAGCGCTTCTTCCGCGGAACCAAGGTCTTGCAGTTGATAGTAGGCGTTGCCCTCTTCCGCGTAGGCCTCGTAATACGTGGGAAAATCCTTGATGGCCAGTTGAAACTGGGTGATCGCACCGCGGTAATCCGCCTTCAGATAAATCAGTGCCATGCCCTTTTCAAATTCATCATGGGCTTTGTGTGGCACGCTCAGTTGATGGGCGGAGATCGAAAGTTCGATGCCGGGAGTCACAGCTTTCGCGGACCGGGCGAGAAAAATGGAAATGCCCATGCGGCTGGCGCCGTTAATCGAGATTTGCTGCTGAAACCGGTCGTAGTCCTTCACCGCAATCTCGATGATGTAGTCGCCGCTGCGAAGCCCATCGAACTGGAAGTCTCCGTTATCTCGCGTGAACACCGTGTTGATGGGCGTCCCGGTGCCTTGTTTCAAGGTAACTTGAATGCTTTCCATGCTGCGCTGGGTGGCTTCATCCCGAACGCTGCCGCCGATGCTGTAGATGGAATGTCTGTCCGGCGCGTTTTGCGCCCTTCCGGGCAAAATACCGAGGCCTAGCAACAAGAGGAAAAGCGGCATGCGGCGAAGAACCATCGCGCCTCCGTCGGCGGGGGAAGGTGTATCAATTCTAACACGCCTCACCGAGGCCGGCGCAAGAATGGCGGCGAGTTCCTAAGCGCCGAGGTCCACGGTCTGAAGATATTGCGGCAGCGCCACGCGCCAATGGAACGCCGTTTCAATCTTGGCTTTGAGCGCTGCGGAAGCCTGAGGTTCCCCGTGAGTGAGATATGTTTGCCTCGGAGGCGCGGGGAGACCGGTGAGCCAGCGCAGGAGTTCGCTCTGGCCTGCGTGTGCGGAGAATTGCCGCAGGTTGATGACTTCCGCTCCGACCGGGACGTCTTCACCGTGAATGCGCACCTTTTTCGCGCCTTCTTCCAGGTTGCGCCCGCGCGTCCCTTCCGCCTGGAATCCGGCGAGGAGAATCGCGTTCTTGCGGTCCGGTGCCAGGCGCGCGATGTGATGCAGCACGCGCCCGCCGGTGGCCATGCCGCTTGCGGAGATGATGATCGCGGGCGTGCGGACGTCGTTGATTTTTTTGGAATCGTCAACTGTGCGCATGTAGTGCACGGTGTGCGCGTCGAGCGGATTCCCGTTCTTTTCTTCCGCCGAAAAAGTCAGGTCGTGGTCCTCATGATGGCGCAAATATAAATCGGTCACGCTGATGGCCATGGGGCTGTCCACGTATACGGGCAGGTGCGGAATGCGGTTCGCGTCCTCGAGCTTGCGAATGATGTACATAATAGTTTGCGTGCGGTCCACGGCGAACGCGGGAATCACGATCTGCCCGCCGCGTTTCGCGACACGATTCACCACATCCGCCAGCGCGTCTTCCGGCGAATCCAAAGGATGATCGCGGTCTCCGTACGTGGATTCGCACAGCAGCACGTCGCAGCGCGGCGGCGCTTCCGGGTCTTTCAGGATGGGCTGGTCGTAGCGGCCGACGTCGCCGGAAAACAACACCACCATTTTCTTTCCATTTTCGATGATGGTCAGTTCCAGGCTGGCCGAGCCGAGAATGTGCCCGGCGTCGTGGGGGCGCACCGTGAATTGCGGAGAAATGGCGAATGGCGCGGCGCGCGGAATTTCGCTCAGCGCCTTGAGCACCGCGGCCACGTCTTCCCGCGTATACAGCGGCAGCGGTTTCGCGTGCTTGCTGTATCCGCCGCGCGCGGCTTTTTCGGCGTCTTCTTCCTGCAGGTGCGCGGAATCGGGGAGCAGGATATTGCAAAGTTCGATGGTCGCCGCGTCGGCGTAAATCGGGCCGTTGAAACCGTCGCGCACGAGCCGCGGCAAATAGCCGGTGTGGTCCAGATGTGCGTGCGTCAACACGCACCAATCGAACGACGCCGGTTTTTCGGGCAGCGGATTCCAGTTGCGCAGGCGCAGTTCCTTGAGCCCCTGAAACAGGCCGCAATCCACCAGCAGCCTTTTGCCTTCCGCTTCCACCAGATATTTCGATCCTGTTACGGTTCCGGCTGCGCCAAGAAATGTGAGTTTGGGCATAGGGCTGACATTCTAATGGAAGTTTTCTCTTTGCGTGCGGGAAAGGGGAAAAGGCAATCACATGGAGTACACAGAGAAACCCCACGCAAGCGATCGGAAATTGCAGTTCACCTAATTGCTGATTGCTGGCGTGTGCTGTTCCTTGTGCGCTGAAAAATCAACTGAAAGCTTGGCAGGATCGGCGGGATCGGGGCGGAAGCGCAGGCCGCAGATCGAACAGGAATATTCGCCGGTCCATACGCTCTTACCACCCTGGCTTGACATGACCGCCTTCAGGCAGATTTTTTTGACGGGCATGCTGAAAGCCTACACCGGTTCCGGCAGCGTCACGGGTGAAAAAGTTCCGGGTTTGCGAGCTTCCAATTGCTCCTGTCAGTGGAATTTCACGGTGAGATTCGTTAAGATAACTGCGGTCTGCCAAATCAACCGTAGATCGCTTCGCACCGTAATGGGCGTGTAGCTCAGCTGGGAGAGCGCATCCATGGCATGGATGAGGTCGCAGGTTCGATCCCTGTCACGTCCACCAAAATTTTCAAATTACGATGTCCGTGCAGGAATAGGGGAGAGCGCCCCGATGGAAGAGGTTTCTCTTTGTCAGTTCGAGATGGAACGCTGATGCATCATCATCGGTGGGCTGTAGCCATGTTCGTCGCGTCGTTGGGATTGGGTGCCTTGGCAATCGGCCAGGAACAGCCGAAAGCTAGCAAGCAGGCGCCAACAATGACGCCGGAAATTGCGGGGCAGGAGATGTTTCGGTCTTACTGCGCTTCTTGCCATGGCCTGGATGGCAAGGGGAAAGGGCCGGCTGCGCCGGCGCTGAAGAAACAACCTCCCGACCTGACCCTGCTCAGCAAAAAATACGGAAAATTTCCGCGCACCACCGTCAGCAGCGTGATTGAGGGCACTGATTTCATAACTGATCATGGCTCGCGGGATATGCCGATCTGGGGAGACGCCTTCCGAGCTGCGAATCACGATGAATCGATGGTCAAGATGAAAGTGCAGAATTTGACCGCCTACATTGAATCCTTTCAGCAGAAATAGGTTCGGATCGCCCGATTTTTCAGCCGCAGTGCGACGCTGATGCGTTCGGTGTTCCCTTAACGCGGGAGCGCGCCGGACACACACCCAATTCATTCGAGGACCTTGGCGGCAAAACAGGAGAGGCTATCGTCCTCCACGCTGTAGCTGACCTCAATCGGATTGCAGCAGACTTCGCAATCCTCGACGTATGTCTGCCGGCGAACCGAGAGATCCAGCACCATCGAAATTTCTTCCCCGCAATAAGGACACTGGAAATAATGCTCCATCGAATCTTTGCCTCCGTGTGCGGCGGGGTAATGCAAGCGACGCCGCGCGGAGGCTATTCCTCGACGATCAATTTGCCGGTCATTTTGTCATGCCCGTGGCCGAACATGCTGCACTGCACCGAGCATTTGAAATCGTACGTCCCGGCGCGCGCCGCGACGAACTCGATGACTCGGCCTTTCTTCTTCTCAACCTTGGCGTCGTCCTGCGGATGGTCAAACAAAAGACCCGGCTTCCCGTCTTCGCTCGCGCCCTCGGGATAAAGATCGAGCTTCAATCCATGCGCCCGGTCCGCGCTGGTCAGCTTAATTTGAACTCGCTCGCCTACCTTCACATGTATTTCGTTGGGCACGAATTCAAACGTCTTGGCGGTCACTTCGATTACGTGAGGCGAATCGGCGGCGCCAGAACTTTGAGTCCTGGCCAACAGAGTCGCAGACAGCAACGCAAGCAGCATGATCACGAATAGAACGGCGTTCTTCTTCATTTTTCTCCTCGTGACGCGCTGCACCGCGGTAAGTAGATTATGTCAGATGCCCCGGCCAGATGAAGAGTTGTCGGTTTAAATAGCCCAGGCTTCAGCCTGTGGGGGTTCGTCCTTGCAGTGCTCAAACCCTTCAGTCAATCGCGCTGTTTGGAGCGGCCTCACATTGATTCGGTCGGCGCGAACCTGCGCGACGTCGTGCCACCCTCCGGAAAAGAAGCCACTCCGCCCCACGCTTGACGCAACAGGAGGGCGGACGTATTGTTTTGCGGCAAAGATAAACTTGAAACTAGAGTTTCCACGTAAAATCCCGAATTCTCAATTACCAGGGGGAACAGACATGCAGATACGAAAGCGCGTATCGCATTTGGCCATGCTTGTCGCGGTATGGCCACTCGCGTTGCCTTTCCACGCAGCGGCTCACTTACGCAGAGATACGCAAGATGCGGCTCAGACTGAGACTCGGGCCCCCGGCCTGTACATGACATTTCAAACGGATAAAGGAGATATCGCGTGCAAGCTGTATGAAGCGGAGGCGCCCATCACCGTCCATACCATGGTGGGCTTGGCGATCGGAAAGATCGCCTATATTGACCCACGAACGAAACAGGTCACCCGCAAGAGATTTTTTGACGGCCTGACGTTTCACCGAGTGATTCCCGACTTCATGATTCAGGGAGGCGACCCTCTCGGCAACGGCACAGGACGCCCTATCGGTCCGGGGTTTCCGTACAAGACCGAATCCGTGAAATCGCTCAAGTTCAATACCCCAGGACGGCTGGCCATGGCCAACGCCGGGCCGAAGACGAACGGCAGCCAGTTCTTCATTACCGAGGCGCCGCAGCCTTCTCTCAACGGTGATTATACGATCTGGGGACAGTGCGACAATCTGGATGTCGTAAAAGCCATCGCGCGGGTCAAGCGCGACGCCCGCGACAAACCTCTCACACCCGTGTTTATCCTGCACGTGATTGTGGAGCGCGTAGGCCCCGCTCCGGCAGACGCCCCCGAAGCCATGCCGCAGGCGAAACCGTCCAACTAAATACAACTCAATGTCCTACATCCACCGGCGGCGTCCCGTACGTGTGGAACGACTCGATGGTCTTCAGTCCCCAGGCCTGCCCTTTCTTGCGCTCTTCCTCCGTCCACACGATGGGCCTCCAGTCGGGGGCAAGAATCAGGCGCGCGCCGGCGTTGGCCACTTCCACGCGGTTGCCGCCGGGCTCGTACACGTAAAGAAAAAATGTTTGCTGGACGGCGTGCTTGTGCGGGCCGGTTTCGATGTAAACGCCGTTCTCGAGACAAATGTCGGCGGCGCGCAGGACGTCCTCGCGGCAATCAACGGCGTAAGTGACGTGGTGGAAGCGGCCGCGCGTCCCGGTATGATCGCGCGTGTAGGCGAAATCGTAGCTCTTGTTGCAGACGGTCAGCCACATGCCTGCCTCCGTCCCGTCGTTCATGACGATTTGCTCGGTGAGGCGGCAGCCCAGATATTCCTGAAAGAAGATTCGGTTGGCCTTGATATCCACGGCGAGGCAGTTGAGGTGGTCGAGCCGCCGAACGTTGACACCGCGGGCGGGGAACCGCATGGCCTGGTTTTTCAGCGCGGGGCGCAGCTCGGGCGGCGCCTTGTACCATTCGGTCTCATAATAAATTTCGACTTTGTGGCCGTCGGGATCGTGGAAGGCAAACGCCGGGCCGTGGCCGAGATCGCCGTCGGTCCAACCGATTTCGTAGCCCGAGCCTTTCAACGCGGCGACGCGGCGCTCGAGCGCCTGCGGGCTGCGCGTGCGAAACGCCATGTGATTCATGCCCGAAGTTTTTGACGCCGTCAATTTCAGTGTGTGGTGCTCGTAGTCGTCCCAGCCGCGCAAATAAACGGAATCGCCCTTGCGCGTCGTCTCCGTCATGCC
>Ga0187817_10001074_pt1 | contig 12926 bp, 11 predicted proteins | sample NC_wetland_sal_i_17_FD_132431 | JGI IMG/M metagenome (GOLD analysis project Ga0187817, IMG submission 132431) | Wetland sediment microbial communities from Neuse River Estuary, North Carolina, USA - SO4_2 | ecosystem: Environmental > Aquatic > Freshwater > Wetlands > Sediment | place: USA...
ATTTTATCAATTTTTTCAGGATTAATGTAGTAAGCTCTTCCTTTTAGGTGCTTTTCTAGATTTTCAACATAGCTTAGGAGTTCTTCCTCTTCACTTACCATGATTGTATCAATCTCAATTCCCTCACGTTTACATTTTTTTGCCTCTTGTAATGTTTTAGCATCAATGGCAGAATCGACTTGCTTGTACCTATAACAAAGGTATACCATTTCATTTCCAATGTCCAGCTTTACTTCCCTCTCATTTTTCATTTTGGCAAGAATCGCATCATCTGGTTTGTAGAAATGTGAATATGGTTTATCTGACAAGATTGCATTTTTTTGAGATTCGTCATCTACAAAACACGCAGACGGTTGACCATCTGTAATCATGACTATACGTTTATTGTGTGAACCATCTTTTTTTAGAATCTTCAGAGCAAGCCGAAATGCTGCTTGGTAATTTGTATAGTGTAAAAAATTATCATTTGCGTCAAAAGTTTTAAGATAGGGTATATCACGTTGTTTGATTTCTGACGCCAGAGAACCAAAACCTACAACGTAGATAGAATCATTTGGAAAAAATTTCTTATTTAAAACATACAATGCCCATAGAGCTTTCTTTGCAGCTTCTATCCTACTTCCTTCACCAGAACTAAGAGAGTATTTCATTGTTGAGCTAAGATCAATGCAGTAGACAACTGCGACATTTACTTCTTCCCTTGTTTCAAATTTTTCAAAGTCTTCAAACTCTAATTGAATCGGTAGTTCTATTGTTAATTTCTTACGCCTAGATCTTTGTACTGAATTCAATATTGTCTTGGGTATGTCCAGATTTTTGATATCATCGCCTATCTCGAGTTTTTTTGCAGTGTCTAATATTGTACTGCCAGATCCCATATTTTTTGTTTCATGAAGTCCAAATCCTCCTTCGTTTATTGCTTTTATGATATCCTCAAGCATTCTCTGACCAATTTCAAAAAATCCTTTATTTGTAAGCCATCTTTTGTCATCTTTTAGGTAACCTTTTTTCTGAAGGTATTTTGTTATTGGCTCATTATTACCATGAATGTCTAGCTCATTTTTAGATTCTTCATTCATTTCAGATTGTGACGACTGTTCCTGTGTTATTCCCTGGAGTACTCGTTCCAAATCCTGCACAGAAGGCGTCTTCTCTTTTATCACCTGTTTTGCCACTGTCTTTAGAATTTTGCTGAGTTGTTCGTTTGATACATCTGAATCAGAACCTTTCGAATTTTTCTTTTCATTTAGAAAGTAGAGGAAGTTTACCATATTATGCTGCAATGTACGTGCCTTCTTTTCTGTCCAAAATCCTAGGTTCCACATAACAAAGTCCATCTAGGGCCAATTCCAATATTGCAGATCTAAGCTCATGGCGCATCACTTCAGAAAATACTAGAGAGTCTTGGTACACATTGTATTTTTTGGCTTGATTCACAAATTCACTTTGTTCAGATAGTGTCTTTTGGTAAATTTTATCCACCAGGATTGATAGGGATTTAAAATTCTGAAGTTGATTTTCATAGGAAGTTTCCATACTATTAGAGCCTAAAATTGCTTGGGAAACTACAAAGGTTTTACCTGCAAATTCCGTTTTAATCATATCAAAGATACTTTGTTCGACGTCGTTGAGATATTCAAGCGAAGTGTCCTTTACAGCAGTATCGATTAGGTGCTTCAATGTTTTTTGGCGGTTTTCTGCAGTGTCATCCAATTCAGCAAGTTCGAATTTGGCACATTGTTCCATACAGAAAATATCACTTGGTCTAGGTACGGGTAATATATCATGAGATAAGGATCTGGTTCTTTCTGCCTCACTAACCAACAGCTCAAGACTGTGAACACTCATTCTCACACTGACACCTTTATCCTGATTAATTTCATGACTTGAACGTGCATTTTGTGCTATTCTTGCCAACACTTTGAGCATAAAAATAGGGATGAACGACTTTGGTACCTTAGATTCTTGAGCAATGATAAGCATTTCATGATTCAGTGTTTTTGGATAATGCGTGTGTATGTGACTCTTTAATCTGTCATAAAGAGGTTCAATTATTTTACCGGCGTGTGTGTAATCTATTGGATTTGCAGTGGCAAAAAATGCAGTTTTTGGTTCAAAAATTACTGGATAAGCACCAGTGGTAAATCTCCCTTCTTGCAATACAGAAAGAAGAGAAACTTGCTTTCGCGTATCAAGTACTGGAAGTTCATCAATGCAGAATAAACCATGTTTTGCCTGCATTAATTGTCCAGGAGAATAAGATTCAATCTCATACATTTCTGTTCCTTTTTTTGTTACTTTTATTGCATCAATCTGTCCTACTAGATCTTTTACAGAAATGTCAGGCGTTGCAAGAACATATTTGAATCTGTCTTTTCCCCATAGCCAATCTATTGGTGTTTCAAGTTTATTATTACGAATCTTCTCCATGCTGCTAGAATCCATGTAAAACCTAGGACTTGACATAGTGTTTTCCTTATCTTGCAGTAAGCAAAGTAATTCATGAGATGGCAAATCCATAGGACAATCATTTGTGACACTTCCCCTTATCACAGGCATTGGCGAAAGCAAGTTTTCCGCAATTGTTTGAGCAATCCTTGTTTTGGCCTGACCAATTTGACCGATTAGTATCACATCATGACATGATAATATTGCACGATCAAGAGATGGGATGACATCGCTGTCAAATCCTATTATGCCAGGATATTTGATGTCATTTGTCTTGATCTTTGAAATCAAGTTCCTTCGTAGTTGTTCTTTAGCGCCTACTATCTTGTAATTAATTTGCAGGAGATCTTCTAGTGTTTTGACTTGTTTGTAATCCTCAGGAACACCTGCCATTACTTCAGTGTATTTTGGCTCAGAGTTGTAACTTCGGTTAATAAGATTTTCAAGATCCTGCGTCAATATGCTAAGTACAGCAGAATTCTGATTTAAAGTATTATTATTTTAGCATGGTTTTTATCGGGGATAGAGGGGATTTTCCAATACTTGTCTTCACAAGAATTTAGACACATTGTTAGGATTGCGGGTAAAGATATACCTGGTGCTAAAAAGACGATAATAGGCATAAGTCAAGTAAAAGGAATAGGTTACAGTTTTGCAAAATCTATCTTAGATATATTAAAAATAAATCCTAATAGTAATGTAGGTTTTCTCACAGAGTCTCAAGTTGAAGAGATAGAAAAAGCAATGAGAAATCCATTATCAGTTAACATTCCTCCATGGTTCCTTAACAGAAGAAAAGACATGGATTCAGGTAACAATCTACATCTGATTACTTCTGACATAGATTTCAATGTGAGAAATGATGTTGAAAGAGAAAAGGGAATGAATAGCTGGAGAGGATTTCGTCACACTTATGGATTAAAAGTGAGAGGACAAAGAACTCGCACAACTGGTAGAAAAGGCGGTGCAGTAGGAGTTCGCAAGGGTGGAAAAGTATTACCAGCTGGTGCACCAGTTGAAGGTGCGGCAGCTCCTGCAGCCGGAGCCGCAGCAGCTCCTGCAGTTGCTACAACTGAGAAGGGTGCGGCAGCTCCTGCAGCTGCTACAAAAGGTGCAGCAGCTCCTGCAAAGGATGCAAAATCTACTGCAAAACCAGCTCCGGAAAAGAAGGCCAAATAGGTGAGATAGATGGGAGATCATCCAAAGAATTCTCGCAAAATGTGGAGAAAACCAAAACGACCTCTGAATTACGATTTATTGAGTGAAGAGTTATATGTTCTTGGCACTTATGGACTCAAAAACAAGAGAGAACTTTGGAAAGCACATACAGAGCTTTCTAGAATAAGAAATCAAGCAAGATCTCTTTTAGCTTTAACGCAAGAGGTAAGAAGCAATAAAGAGCCAATTCTCATGAGATCGTTGAGCCGAATAGGACTAGTAAAAAAAGATTCCACCTTAGATGATGTTTTGAATCTAAAAGTAACTGATTTACTATCACGTAGATTACAAACAGTAATTCAGAAAAAAGCCAATATCAAAAGTCCTTACCTTGCAAGACAAGCAGTTGTACACGGACATGTCATGATAGGAGAGAGAACAATAAACATCCCATCATATACTGTCACTGTAGAAGAAGAAAATCAGGTAAGTTTGTCGCCTGAGGTAGACTTGGGGAAAGTCAAGCAAAACCCTGCTGAAGAAGTAAAAACTGAACAACCAACCGAGTAAAGCATACACAATTATTATTTATCCAGAAGTAACATAAAATAGCGATATGTGTTCGATCATAGGATATCTAGGCCTCAACCAAGCAGCACCGATAATAGTCAAAGGTCTAAAGAGAATGGAGTATCGTGGCTATGACAGCGTCGGAGTTGCTACATTTTCTAATAATCACATTCTAGTAAGAAAAGGAGTAGGAAAAGTGATTGAAGTAAATAAGGCAGTAAGACTTGACGAACTTTCTGGAACGGTCGGAATAGGACATACAAGATGGGCCACACATGGCGTGGTTACTGATACAAATGCACACCCCCATCCATCTAGCACTGGAGAGATAGCTATTGTTCACAATGGAATAATAGAAAACCATGAGGAATTAAAGAAAGAGCTTCAAAAGAATGGCTACTCGTTCAAGAGTCAGACAGATAGCGAAGTAATTGCAAATCTCCTTCAATACTATTATGATAAAACTAGAGACATAAAGCAGTCAATGGTTGATACTGTTTCTAATCTTAAGGGAAGTTATGCTTTTGTTGCTGTTTTTGAAGACGGGACATTGTCTGCGGCAAGATTTCATGAACCTCTCATAATAGGAATTGGAAAAGAAGGATACTTTATTTCCAGTGATGTTTTAGGATTTGTAGAACACACAGACGAAGTCATTTATTTGGATAACAGAGAATTTGTAACTATCAACGCGTCTGGGATTCAGATTTTCGATTTTGATGCAAATCCAGTACAACATCAAATCACCAAGGTATCAAAGGAATTCGCCGATGTGTACAAGGGAGAATATGCGCATTTTACTCTCAAAGAAATATCAGAACAACCCACTACGATACCAAATGCAGGAAATAATACAAAACTTGAACTTGATTTAGCAACTGATTTTGTCCGACATGCAAAAACACTTTACATAACTGGCAGTGGAACAAGCTATAATGCTGCGCTTGTAGCCAAATTTCTTTTTTCAAAATATGCAAAGATCAAGATAGAGCCAATAATCTCAAGCGAGGTACATTTCTCCCCCGATATTTTTGAGCAACAGTCTATTTTGATAGCATTGTCTCAAAGTGGTGAAAGTGCAGATGTATTGGAGGCTGTAAATATTGCAAAGAAATCAGGCGCCAAAATTATTTCAATTGTAAATATAATGACATCATCCCTTGTTCATTTATCGTCTATATCCATAGGACTAGGTTGCGGTCCTGAAATAGGAGTAGCTGCAACAAAGAGTTTCACCGCACAACTTGCCATATTATACAAAATGACCGATAAGATATGCAATGGTAGCGCTGGCATGGACTTTACCAAAGCATCAGAATCAATCAAAAAGATTCTTTCTGATGACTCCAAGATTAAGGAGATAGCAAAAAAGATCAAAGATGTGTCTGACATATACATACTTGGAAGGGGAATCCATTACCCTATAGCATTAGAAGCTTCACTAAAGTTAAAGGAACTCACGTACATACATGCAGAAGGTCTTCCTGGAGGGGAGCTAAAACATGGACCGCTTGCATTAATGGACTCTAATACATATGTGATTATGATCAATCCAAGTGATTCTACCTATTCTGATACGTTAACTAGTGCACGCGAAATAAAGGCCAGAGGTGCAAAGATCATCGGGATTTCAGACAAACCTAGTGATGTTTATGATTACTGGGTAGAGATACCACAGATGGATGAATCCATGTATCCGTTAGTGGAAATAGTGCCTGTCCAACTTTTGGCTTATTATGCAGCTGTTGAAAAAGACACGGATCCTGATTATCCAAGAAACTTGGCAAAATCTGTAACAGTCAAGTAATTTTTTGATATTCTTTTTCTGTGAGAAGCAGCAATTTTTCTGCATCCATTCCAGTTTTTAACATACATGCTATAGAAGCTCCTCCTGCACCTGCTCCTTCTTTGACAAATCCTTCAGCATAGGAACGAAGACCTGGAATACTGGATTGACCGAGTCTGAGTTTGGCAACTAGTATTGGGATATCAAATATTTGGCCAACTGTTTCAGCTAAATTTGCGGACTTGTCATCTGTAATATAGGAGGTGGTGCCTATAGCAGTGTTTTTACCGTTAAAATCCATACTTTTTGCAAAACATAAGACTGCTGCCATCTGTGTTCCACCAGCTAGTAATACTTTTGTGATTTCAGACGAGGTACTAAGTATTCCAGCAACTGTAGGTATCATTGGATCGCCAATCTCTGCAACAATGTCAAAAGGATCATTTGATTGCACTCTCTTTAGTGCATTTTTTACAACTTCATTCTTGAGACGTGTTGGATTATCAGGCATACTGCTGCTTACCAGTGCCTTTAGACCAAATCCTTCAAGCACTCCAAGTGCTGTAGTGGTTCCTCCCGGAATACTTTCTCCAATTACTAAACAATCAGTTGAGGCACCAAGAAATCTACCAATTATTCTACCATATTCTACTGCTTTTCTTATCTCTTCTTGACTTAACGCAGCTTCACTTGAGATATTTTTCCCATATTCTAAATTCATATCTATGAATGGAAGTTTTGGAGGAATTTTACTTCCAGCATTAATTACTATGCTCGGTATACTTGCCGCTTCTAAAGCTGTTTTTGTCAGAAGAGCTGGTGTGGGTTTGCCGTCAGGAGTCATAGGTATGACAGATATACTTTTACAATATCCATAATGGATAAACTCAGCATCTGCAGGTCCAGTATATTTTATTAGATCAGGATGTTCGCCAGCAATTGTAATGCCTTGAATTTCTGATGTTGCAGTATACGATATTACCAAGGAAAAAGCAAATCTCTTTTGCTTTGTCTTGTCAATAAAATCCAAGCCTTCGTTTTTGTTTCCTAGTATCTCGATATCTTGCAAAAATTAATCACTACTCATAAATTCTAAAAATTCTTTTTCTGTTCTAGGTTGAAGTACAAAATTGGTTTTCTTTTCTCTTCCTATTGTAGACGTTGGAGAATTACCATAGTTATGACCAGGATAAAGAGTCAGGCTCTCATCCATCTTTGAAACGATATCAAATAAGCTGTGATAAAGCTCCCTAGCACTGCCACCTGGAAGATCAATTCTGCCACAGTTTCCCACAAATAATGTGTCACCTGAGAAGATCTTTCCGTCTCCAATAAGACACATGCTGTCTTTTGAATGTCCAGGGGTATGAACAACAGTAAGTTCCGAATTTCCAAATCTGATTTTGTCACCTTCAGATACTGTCACATCATTTTTTAGTGTTGATGATACATGTTGCAAAATCTTAGCTCCGGTCTTTCTTGCCATTGCATCATTACCTATAGTATGGTCAAAATGATGATGCGTGTTTATGATGTATTTTACTTGTAGACTGTTCTTCTCTATTATCTCCACTATCAGATCAAGATCCCATGAAGGATCAAGAATTACGGCTTCGTTTGTTTGTTCATCTTCAAGTATGTATGTAAAATTTTGCATGCTTCCCACTTCAAGCTGGTAAACTTTCATAATACTCCCACCTCAGCCTCTGGGGGAATTCCTATTTTTTCAACTATTATTTTTCCACACATATCCATTCTTTTGGGCATTCCAATCTTCATTTTATGGTATGTAATCGTAACATTTGCTTTTACGCACTTGTCTATCACGACACCTGAATCAGGATCCAGTCCAGAGGGCACGTCAACAGATAGTTTGAAAGCCTGGGATTTATTTATCAAATCTATTGCAGTAGCATAAGGCTCCCTTATTTTACCTGAAACTCCAGTACCCAGAATACCATCAACAATTACGTCAGCATTAAGGAGAATTGAGGTTGGATCAGAAGCAACCATAAGATTTACCGAATTCATTTTTTCTAGAATTTTCCAATTAGAGGCAGATTCCTCAGTTTTTATTTTATCTGGGTTTCCAAGTAAGACAACATCTAGTTTGCATCCAAATCCTGCCAAATGTCTTGCTACCACAAATGAGTCGCCTCCATTGTTACCTAATCCTGCAAATACCATGATTTTCTTTTCCTGCAAGTTCGCGTATTTCTCAGCGAGGTATCTTGCCGTTGACGCTCCAGCATTTTCCATCATCAGTTTTCGAAAAAACCCCATCTGGTGGCCATTTTCTTCTATTTGCATCATTTGTTTAACTGTAATTTCCATATGGTTACAAAAATTTATGTCAAATAAGGGCTTTACCAAATCGCAGTACAATGAAATAATTTTATCAAATAGGATGATTTTTCCTAAATGCGATTATCAAGTGCGGGAGAAGGGATTTGAACCCTCGAAATCCTAAGATACTAGCCCCTCAAGCTAGCGCCTTTGACCAGGCTGGGCGACTCCCGCAGTTGCAATACCCATGTATGGTTTTTATAAGCCTTGATTACTTTTTTAAAATGTGCTAATTCCTGTCAGGTGTTTTACTTGTGGAAATTTGATTGCAGATAAATTCAAAGAGTATCAAAATCGCGTCAAAAGCGGCGAGGATCCAGCAAAGGTCCTAAATTCTTTAGGATTAAAACGATATTGTTGCAGAACTATGATGCTAACAGCAGTGGAAACGATTCATCAAGTTATTCCATTTTATGAAGCAATAAGGAGAAGGGAGCAAGAAGTTCAATCCGAGCTAGAGTAGAATGGCACGGGTTGCGTCAATAAAGGGAAGGTTACTCTACAACAGCAGAGGATCTAAAACAATCGAAATAGATGTAATTACAGACAATGGAGATGTTGGAAGGGTTTGCGCACCATCTGGCGCAAGTGTAGGAAAGTATGAGGCAATTAGTTTTCCAGATAACAGTCCTGAGAAAGGTCTTGAGATTTTAAAAGCAAACGAAAAAAAATTCATCGGGCTTGATCCTTCTAATTTAAAATCTATCCATGAAACACTGAGAGAGATAGATTCAACTTCTAATTATTCGAAAATTGGTGGTTCGATTGCATTTTCTCTCACCATAGCCGCAACAGAGTCTGCAGCAAAATCAGAGGGAATTCCAATGTTCAAATTATTAACCAAGGATTCTGATCTTAGATTTCCATTTCCCTTGGGCAATATTTTAGGCGGGGGAGCTCATGCCGGTCCTGGAACTCCAGATATTCAAGAAATACTAGTTTGTGCTACGGGTTCAAAGACCATAAGAGACGCCATTGAAGTTAATTTTTCAGTACACAAAGAACTTGGAAAGATCCTAGCAAAAAAAGATCCCGAATTCACAAATGGCAGAGGGGATGAGGGGGGTTGGGCTCCAAAACTCAACAATGATCAAGCATTGGAAGTAGCTGCAAGAGCCTGTGAACAATTAGGATTTACATTAGGAAAAGAAGTTTCGTTAGGAGTGGATTTTGCTTCAACTACACAATGGAATGAGAATAAAAAGAAATATGTCTATGACAGAGCAGGTTTTGAGAATACGCCAGAAGAGCAAATTGACTTTGCTTCTGAAATAATAAAGAAATACAAATTAGCATATGCTGAAGATGCAGTTCATGAGGAGGCCTTTGAAGATATGGCCGTCTTAACAAAAAAGTTTCCAAACGTCTTGATAACTGGAGATGATCTTTTAGTAACCAATACTGGAATTTTGAAAAATGCCGCAAAGAAAAAAGCATGTAATGCAGCCATTTTAAAGGTAAACCAAGCAGGAAGTCTTTACGATGCCATTGAATTTGCAAAGGAAGCATCCAAAAATAGCATAAAATTAATCACGTCCCATAGATCTGGAGAATCATCTGATTCTCACATATCACATATTGGAATTGCTACAAAATCCAAGATGTTAAAGGTAGGTGTCATAGGGGGAGAAAGAATAGCTAAACTAAACGAATTGCTACGTATCTCAGAGTATGATTTAATACGTGGAATGGTCGAGATTTAAGAACACGTCATGATTAAGCAAGAAGAATTTGAACATATGGAAAAGTATGTGTTGTCTACAGGAATAAGAGTAGGCACTCAAGTTAAGACAAAATTCATGATACCGTTCATTACAAAAGCAACAAACGAAGGCCTCTACATTATAGACAGCAAGAAAACGCTATCGCGTATTCAGACAGCTGCTAAATTCATCAACAGAGCAACTATCTCAAAGGTGTTCATTTGTTCTGGAAGAGAATATGCAAGTACTCCAATTGAAAAATTTTGTGAGATCATCGGCGCAACCCCTATGCTTGGGAGATTTATGCCGGGCACTCTTACAAATCCGCTTTTGCCTTATTACATAGAACCAGAATTAGTTCTTGTGGCAGATCCTCAAGTAGACGAGCAAGCAATTTTGGAAGCTACAAACGCTGGAATACCAGTCATTGCAATTGCCAATACAGACAATGTCACATCCAAAGTTGATCTAGTCATACCTGCAAACAATAGGGGTAGGAAGTCTCTTGCTGCAATCTATTGGCTATTAGCTAGAGAAATATTATTACAAAAAGGAAATATCAAGGCTGACGAGTCAATGAAATACGAAATAGAAGACTTTGAAACTAAGATAACAGAAGAAGAATTAGAAGAAGAATCTGAAAGAATGCCACCGATGAGAACAAGAAATCAGAGGCAATAACACAATGCAGGTAAGAACACCAGCTGTAGCTGGAATGTTCTATCCAAAAACACAGCAAGAATTAAGATCAGCTATTAGAGATTGTTTTCTACATAGTTTTGGTCCTGGAAAATTACCTCCCTTGTCAGATGACAAAAATATAATCGGAGTTATTTGTCCTCATGCTGGATACACGTATTCCGGCCCAATTGCGGCATATTCGTATTATGCAATTTCTTCATTAAAACCAGATCTTGTGATAATCATAGGACCAAATCATTGGGGAATTGGGTGTAACATAGCTACTATGAAAGAAGCGGTATGGCGTACACCGCTTGGAGATGTCGAGGTAGATACAGATGCAGCACTTGAAATTAACAAAGCAACAAAGAATGTAGAATTGGATTTTTTTTCACATACAAGAGATCATAGTCTTGAAGTACAAATACCAATGCTACAAGAAATCTACTCTCATAAATTTAAGATACTACCCATAATTTTGATAGATCAAAGCCGCAATGCGGCTACAGAGATAGGTATGTCCATATCAAAAATAGCAAAAAATAAAAAAACGGTAATAATTGGTTCTTCTGACTTTACACACTATGAAGAAAACGAATTTGCACATAAGCAAGACAAATCTTTGATCGAACCCATATTGAAGATGGATGTCGATGAATTCTATAATATTTTACAGAAAAATCAAATTAGTGCGTGCGGATATGGAGCGATAGCTTCTACCATGATAGCCTGTAAAGAATTGGGCGCCACTAGAGGTACATTAGCAAAGTATGCCACCAGTGGAGATGTCACAGGCGAAAAAAACTCAGTGGTAGGATATGCATCGATTATTTTTTCATGAAATCAACAGCATCAGCTCCAGGCAAAGTAATTCTTTTTGGAGAACATTTTGTAGTATATGGTGTCAAGGCCATACTTTGCGCCATAGATAAGAGGATTACAGCAACTTCTCAATTTTTAGACGAACCAAAGATACGCATAAGGTCAGAGATGGGAAATGCTGAGATTGCTTTGGATGCATTGTCAGACATGAATTCAATATCAACTAGATTCATGAAACCTTTTTTCTACATTGCAAAAGAAACCCTGAAAGAATTTAATGAAAATAAAGGCATAGAGATAATTCTAAAATCTGATATTCCCGCGGGAATAGGTCTTGGATCATCCTCAGCTGCATGTGTTGCCGTAACAGCATCAGTTGCTGGATTATTTAATAAAAAATCAAAAGAACAAGTTCTAAAAAGATCTATAGAATCAGAACGTGTCATATTTGAAGACGCATCAGGTGCAGATTCATCTGTCTCTACTTTTGGTGGGCTGATAGCATATGACAAAAATGGATTTGAAAAAATTGATTCTAAAAACAATCTTAGTTTGATAATCGCAAATTCAAATCAGGTTCATAGCACAAGAGAAATTGTTTTGAAGGTAAGGGAATTTAAAAACAAAAATGAAAAGATATTTTCAGAAATGTGTAAACGTGAGGAGGAATTGGTAAGAGATGCATTGTTGAGATTGAAAGAAAATGATCTAAACAAACTAGGTTCTCTAATATCAGAAAATCAGAAATTATTAGAGAAAATAAACGTGTCAACGAATAAGCTTGATCTTCTCATAAAAGAAGCATCCAAGACGTCGTATGGAGCTAAAATAACAGGGGCAGGCGGAGGTGGGTGCATAATTTCTCTAGTAGATGAATCTAATGCAGCTACCACATTAGAGAATTTAAAAAAAAATAGTGACTGTTTTATTGCAAAAATAGACTTTGATGGATTAAGATATTTGTAATCCAAGTAAAAACTCCCTCATGATGATTATAGGCAGAAATATGAGAGATACTTTTTAAAACCGACCATATCATTGTTAAAAATCATGCTTTTGATCAAACTAGGTGGATCAATAATTACAAACAAACAAAAACCACTAACAGCCAATGTATCTGCAATTAAACAAATTGCTTCTCACTTGAGAAAGGTAAAGGAGCCATATATGATAGTTCATGGGGGCGGTTCTTTCGGACATTACTGGTCTGTAAAATATAACATGCACACAAAACCTGACAGATATAGTATCAAAGGTGTTTCAGTTGTCAAGAATTCCATGGTAGAATTAAATAAATTGGTTCTTCAATCATTTCTTCGATCAAGTCTTAATCCATATTGCTTACCTCCAACTGATTTTATTTTTGGAAACAAGCCAATAATAAAAAAAGTTAAAGAGATTCCAAAAATTGC
>Ga0187817_10001075_pt1 | contig 12922 bp, 16 predicted proteins | sample NC_wetland_sal_i_17_FD_132431 | JGI IMG/M metagenome (GOLD analysis project Ga0187817, IMG submission 132431) | Wetland sediment microbial communities from Neuse River Estuary, North Carolina, USA - SO4_2 | ecosystem: Environmental > Aquatic > Freshwater > Wetlands > Sediment | place: USA...
GTGGTAGTGGTCGGTCTGATTGTGTTCATCGGCGGCTACTTCTTTAACTGGACCTGGACTGGCTTTGGTCCGTACACTCCTCCAACTAGCGGCTTCCAACGTGGAAAAACGCTGTATGACTGGCTGCAACTGGCTATTATTCCAGTGGCGCTCGCCTTCGGTGTATGGTGGCTCAATCGTTTACAACAGAAACGCGATCAACAGCTTGCAGATCAACGTGCTCAAACCGAACGAGAGACGGCGGAGAAGCGTGCCGATACGGAACGTGACATTGCATTGGACAATCAACAAGAAGCGGCATTGAAAGAATACCTCGATAAAATGTCAGCACTTCTACTTGAGAATGATTTGAGTAAACCAGTTGAACTTGAAAAGGTGCGAAAAATAGGGCGTGTGCGCACGCTGACAGCACTTCGACGCTTAGATGGAGAGCGTAAAGCGATTGTGCTCCAATTTCTGTATGAGTCCGGCCTTATAGATAAAAGTATGAGTGTCGTTGATTTGACCGGAGCCGACCTGAGCAAAACCAATCTCAGCCATGCTAATTTGAGAGGAGCCGATCTCAGGGCAGCTATTCTTCGAGGAGCTACACTTGGTGGAGCGAACCTGAGTGAAGCGAACCTGAGCAAAACTGATCTTTGGGGAGCCGACTTTAATGGAGCACTTGGAGGTTTCATCGACCTTAGCACCATTGGCGGCGAAAAAATTTTGGTCTTCGACAGTTATGACAGTGGTATTGAAGCCAATCTTAGAGGTGCTAATCTCAGTGAGGCAATCCTTTATGGTAGTAATGCTACTACGGAACAACTCGCTCAAGCTAAATCACTTCAAGGCGCGACCATGCCCGACGGAACAAAACACGCCTAGTTGCTCGGCTTCTGTGATATACCCTGGCATACCAATACCGTAATGGAGAAGACGCGATGGAATCGAGGTTTCGCTCCTGGTGGCAGCAAATAAAGCAGCATCGGGTAGCTATTGGAGTTTCTGGAGTTGTACTCGTGGTGGCCATCGCATTGATTATCGCTGGCTACTGGTTCGACTGGACCGGATTCAATGGGTATAACCAGGTGACAACAGCACACACTCTCAGTGGTCCATCGGCGGGTACAGTCGTCAGAACTGAAGTGTACCAACCAGGAAAAAGCCTTTGGGACTGGTTGCAGCTACTCATTATTCCGGTGGTCTTAGCCGTAGGTGCTTTGCTGTTCAACCTTGCCACCACTCGCACTGAACAGATGAGCACACAGTGTTTGCCATCTCTCAGGATGCTCGAGCAAGATTGCAAGCCCATCCCCAATGAGCTGGGTCGTGGTTTCGTGACCCGCTATTACCATACTGGTGAGCAAATTCGCGAATTGTGTATCGTCAAACGGCTTTTCTCCTGGGGGCGTCTCTAGCAGATCACTAATCAAATTTTCTCTAGGAGCACCTCTTCGCTCGTTGACGAGATGTATAAAATAGTGTTGGAATCTAACAAAGTCACGAGCGTACTCTACTTGCTGCTCCCCCGGGAGTGGGGAGTTGACGAGCATTGACGTACGATCGCTCAACTGTTTCGTTGAGGCCATATCTTCTTTAGGAACCCCGATCAGAAAGAGAGCAACTTCAAAAGGAGTAGAAAACATGATCGAGGTAGAACTAAAATGTGCGTTATTTCCTCAGTTACTGCCAAAGCTACAGGAGAGACTCCAACATATGAGATTCGTAGGTATAGTGCATAATGTAGACAGATATTATGATACGCCACGATTCGATTTACTTCAGCAGGCAGTATTTGTCCGTGTCAGAAATGAGCATCGACTCGAATTTAAGTTCAACGAGAAAGGTGAAACAGCACATCTTCAGAGTACAGAGCGCGTTTTTTCTCTCTTCCCCGACCCAAACGCGCGTGAGAAAATGAATGCTCTCTTTACACGGTTCTTACCAAATTGGTCTGCCTCATCCGACTTTAGCGAGGCGATAACAAAGAACAATCTCACTGAATTGGCGCGCATCAACAATACAAGAGAAGTCTATGTAGATGAAGTGATACACCTGAGTATCGATCATGTGGAAGGGCTTGGGGATTTTTTAGAAGTTGAAATGCAGTGTGAGGAGGGTGGAGATACAAGCCCAGCACTCGCTCTTTTACACAAGTTCATAGCCGGCCTTGATGTAGAGCATATCAGGGTGGGGTATGTTGAACTCTGGCTACGTATGCATAACACACAAGCGTATCAGCTTGGCAAGTACCGTTTATAATGATGAGAGCAGTAGCTGCGCAATCATAGGCACCGTGTTCTCGCCGTCAGTACTTAGAGCTATTCCGGCTTGTTTCCCCACGCGGTAAGCAGCCTCCAAGTCGCCACAAAATCTGGTAGCTGCATTTCTGTGAGAGCCTGTTGATAAATGGTCTCATAGTCATCAAGCATTGGATCGATCCTGTACAAAATAGGTGCTGGGATGCTCTCGACGAGAATCAGACATGGTATTGCGCTCCTTGCTCTCATGCTTGACTGTGTTTCTGCCTCTATATTGCGGGGCGTGAGACTCATCTGCTCCCATTATACCTGAGCGCAGAGGACTTGTCGAGAATGTTTTTTCAAAAATGTAGCATTTGTTTGAAAGTTTCGTTTTTTCGACGGCTGTTACCCTTTTCAGCGTATTCCGGTTGTTTCTAAAATTGGGGAATTTCTGGACAGGGTGTAAGAAAAAGCGTATACTAGAGCAAGTCGTCTGTATTTGTCAGTGAGCGCGATACCTGCTACGTCTTCCTAGACCTGGTGTGTGAAAGGAGATGACACCTCATGGCGGATATCCTTCAAGGAAACAGCACAGAAGTGAAGCTTCTTGCTGATGAGCGCTTCTTGCGCAAGATTGCCTATCTCTACTACGAGGATGGTCATTCCCAGGAAACCATCGCAGAAATGGTGTTTTGTTCCAGACAGACAGTCGGCAAAGCCTTACAGAAGGCTAAAGAGCGGGGTATTGTTCGTATTTCTATCGTCCCTGACCTGCGGACCGGCTATCTGCGTAATCTCTCCCGCGAAGTACGAGTTCAACTTGGCCTGGAGGATTTAATCCTGGTGTCAGGCCGCAGTCTGAATACTATTGCGGCCACAGATATGCTGGATGAAGTGGTGATTGAGATCGCAGGTGCGGCAGCTGATTACCTCGATCAGTTCCTCACCGACTCCGACATCCTGGCGGTTTCGGGCGGAAGAACGTTTATGCGCAATCTCGTGCGGTATACAAAGCCGACCAAGGTGTTATCTCACATGCAGGTGGTGGCGACGATCGGCTTCGTGGATTCTCGAACCAGCTACGGCGATGCGAATTTGATCGCCTATGATCTGGCCGAGGCGTATGGAGCTAATCACCTCTGGTTTCCTTGTCCCGCGTTTCTTCTCGAAGAGACGCAGGTGCAGCACACGCGCACTCTCCCGATTATCAAAGAAGGTTATGAGATGATGCTGCGGTCTAACGTCATCGTGACGAGTCTGTTTCCCCCGCATACCAATGATGAGTTGGTCATGCAACGTATTATCTCGCAGGAACAACACGACGCGATAGAAGCATACCATCCGGCCGTAGACATCAACCACTGGGTCTTTGATGCCTCCGGGAGGTGCATTAACGAGCTACTTGACCCGCCCCCTTACTTCCTGAGCGGACTGGAGATTCCGCGCTTACAGGACAAAATTCAACAGGGCAACGCGAAAGTGATCCTTGTTGCGGGGGGGAGTTCCTCCTATATCCCTGCGATTCGAGCTGCGCTCAAGGCAGGATTGGCAAATATCCTGGTAACCGACCACGTGACCGCACAACTCCTGCTTGTGGACTCCTGACCAGGGGAGGAAGACTGGGGCATAGCGAGGCCCCATAGCCAAGGATACGCTACCCTTGCACGAGATACATTGACAAACCTCTCATGTCAGGAGATATAATCAGCTTAGCAGAAACGCACAAGATAGGACCATTTAGCTGGTGCTGATTTGCGCTTAGATTACTAAGGAGCACACTACCATGTCTATGTCTACTCCCATCGACCCTCGTCGAGAGCATTCCAGCACGTATTTTGTGCAGGATCGCTCCAACGAAGAAGAACTCACTCGCTTGCATGCTCAGGATCAGATGTTGACAGCAGGCATGGGCGGGGTGCTACCAGAGCAGCGCGACCCGGCGATCTTCCAGCGGGTGCTTGATGTCGGCTGCGGGACCGGCGATTGGCTCATTGAGACCGCAAAGACCTATCCAACGATCTCCTTGTTGGTAGGAGTGGATATAAGCAAGAAAATGCTTGAATACGCCGGTGCGCAGGCGGAAACCCAGCAAGTCAGTGACCGAGTCCAGTTTCGCACGATGGATGCCTTACGCATGCTCGAATTTCCCAATGGCTACTTTGATCTGGTCAACGAGCGCCTTGGAGCTAGTTTCCTACGCAAATGGGATTGGCCCAAGCTCCTAAGTGAGTTCCAGCGCGTGACTCGACCAGGCGGCGTGATTCGTCTCACAGAATGCGATCTCACAGAGAATAACAGTCCGGCCCTGATGCATCTCTACGATCTGTTTCTCCAAGCGATGTATAATGCAGGAAACTTTTTTACACTAGACCGGCGCGGAGTGATAGATGAGTTAGCGAATCTTCTGAATCGGCATGGGCTTCAGAATGTGCAGACGCGTATTCATCTGTTAGATTGTCGTGATGGCACGCCTCTATGGCAACCTTACTACGAGAATGTTCGACACGGATTTCGGACGCTCCTACCCTTCTTTCGCAAGTGGACTCGTGTGCCTGACGACTACGAGGTGATCTACCAGCAGGCGCTCAGCGAGATGCAACAGCCGGACTTCGTAGCGACCTGGGGCCTGCTCACGGCCTGGGGCATCAAGCCGTCCCAAGCCGTCTAAAGTAAACGAGTACTACGCTCCAAACTGTGGGGAACGCGCGAAGACTATGAGACGCTCTGCAAATGCAAAGGAGAGTGAGACTACACCGATGGCCACATTTCCACAGAACCAACCATATTTCGGCACCTACTTCGTTCAAGACCCACAGGAAGAGGAACTCCTGCGCTTAGCCAGCCAGGATCACTTCCTTACCGCATCGATGGGCGGTGTCTTCCCTGAGCAAGCCGCCCCGAGCACTTTTAGCCGCGTGCTGGATGTTGCATGCGGATCGGGTGGTTGGGTTATTGAAGCCGCTCAGACTTACCCTGAGATGTCGCTGGTGGGAATTGACCTCAACCAGCACATCCTCACCTATGCCCGTAAGCAAGCCGCGGCTCATCATGTCGATGATCGCGTCGAGTTTCACGCGATGGATGCGCTCGGCATCCTGGCATTCCCCGATGCTTCCTTTGATCTGGTCAATCTGCGCTTTGCCATCAGTTTTGTGCGCACCTGGGATTGGCCCAGATTGCTCAGGGAAATGCTGCGGGTGATACGCCCGGGAGGCGTGATTCGACTCACTGACGAGGAGGTGATCCATCAGAGTACCAGTCAGGGAGTAACGCAGTTCTGTGAGATGCTCTTATGCGCCCTGTTTCGATCAGGGCACCTCTTCAACCAAGAGAGTTCCGGGTTAACTGCCCACCTGGCTCCTCTCCTCAGACAATATGGCTGCCAGGGAGTGCAAACAAGGAATCATGCCCTGCAGTTTCGAGCGGGAACTCCCGAAGGGCTGGCGTATATCAAAGATGGGGAGTATCTGCAGCGAACATTCCGCCCATTTCTGCAAAAGTGGGGTTGCATGAGCAAGGAATACGATGCCATTCATCAACAAACGCTCGAAGAAATCTGGCGACCCGATTTCTGTGCAACGTGGCATCTACTTACAGCTTGGGGCATCAAGCCCACGTCAGAATTACAGCAGCCCTGACAAGAATATCTTCTCACTTCCCTTCATAAGAGCGCCATTCGTTCGAATTCCCCAGACACTATCAAGATGCTACTGAAATGGTGAAACAGTACATATAGCTCGATGCACACATTTTTCTTACAGGCCTCCGTTTTTGGGGGGATAGGTTTACAATTGTCTATCATCTAAGGAATATCTTGCAACCATCTATTTCTGACGGACTTGTTTACAGATGCTCTATAGCGAAGGAATTTCTCACAAATGCTACATTTTTAGCTATTTATCTAAAATGTATGTTTTTTTACCAACTACTATGATACACTCGTCTTACGGGATACCCAATTTGCATTGCCTACCAGGTAACATGAGAGATATTCCAGTCTGTAAGAAAGAATGGACAAACGATAGCAATGAAGAGTATCGCGCCCCACAAAGAAAGAACAAACCATGACTGCACGAATTCTGTTCAAAGTCGAGAAGGAGCGTGCCCTCGTCCCTGTTGGAGAACCTTGTCCCTTTGGATGTAAATATTGCTATACGCGAGGAGGAGAGGTTGGGCTATCGAAAATCAATGCGGAGAAAATTCTCCTTGAGTTGCAAAACTTTGCAGATACGACTGCGTTCGAGACGATTCAGTTCGGCTATGATGGTGATCCCTTTGCTCGCCCAGAACGCGGCATCGCGATGCTGAGACGACTGGCTACGATGGGCAAGAACGTGAACTTCAGTACAAAGGCGTCACTTGAAGTAACTACCCTCAATGCGCTCGAAGATATTCAGCGCCATATGGAGGAAAATGGGACCATTTTAAGTGCTTTGATCTCGGTAAGTTGCTGGGATTCTGCTTCTATTGTGGAACCTCATACTCCTCCACCAGTTGAGCGGATGAGAGGAGTTGCTAATCTCAAGCAGATAGGTATTCCAGTATTCATCGCAGTGCGACCAATTTTGCCACACATCCCTGATCTGGAGTATGAACGAATTGCGACCGAAGGAATCCTCGCTGGCTGCGACGGGTTTATTTTAGGGCCACTCTATGCCGATGACCGGGGACAATTTGTTCGCTTCATTCCTCCTGAAATACTCAAGACAGTGCCAAGCTACAAGGACGTGGTTTCCTGGTCAGCGCACTCTCCGATATGGAAACGATACGAAGATGAAACGCGTCTTTGGCAACTTACAGCAATGATTGATGGCAAGGGAGGCAAAGTCTTCCTATCATCTGCCGATGCCATGGCTATGGTTAGCCAAAAACGATCAGGAACATTGTCTGCATTGAAAGGATAAAGGATGTAACCATGAGCGATCTTACACCCAACATCTCTTCGCTCCAGGCACCCGCACCCACCTCCAACAGAGGGCTTATCCTGGTCATCGAGGACAACCCCGCAATAACTGATATGATCTGCTGTGCACTAGAACTCGCCGGATATCAGGCTATGGCTTGTGCTGGTAGAGATGCAGCACTAACATGGATCAATCGGGCGTTTGAAGGAGGCCACTTGCCTGCATTGATCCTGCTCGATGTGGACAACCTGCCAAGGAATGGGACGGACTTTTTGTCGCATCTCCGAAGGCAGTTAAGTGAGGCGCACTGTTCGCTTCCAGCGATTATTCTGCTGACGACGAGCAGGGCCATTTATGATGAGTTCGCGGCGGTAGAACGAGTGATATTGAAACCGTTCCATGTCCATGATCTCATGGCCGAGGTCCAGAAGGTACTCCCACTCAACATAAAACAGACGCCGAATCCCTAATCAAGAGGAAGTAATTGGGGTCAGCGCAGGTCGCCGTAGACACCTGTCAGCGAGGTCAGAATGTTAGTGGCTGTATGCGCGATCAATGGAGCTAAACCTGGATTTTATCGTGGTTGTCGTGTGCGGCGTTGTTTGCGGCGCTGTGCCGCAGCCTTGCGCTTACGCCGAGCCTGCGGACTTTCGTAGTGTGCGCGTCGGCGGGCCTCCGACAGGATACCGTCTTGTTGCACCTTGCGATTAAAACGTTTTAGTGCCAGTTCAAATTGATCGCCTGGGTTGATCCTAACCTCACTCATAGGGATCAGTATATCACACCTTTTCGCCAATTGCACCACTTCCAGGGCACATTTTCCCTGACGCCGACGCATACAGAAATTTGCTTGAGAGACGTGCTATGTTATAATAGCTCGGTGAATAAGCCATTCACCGAGCTATTATTAAGATAGCCTGCAATTAATTGGAGACAAAGGAAACAATGCCAACACGCAACAATGCTTTCGAATTGATGACCAGCCATGTAAAGAACGAGAACCTACGGAAGCACATGCTCTCGGTCGAAGTTGCTATGCGCTTCTACGCTCGCATGTATGGCGAAGACGAGGAACTGTGGGCCATGACGGGTTTGCTTCACGATTGTGACTATGAGAAATATCCTGACCTGCGTGAGCATACACGCGTCTTAGCAGGCTGGTTACAAGAAGGTGGCTACGATGAACGTATTATTTATGCTATCCTGGCTCATAATGACCTGAATGTCGCCACTCATCAGCGCAATAGCCTCCTTTCGCGAGCACTCTACGCCTGCGATGAAGTGACCGGCATGATAACAGCAACCGCACTGGTGCGTCCGAATAAAAGCATCCTGGGCTTAGAGGTCAGTTCTGTGCGCAAGAAAATGAAAACCAAGGGCTTTGCAGCTGGTGTCAATCGCGAGGACTTGGTGAAAGGGGCAGCTGAACTCGGCGTAGACCTGGAAGAGCATATCGCATTTGTGATACAAGCCATGTCGAGCATAGCGGACGCCTTGGGACTGGCGGGTGTGCAGACGCAGGAACCAGAACCGGCGCCCACAACAGGTAGCCTTTAGGCCCTCTATGTCACGGTGTAATATATCACATTACCCATGCAACAGCGTTATAAATCACAACTACAATCAGAACAGCAACAACGCCTCTTCAGAGCAAGCGAAGTCGCGGAATTTGAATATTGTCCTCTGACCTGGTGGTATGGGCAATTCGAGTCGCTTGCTCAAGCTGACACGGAGGAACTCTTCGCCCGCCTGGTAGAACTGGAGCATGAGCACGGTTCGCAGGCTACAGCTCTACCAGAATATCGCATGGTTGAGCAGTTGCTGCTGCGTAGAGGAGCCTTTGACGAAGGTACCCAACAGCATCTCGAACATGCCGAAGAAGTAGAGAATGTGCAGGAAGAAGCTCACAAGATCGCGACGACATCAGGCCAGATGCGTCTACTAGTGGTGACGGCAATCGTGATCGTTTTCATTTCACTTTTGTTTATCGCGGCAGCACTCGTAATACGTTGAGGAACGATGTGAAGCATGCTGAATAGTATTCTGCTCTCGATTGGATTGGGTTTACTGCTCGCTGCTATTGCACTGGGCATACTACTACTCAATGAACGTCGCCATCAGGGACGACGCCTGGTTGTAGAACATCGTCGCGCATTGGGTTTGCCAGAAGGCGAACTGGTATACGAAGATGCAGACGGGGAAGGTGAACCACTTTCCTCGGCCTCATATCCGTTGGTGGGCAAGCCTGACTACATCGTGCAACTGCCCGATGGCCGTCCGGTGCCGATAGAACTCAAGCTCAATGTGCATGATATGACCGTTCCGCACAGTAACCATGCCGTTCAGGTGGCCGCGTACTGTTTGATCCTGGAAGATTATTTTGAGCGTGCTCCAACGCATGGCATCTTGCGCTATGCCGATCGTGAATTTACCATCGAGTACACCTCGGCTCTGCGTAAGAAAGTTATTCGTCTGCTCACGGAGATGGCTCGTTGCAATGAGCAACAGCGGCCACCATTGAAAACCCAGCGTGCCGCCAAGTGCCGCGCCTGCCCATTCCAACCGATTTGCCCGGTGGGGCGCACGAAATGAACGACCCACGATAAATCGGGGTCCTACAGTAGCACCCCGATTTATCGTGGGCGTGCCTATCGCAAGGAAGGAATAAGCCTATGCTAAGTGAAGTAGTAGAACTCAGTGGTCACATCATCGACTCCTGGACATTGCCACGAGCCTGGGACATCATCATGGACCGCGGCGGCAACTTCGTCGTAGAAGAGATGCGCGTCGGAGTAAGCAAGACCGAAACCAGTTACGCCCGTCTGAAAGTCCAAGCCCCCAATAGCAAAACATTGGACCTGATCTTATCTGAACTCCAACAACTGGGAGCTGTTCTCTTACATGGAAACGATGTGCAGACGGGCATCGTTGAACAGAATGGCGTTCTACCGGCCAAATTCTACTCTACCACCAACCTGCCTACACAGGTGCGCTTGAACGGCCAATGGGTCAACGTCGAAAACATCGAGATGGACGTCGCTATCGTCATCGACAAGGAACTTAATCGGGCCTATGGTAAGCCTATGCATGAAGTGCAAGTGGGCGACCAGGTCGTTATTGGCTATCAAGGCATTCGCGTCCAGCCATTTGAGCGTGCCAGGGAACGCGAATCATTCGCCTTCATGCAAAGCAGCGTCTCCTCTGAAAAAGTCAAGGTACTGGCTATTCACGAGATTGCACGCCAGATGCATGAGACTCGTGCCCGAAACGGCAAAATCCTGTTCGTTTTGGGCCCGGCTGTCATCCACACGGGCGCGGGCCGTTACGTCGCGGACCTCATTCGTCGCGATTACGTACAAGTCATCTTCGGCGGTAACGCCATCATCACGCACGATATCGAGTCTGCGCTTTTCGGAACCTCACTCGGCGTCGATCTACAGAGCGGTGAACAGGTCGAGGGCGGCCATCGCAACCACCTGCGTGCCATCAATACCATACGTGCCCTTGGCTCGGTAGAGAAAGCGATAGAGACGGGCCTGCTCAAAGAAGGCATTACTTACGAGGTTATCAAACACAATATCACTATGGTACTGGCAGGCTCAATTCGAGACGATGGTCCCATGCCCGGCGTCATAAACGAGATGCAAGAGGCTCAGAGGCGCATGCGCCAGGCGCTTCCCGGCGTGGAGATGGCGGTGATGGTGGCCTCGATGCTACACGCTATCGCTACTGGGAATTTGCTGTCCTCGACGGTGCGTACTGTGGTAGTGGATATCAACCCTGCCGTAGTGACGAAACTGGCCGATCGTGGCAGTTTCCAGGCAGCGGGCCTGGTGACGGATGCGGAGCTTTTTTTGCGCGAACTGGTGGAGGTGCTCTCGTAAGAGCAAAAACTACTTCTTTTTCACATAATGGCGCCGAGCCTTTGCCCTGTTGCCGCAACTCTTCATATCGCACCAGCGACGACTGTGGTTCTTGCTCGTGTCCAGGAACAGCCATCGACAGTCCTCGGCGGCGCAGGCCTGCACATCGGGCAACTGCTCAGATGTCAGTAAATCTGCTGCTGACCTCGTCACCTGCCAGAGTATCCTATCAAGAGCTTTTTCTTTATCAACCCAATCCCATATGAAACCATCAGCCCTTGGCACAATGCACACATGGCTCATTGCCTCAGTGAGCACAACATTCAACAAAGCCAGATCGCCCTCTTCTGGCACAGTGCCTTCCACAATTGCCAGGAACATGCGATAGAGTGCTTCCCGCAGCGTTATAACCCGTTGGAGCGCGGATGATGCCTTTGCCGGATGCCGATCCGCCTCTGCCAGAAGTTGCTCTGCCTCGGCGTCCATCAATACATGGGCATACTGGCCCCATGCTATCAGGTCACTATAGCTGCTAAGCAGCTCCCTGGGATTGTCGCTGTGACGGTTATCTAACGTATGCGTAAAGTCCAGGCATAAGTAGTTGCCCGATAACTCATCAAAGATCGGTGATTCCCTTCTCGTCTCAACCATACAAACCCTCCTTTGTTACTCTATATCATCTTTTTTCTAACTAACAAAATTGCCTTGACAGGTTAGCTTTTCTGTGTTATGATCTAACCATCTAAGATCATTATATTAGTTAGAATGATTGTTGTCAAGGGGTTGGCTGAAGGCCTCAATCCCGTCTCGAGTAGGGGCCCTTGCGGTCGCCCTTCTCCTAGAAAGGACTTTCTGTGTTTTTGTTAGGATTTGGAGGTCATCCCGTGTTACACGACTACAACTACAAGATGTTCCGCAGGCAACAAGAGGAGTTGTTACGACAAGCGGAGAATGAGCGGCTGATTCGAGCGGCAAAACGCGAGCAGCGACGCAATTGGAGACTCTATCGGAGTGGTGCTAACTGGCTTGGTACCCACCTGGTGAATTGGGGTAAAAAGCTAGAACGCTTCGGAACTCTAGGAGATTGTCGGCCTGCTCCCTTGCCTTCACCGCACCATTGATTTATCGGACAGCAGAGAAAATTCTGTCAGGCATTCATAAAAGATGCCTGATGGTAACGAACGAAATGAACAACACCAACATACAAAGGAGAGCAGATTATGATTGCTAGAATTTGGCGCGGCGTAACACCAGAGTTGAAGGCTGATCGATACTTTGACTACCTGATGACAACTGGTGTGATGGACTTACGGGCGACCGATGGCAATCGAGGAGTCATGGTCTTCCGGCGTGTAAGCGATGGGCAAGCGGAATTTCTCCTCATTTCCCTCTGGGAGTCGTTGGATGCCATTCGCCGCCTTGCTGGAGACGAGGTTGACACAGCTGTTTACTACCCGGAGGATAAAGACTATCTCCTGGCACTTGAAGCAAAGGTCATGCACTACGAGGTTCTGGACGATCTTCGGTTCAAGTAATCGCAACCGAAGTTGTGGCCAGTTCCAGAACAATCGGTCCTAAAGAGGTTCAATTATGACCGCTTTCCGTGTTAAACTCTATTTTAAGGAGGACCAATCATGGAAGAACAGGTGAATAAGGCTGAATTGCTTGAGAAGATGAACTGCGGATATGCTGCGTTCCAGACGCTCTTAGACGTGCTAGGCGAGGCGCAAATGACCACAGTAGAAGTAAATGGCAGTTGGTCGATCAAAGACGTACTCACCCATCTTACCGCCTGGCAGCGCGCCATGGTGGATCGATTGCAAGCGGCAGTGCGCAACGAGAAGCCTGCTCTGATGGATCTGACCGACGAGGAGATAGACCGCCTCAACGAGCAGTTCTACCAGGAAGGCAAATCTCGTCCGCTTGCCGA
>Ga0187817_10001076_pt1 | contig 12920 bp, 8 predicted proteins | sample NC_wetland_sal_i_17_FD_132431 | JGI IMG/M metagenome (GOLD analysis project Ga0187817, IMG submission 132431) | Wetland sediment microbial communities from Neuse River Estuary, North Carolina, USA - SO4_2 | ecosystem: Environmental > Aquatic > Freshwater > Wetlands > Sediment | place: USA: North...
ACCGGCTCAAAACTCACCGCCTCGCTCGTCCGCGAACTCCAGCGCCGCAACGCCCGCTACGGTATGGTCACCATGTGCATCGGCGGTGGCATGGGCGCCGCAGGCATCTTCGAGCGCCTCTGATCTACTTTTCGCCGGGTGCCCCACGGACCGCTTTTGCACGTGGGGTCTTTGGTGAAAGCCCGTATCTACAACTCGCCTAATCCGAGTAGATGCCGGGTGATAACACTGCGCGTCGCGCTTGACACCCACCCCACTTTGCCTCAATATGGCGTCTGACGACATGTCACACGAGGACATATGCCTCCCTTACCCATGACCGAGCCGGTCTTTCTCATCCTCCTCAGCCTCGCCGGCCAGCCTCGCCACGGTTACGCCATCCTGCGGGACACCGAGAAAATGAGCGCTGGCCGCGTCCGCCTCAGCACTGGCACCCTCTACGGCGCACTTCGCCGCTTACTTCAAGACCGCTGGATTGAGCGCTTCCACGAAGAAGACAACTCCCGGGGCAGGCAAGCCTATCGTCTCAGTGCCCTGGGCCGCCGCAATCTCCAGCAAGAAGTGAGTCGGCTAAAGCACCTGACTCGAGTCGCCAACCTGCGCGTGGCACCCAAGGAGACGTAGTCCATGTTGGTTCTTTTTCGCTCACTCTTGTACCTATACCCCGTTGCCTTCCGTATCGAATACGGCGAAGAAATGTTGGCCGTTCTTTCTGATGTGCACGCGGAAGTGCAAAGGAAGCGCTTAGTCACTCGCGTAATTCTCTATGCCCGGGAAGCTAGCGGTTTATTCCTTGGTGCGCTGCAAGAGCAGATGCGCATGATTTTCCCCTCGCAGGGTTTCCAAAGGAGGCTCACGATGCGTTCTGAATTTCGATTCCCAAAGGCGACCGTCGCGCTGATGACCATCATTTTGCTCGCGGTCATCATGACCATTGAAAAAGCAAAAGCCATTTCCGAATCTGTGCCCCACGCCAATCCCTCTGTGGGTCCGATTCAGCCCGCTTACATCACCATTGTGCCGACGTTTTTGATCGTGTTCGCCGGTGTGTGCGTCTGCGGAGCGCTTCTCTGGGCCGTCCTCTTTGCGTTCCACCGTTCTGGCGTGCAGCGCCTCTCGGACCTCGACCCCTCCGCCGCTCCTCGTTCCCGCACCGGCTTGCTCGGCTGAGTTCAGGTCTTCGACTTCCACAATCCCACAGTATTCCCGTTGGGATCTTCCATCCATGCGAATGTGCCCGTCGGAATGCTTACCGGCGGCACCAGCGTCTTACCGCCAAGTGACTCCGCCTTCTTCAATGCCGCGGCCACGTCCTCCACGTCCACGTAGAAAATCGTGTAATGAAACGGTTCGTGTCCAAGCGCAGTGATGTGTCCGCCCACGCCGCCGTTTTCTGGCGCGATCATGGCCGCAGGTCCAAACGCCTCGATTTTCCAGTCAAATAGTTGGCGGTAAAATTCCTGGGTTTTCGCGGAATCGCGGCACCCGATCTCAAAGTGCACCACCGGTCGTCCCATGAACTTTTCCTCCCCCGTCCAAGTCCAAATGAGCAGGCGTGTTTCCGCGATGGAGTTTGCCACAGCAGCCCTGAATTTGCATCCAACCAGAACAACACGCCCCTTCCCCTGGCTAAGCAAATTGGACTGTACATGTCCTATTGCACACGCAACCCCCTGAGTGTAAAATCCCCGGATTGGATTTTTCAAACGATCGTTTGAATTTTCCTACGGCATCTGGCCGGCAAGGAGCACGACATGGCGACCTCCGTTCTCACTAAACCCGCTGCAAAGGGTGGCAGCTTTTTACTCGAATCCCCTGCCCCGCAAGACATCTTCACCCCAGCCGACCTGACCGACGACCAGAAACTCATCGGCCAAACCGCCGAAGAATTTGTCGTCAAGGAAGTTCTGCCTGTCGCCAAAGACCTGGAGGCCAAGAAGCCCGGTTTGATGGCCGAGCTGACTCGCAAGGCCGCCGAACTCGGCCTGATGAGCGGCGGCACGCCGGAAGAGTACGGTGGCGCGGGCCTCGACAAGGTGGCGGCAACCGTGCTGACCGAAAAGATTTCCATTTATGGCGGTTTCGCCACCACCCATGGCGCCCACGCCGGAATCGGCACGCTTCCCCTCGTCTATTTCGGCACCGAAGAGCAAAAGAAAAAGTATCTGCCCAAGCTGGCCAGCGGGGAATTCATCGGCGCCTATTGCCTCTCCGAGCCGCAAGCCGGAAGCGACGCTCAAAATCTCCTGACACGCGCGGAGCTCAATAAAGAAGGCACGCACTACATCCTGAACGGCCAGAAAATGTGGATTACCAACGGCGGCTTTGCCGACCTGTTTACTATCTTCGCGAAAGTGGATGGCGAGAAGCTCACCGCCTTCATCGTCGAACGCACCTTTCCCGGCTGCAAGCCTGGCAATGAAGAGCACAAAATGGGCATCCAGGGCAGTTCCACCACACCCGTTTTCCTCGAAAACTGCAAGGTCCCGAAAGAAAACGTACTCCACGAAATTGGCCGCGGCCACATTGTCGCCTTCAACGTTTTGAACGCCGGCCGTTTCACACTGGGCGCCTCCTGCGTCGGCGGTTCCAAACACGTCCTGATGACTGCCTCCAAATATTCCAAGGAACGCAAAGCCTTTGGCAAACAAATTGGCGATTTTGGCCTGATTAAAGAGAAACTCGCCGAAATGGCCATCCGGATTTTTGCCGTCGAATCCATGATCTACCGCAGCGCTGGCTACATGGAGGCCGCCATGAACGCCGCCGCCGGTTCCGGCAACAAGGCGCAGAACACCATGAAGGCCCTTGAGGAATACGCCATTGAGAGCTCCATCGCCAAGGTCTACGGCAGCGAAATGCTCGATTTCGTTGTTGACGAGGCCGTCCAGATTTTCGGCGGTTACGGATTCCACGAAGATTACCCGGTTTGCCGCGCCTATCGTGATTCCCGCATCAATCGCATTTTCGAAGGCACCAACGAAATCAACCGCATGCTCATTATCCAGATGTTGATGAAGCGCGCTATGGCCGGGCAGCTTCCACTCATCCCAGCAGCCATGAAACTCGCCGATGAAATCCTTGCTGGTCCTTCCTTCGAAGAAACTCCGGAGGGTGTGCTCGCCGAGGAAGCACGCACCATCGCGAACGCTAAGAAAATGTTCCTTCAGGCCGCCGGCGGAGCGCTGCAGAAGTACCGTGAAAAGTTAGCCGACGAGCAGGAACTGGTCGCCGCACTGGCCAACATCGTCATGGAAATTTACGCCATGGAATCCAGCCTGCTTCGCGCGCAAAAGGCCGCTGTCGCCAAGGGTGAAGCTGCTGCTGCGGTCATGATCGACGCCGCGCGCGTATTCGTTGCTGATGCCGCGGAACGCGTCGACCACGAAGCCAAGCGCGCCATTGCCGCCGTCCACGAAGGCGACATGCTCACCACGCAACTCGCTGTGCTCAAACGTTTTGGCAAGCGACCCATCGTCGACACTATCGCTCTGCGCCGCCGCGTCGCGGCCGCCGTTCAGGCGCAAGACCGCTATCCCTTCGAGAGCCGCTAAAGCTCCTCACTTTACGGCTTCCACTACAACCGGTCCTCAGCCCGGCTCGGACTCCCATGTATCGATCAGGACGATAACGAGGCAGACACAGGGGCCTACAGAACAACTTTCCCAAATTGGAATCCTCTTACACTAGAATATATTAGGTACTAGGACCACGCCTTGCGCCTCAAGCCATTCCCTCGCTCCCTGGCCATTGTGGCCCTGCTTATCGTGGCTTCCCACGTTTGTTCCATTGTGTTTCTTGGCACCTCTTCGACTGGGTCGTTAGTCGGAAACGCTCTTCAGATTCTCTCCAGCCTTGTCGCCGCGACCATGTGTTTTCGCGCCGCCCGCAAGTCTATCGGTTTCAGTCAATCCTTTTGGACATTAGTCGGTTTCGGAATGGGCGTCTGGGGTGTCGCCGATCTTGGCTGGGCCTATTACGAAGTCGTGTTGCGTACCGAGCCGCCAGCCGGTTCCCTGATTCGCTTCCTCTTTGATACCCACGGCATGTTCTTTGCCATGGCCATCTTCTTGAATCAAGAGAAGACCGACTCCCGCGTCGAAACAGAGGAAGCCCTGGATTTTGTCCAGGTCGGCATTCTTTTCTTTCTCATCTATTTTGGCTCCTACTACTTGCCCTCTCTTGGTGTTTCCCAACAAACCGCCTTCACTCGCGAAATGACCGTTGCCCTCTGGGGCGATCTCGGAATCATTTTCCTCGCCCTCTTGCAGTGGCGCCGCGGGCGCTTCCCGGAAGTCCGCAAGCTCTATGGAGGTCTGGCGCTCTACCATTTGATCTACACGATCGGTACGCACAGTCTCGACGCTTACCAGTCGCAGCAGGAGATACCCACTGGCACTTGGTATGACCTGGCTTGGTCTGTTCCCTTGCTCTACGGGGCGTTTTGGGCCGCCACTTGGCAACCGGATGCCGCGAGTAAATCCACTTCCAGCGTTCACCGAAAGTCGTTCACAAATATTCTAATCACCAACGGAATGTTTGCCTTCGTGCCCCTCGCTGTACTTTTTCTGATCGCCGAGTTAGGACCTGGCTGGAGATTGCTGCGATTCAGCCTTCTGGCCATTTCTTTCGCCTGCTATGCATTCCGTATCGCCCTCATGCAGTTCCGCCAGCAAGAGGATGAGGACACCGTCCGAAGGCAGACTCTGGCCATGGATACGTCCGTCGATGGCATTGCGCTCCTCAACGAAAAAGGCGTTCACATCTACGCAAATTCGGCCTTCGCAAAAATGTTCGGCTTCGACAGTCCTCAACTCATCGTCGGCCAGCCTTGGCGTATCGTCTACGCATTCCAGGAAATCAGCAAGCTCGAACCGGAAGTGCGTAGCTCGTTGGCCCAATCCGGCAAATGGTCCTCGCAGATTTCCGTGCGACGTCCGAACGGAACCCAACTCTTCGCGGAAATGGCCGTGACCCTCATGCCCGATGGGGGAACCGTGTGTGCCTGCCGTGACCTCTCTCAACACAAAGAGGCCGAGCGGGCCCGCGCTCAAGCTGAAGCCAAGTACCGCACGCTTGTCGAGCAGGTGAATGCCATCACCTACATCGCCGAAATTGGTATCAATGGCCAATGGCATTACGTTAGTCCACAAATTGAACCAATTCTTGGCTACAAGCCCGAAGAATGGCTGACCCTATCGCACCGCTGGACCGAGTTCATCCATCCGGACGATCTTTCCGCCGTCAAGGCCGCTGAAGAAGGCAGCGAGAGAGGTGAGCCTTTCCAGGCTGAGTTCCGTGTCAGACGCAAGGACGGTCGCGAGGTCTGGCTGAACGATACGGGAGTGGTTGTTCCAGGAAGCAATTCGCATCCGGTCATGGAAGGCATAATCGTTGACATTACCGAACGCAAGATCCTGGAAACTCAGCTTCAACAGTCTCGAAAGATGGAAGCGGTCGGACGGCTCGCCGGCGGCATTGCACACGACTTCAACAACCTGCTGACCATCATTACCGGCTACACGGATCTGGCGCTCAGCCGGCCCACCGTTCCGCTCGATTTGCGCAACGACATTGAGCGCATCGAAAACGCAGCCGCGCGTGCCGCGGCTCTGGTCCGGCAACTGCTCGCCTTCAGTCGCAAACAGGTCCTCCAGCCGAAAACCCTGGACTTGAACGACATTGTCATCAATATGGACAAGCTGCTCCGCCGCCTGATTGACGATCACATTGAAATGGTCACCCGAGTTCACGATGGTCTCGGCAAAGTAAAAGCAGACCCCGCGCAGATCGAGCAGGTCATCATGAATCTTGTGGTGAACGCTCGTGATGCCATGCCCAATGGCGGCCGCCTGCTTCTCGAAACTTCCAACGTCGATTTGGATTCCGCCTATGCCGTCGATCACGTTTCCGTCAAGCCAGGCCGCTACGTTATGCTCGCTGTATCCGACACTGGCATCGGTATGGACTCTGCCACTGTCGCTCACATATTCGAACCGTTCTACACCACAAAAGAGAGCGGGCGCGGCACCGGCCTGGGACTCTCTACTGTCTACGGTATCGTCAAACAGAGTGGCGGTTATATCTGGGTTTACAGCGAACCCGGTAAGGGCAGCACATTTAAAGTTTATCTACCTCGCGTTGAAGACTCGGTCGAGCAGGCCGAGCCGAAACGTGTGCCCTTATTCCAACAGCGCGGCACCGAAGTGGTTTTGTTGGTCGAAGATGAGGAAGCCGTCCGCGATTTGGTCCATACCATTCTTGTAGGCCAGGGTTACGAAGTGATCGTGGCGCTTGATCCTCAACACGCCGAAGCGATCGCCAGCAAATTCCCCGGAGAGATTCACTTGTTGTTGACCGACGTGGTCATGCCCGGCATCGGTGGTCGCGAACTGGCTGCGCGCATTATGGTCACCCGCCCCGGCATTCGTGTTCTCTACATGTCCGGTTACACGGAAAACGTGATCACCAGCGGAGGCATGTTGGAGCACGGTTTGGCCTTTCTGCAAAAACCATTTTCGCCAGCCGCCATGGTTCAAAAAATCCGTGAAGTCCTCGCTCACACTGCTCCTTCCGCCAATAAATGAAAAAGCCATCCAAGGTATGGATGGCCTTTTCGTTTGAAATAATAAAAAGAAAAACAGAAGAGACGAGCGCTTATCTCCGGATTTTCAACAGTGCCAACCCCAATAACCCCACGCCAAGCAGACAAAATGTGCCCGGCTCGGGAGTATTGACGGCGCCTGCATAATCTAGACCGAACGAACTGCCGCCTTCCTGATAGACCTTGAATTGAAGCTTGTTCACTCCGTCTACAAAGAAGGGCGCAAGTTGTGCCGTGTTGAAAAGCCCTGCGGTTGTCAGCAGGCACCCAATTGCTTTAGCCGAGCAAGTTGGATAGGGTCCGGCAAGGTTAGCCGCGTAAACCTCGTGGCCGTTCAGCCATACGCTGGCGGTATCATCAGCCAACACCGCCAAGTATGCGCTCGTAACCGGTCCACTGAGATCGAACGTGTCTGTGAACGTCACTTCGGTTCCATTCGCAACGGTCTTAAAGCCGGGATCGGACGGGTTGCCCGTGGAGGCAAAGGAAACCCAACTTGAGCCGCCTAGCGGACCAGCCCAGGCCGGATTAGTATCAATATTCCGGGTGGGGCTCGCGGTACTGTTGGTTGTGTTCGTCGCAGAGCTTGTGATTGGTACGTTGTCAGCCTTTGCGGCTAACAGCAAGCCACTCAGAAAAAATAATGCTGCTAATCGTTTCATCATTTTTGTGGTCCCGCGTTCTCTCCTTACGTCGGCAACCTCCCGACGCGACTAACTAGCTCTTCCCTATAGTGCAATTGCCCTTCCAACCTGGACCACGCACAAACCGCTAACCCCCTTCAATATGAACGCATTAGCATATACGGTAAAATTCCTAGACCAGGGCAAGACCCCTCTGGCGGGAAACCTTTTTCAGTAAGCCTGGAAATGATTTGCATAAGGTCACAGTACCCGCGCACGTACAGCTTTTCCCTTAGGCCATGTGCTTTTTCTAATTTTTCTCTGTGCGCTGTGCTTACTGGTGCTTTTCGGCGGGTGTTTCTGTTTCCTTCGGCTTGTTGATCGTACTCAGTGTCTCCACGTTGAATCGTTTGTAATCGGAATATTTCGTCGTCACATTTACTTTGATGCCCTTCACAAGCAAGAACCTCACTCCCACATGTACCTCGACATAGGTCGGCAGCCACACTTCATTGTTGATGTACGCTTGCTCAAACACAAAACTCGTTCCTTTTTGCAGGTTGGCCAGAACGCCGCCGCCAATGTGCACATCGCCCACAAAATAGGCTTCCAGTCGAACCACGTCCTTGGCCTTTTCATCAATCCAGATAACGCCTGCTAGTTCTCTTACCACGTGCTCTTCCAGGTTTTTCGGCTTGTATTCCGGATTGGGCTCAAAATCAAACACCAGCACGTCCTGCCCGCGGAATCGCTCTCGCCTCGGGTTCACGAATTGGCAAACGCGCAGGAATACTTCAATCCCCGGATCATCGTCCTTTGACTCTTTCCCCTCTTCTTTTGCCTTCTCTTCCTTCTCTTCTTTCTTTTTTTCCTTCTTCTGCGCCTCCGCGACGCGCTTCTGCGTCTTTTCGTTCTCTTCCTTTTGCTTCTCTTCACTCAACGGCTTTCCGTCTTTTTTCACCAGCGTGGTAACTTCATCGCCGTTCAAATAAAAGAAGGTATATTCGTTGATCTCCTTCTTGCTGACTTTCCCCGTCTTGTCGTATTCGGTCTCTTCTTCTACTTGCGTTCCGGCGTAGTTCTCCTTGACCTTGTCGATCTCCTTCTGGTTCGCATCAATTTCCTCAAACAGCTTTTTCAGGTCCGGGAGTTTTACCTGGGATTGCATGGGGAAATCAAAAACTCGCTCGCCGACGGTTTCATTGATCACTGCCCGCGTGACGTTCACCGTATAAACTTCCGCGCCGCGGTGAATCTCCATCTTGTACGGTATCTTCACGCCATTCGTCATCCGGTAATCGTCGTAGTAAATCTCCCGCGGAATCCCGGCGATGGTTGCTTTCTCTCCCACAATCAGGTGACTCTGCTGGTCAAAGAAAATTTCCCACTTAATTCCCGTAGGATAGGTCAATTCCACCTGATAAGTTTCCTGGCCGTGTACCGGCGCCTTTCCCTTGAACGCGGCCCCGATTTTTTGCTTTGAGAGGTTCATCAGCCGCGAGTTGTAATACTCAGCCGCTGCCTCGATTTCCAGGGCGTTCTGCCCGAGCAGAGTCCCGATTTCGCTGTTCTCCTCCTGATGCCATGCCGACTTACCGTTATAAGCTTCAATCTGTATTTTTCCCGCGCTACGCACTTCGGTGTAGTAGCGGTTCGGCAACTTCACGCGAAAACTATAAGTGCCACTCTTTTCGTCACCGCCAGCCTGAATCGTTCCATCAATGAGGATTGTCCGGACTTTGCCAAGCGTCTTGTTCCCGCCCGTCGCTTTCACGCATTGATCGATAATTTTCGAAGCATCTTGAGCGCGGCACAACCGTGGCGAAAGGAAGGCAAGCCAAGCAAGCCATAGCAGTAGTAAGAATCGGCGCATGGTCTATTTAGGATACGTATTGAGGGCGGAAAAGTTGCGTTTGCCTTCTAGCATGCCGAAAAATCCAGGGTACCCTCCGGAGTCAGGCGCCGGTCGAGTGCTCGTAGACCGGCTTCAAATCCGCGCGTTGTAACACTTTCTCTGCGCCCTGTTCCTTCTTTATCTCATCCAGCAATGTGGCGGCTTGCCGGTACTCCGCTGCCGCGCCCGCCGTGTCGCCCTTCTGCTTCAGCAAGGTGCCAAGCTGGTAATGAATCAGCGCCGTTTGCAGCCGTACGCCCAGTTTCTCGCTCGTGTTCAGCGCTTGGTCCAAAACCCCTCTGGCATTTACATAATCCTTGTTGTTGATCATGGCCGTGGCCAAGTCCACGGAACTCACCAGCGCCAGATACTTCAAGCCCTGCCGGTCCGCATCTTGGGAAATCGTGCGCAAATCGTTGATAACCGACGATGACCGCCCCTCGGCAATCGCCACTCGTGCCAGGTTCAGTTTCGAGACCAGCACCGTTTCCGGCGCCTTCGCTTTCAAAGCCATTTGCAGACCCTGTTGATATTGCTCCTTGGCCGCCTTCGTCTCTCCGCTGTAGAACGCCAAATCTCCCTTTGTGTTATGCACATCAGCGATCAATTTGTCGTTCTTCAGTTCTGTTGCCAGACCTTGCGCTTCTTCCAGCGTTTTCCCCACTTCATCGCCACGGCCTGCTCGTGCCAATGCGTCAGCGTAGTCGATCAGTACCTGTGCCATGATCCGGCTGCGGTCTTTTGCCGCCCGAAAGCCCTGCAGCGATTCATTCAGGTTGCTCACCGCTGGGCCAAATCGTCCCTGATTCAGGAAAACCATGCCGATACTGTGCTGATCCAGCGCAATGTTATGCGCGTCATTCGCATTTCGTCGTAACTGCAACCCACGCATATACGAAGCCATGGCCTGGTCATATTGTGCTGTCCGCGTATACGCCTCGCCCAGATCGTGCAGCGTATCCGCAATGTCCGCGGGATTATTCAGCTTTTCGCGCAATTGCAGCGCCTGCTGGTAATACGTCAGCGCGTCCTCGCTCTGCCCCTTCGCCAGGTACACGCTTCCAATGCTGTTCAAACAGACCGCCTGCAACGCCGCGTCTCCCACATCCCGCTGCGTCTGCAGCGATTCCTTGTACATGTCCAGCGCCTTATCGTAATCGCCGCGATCCTCGTACAAGCTTCCGATACTGATCAAGCTACTTGCCGCTTCTTTCTTCGCGCCAATCTCCCGCCGAAGTTTCAGCGATTCGTTGTACGCCGCCAGCGCAAGCTCGGGTTTTCCCAAATATGTCTGCACGTCTCCAATTTCCGCATAGTTCCCAGCGGCAGCGACCTTGTTCCCCAGTCGTTTATTAATATCCAGCGACTGTTGTACGCTTCGCAGCGCCTCATCGTATTTATTCAGCCCGTCGTACGCGACTCCAAGGGCCTGGAACACTTGCGCCTTTTGTTCATCATTATCCAACTCGATCGCCAGGCTCATCGCTCGATTAAGTGGTTCCAAACCGGCCTGCGGTTTGCCATCCTGCACTTCCAACCAGCCCGTTTGCAGCAACGCCGTCAGATTCTTGGGATCGTTCTTAAGCACCTTGGCGTATTGTGCCCGCGCTTTATCGAACTCCCCGGTATCCAGATACAGGCTCCCGAGCGCGAACTGCACATCCGTATCTCCTGGCGCGCTCGCGGCTAGCTTCTCGTAGGTTTCGATAGCCTTCTTGTTATCTTTCATCACTCGCGCATGATTCGCTTCGATCAAATATTTCTCTGCCAGCGGCAGTTGCGTGTCCAGCTCCAGCGCTTTCCGTGAAGCCTGCTCCGCCTGCGAGTCATACCCAAGCGCCGAATCCGTTTCCGCCAGCCGCGAGTAGGCCATCGCGAACTCTGGATCTTGCTGCACCGCCGTCTGGAACAATTTCACCGCGTCCAAGTTCTTGCCTTGGCGCCGCATCTGTACTCCCTGCATGTACGCGCTCAAGGCCGCCGCGGATTTCGAGGTCGGTTGGAAGGAGCTGGCCTTCAATTCCTTCTGCACATCCGAAGAGATCGCCAGGTTCTGCCGTACCAGTTCTGCCAGTTGATTTACGGGCGCGGTGATGTCGTTCTGGCTCGCCGCATCCAGATTAATGGGCACGTCGCGCGCCTGCTTCATGTCCCGCACGGTCGCCTGAATGTGGATCCTGTCTCCGTTCTTGAAGTACTTCCCCCAGACCACGGTATCGGCATTGCTAAATTTCGCGATGTTCGAAATGATCGTCGGATCAAATTGTGTTCCCGGCGTGATGCGCAAGTCCGTAAGCACTTGGTGCAACCGGTCGGGCGAAACAATCCGCAAGTGCGCCGACTGCCCCACCGCTGTTGTCAGCATGTCCGCCAAATTCGCTCCCCACTGATCCAGCGACGGATCCCCCGAACTGTTCTGGAACGGCAAAATGGCCAATGACAGCTCCGGCCCCTGCACACCCGCGGTGCCACCGGTAGTACCCGAATGAAATACTCCGGATCGAAGCGCCCAACCGCCACCTATCAACGCAAGGACCAGCGCTCCGATGGCAATCCATTTCCATGGCATCGCCGGCTTGGGAGGCGCAACCGGCATGGGAAGAGTGATCGACGCCAGCGTCGGCCGCGCCCCCTGAAACGCATCCAGATCATGCAAAATTTCCTGCACACTCTGGTAGCGGTGCTCCAGATCGCGTTCCAAACATTTCGAAACTATATCGCTCAACGCTTTCGGCACGGACGCATCGAGTTCCGCCGCCGGCACTGCGCGCTCCTGATTCCGCCGCAGCAAACTGGCCATTGCCGTGTCCGCCTTGTACGGCGTCTTGCCCACCAGCAATTCGTAGAAAATCAATCCCACCGCGAAAATATCAGAGCGCTGGTCCAGCGTTTTCCCCATCGACTGCTCGGGAGACATGTACTCGATCGTCCCAAGCAGCGCGCCCGTCTGCGTCATTCCATCGCCGCCGATAGTTCGCGCCAGCCCGAAATCCATCACCAGGATTCGGCCCGTCTTCGCCTCCTGCATGATGTTTTGCGGTTTCAAGTCGCGATGGATGATGCCGGCGCCATGGGCCGCCTCAAGCGCCAGACAAACTTGACGGATGATCTCGACAGCCTTCTCCGTGGGAAGTTTTCCGTTATCGGTGAGAATCCGTCGGAGGTCCTGCCCCTCCACGAACTCCATGGTGATGAACTTCACGCCATCCGCTTCCGCTATATCGTAAATGCGGATTACGTTCTTGTGCGTAACCTGGTGTGCCGTCAGCAGTTCCTGTTTGAATCGCGCCAAGATCGCCGGATTCGACGCCAGCTCTGGCCGAATCAACTTCAGCGCGACCGTCCGATCCACTTCCCGGTCCAGGGCCTTATATACCGCGCCCATTCCGCCTTCGCCCAGCAGCGACAAGATCTCGTAGCGCGACCCGATCAGGTCGCCCGGCTGCAAAATCGCTTCCTTTATATACATTCCCGAAAGCGCTCGCCCTCCAGTGGAGCTGGACGCCGACAAGGGAGGAAGGCTGTCGGAAATGGTCGCGTCAGGATTTTGCGGATTCACAACTCGCGTAGTGGGTTTGGCCTGCGACTGCGGCGTGGAAGCCGGTGGTGGAGTCGTGGGAACGTCGGAGATTGTAGCCCCATCGTCAAACCCGGAGTTGCCCGCGGAGCTATCGCCCTTCGCAGGCACACCCACGCCTTGCGGGCCTCCTGCACCCAAGCTATCTCGTCCACCCTTCTTGGACTTAGGATCTTCCATGAAGCGTCGTCTTCCCTATTTGTTATCGCTCAGACAAACTTC
>Ga0187817_10001077_pt1 | contig 12920 bp, 13 predicted proteins | sample NC_wetland_sal_i_17_FD_132431 | JGI IMG/M metagenome (GOLD analysis project Ga0187817, IMG submission 132431) | Wetland sediment microbial communities from Neuse River Estuary, North Carolina, USA - SO4_2 | ecosystem: Environmental > Aquatic > Freshwater > Wetlands > Sediment | place: USA...
CCACGCGCGTGCTGCTTCTCGAAGCAGGGCGCGATACGCCGCCCGGCGCCGAGCCGGCCGACGTGCTCGATTCCTATCCGCGCTCTTACTACAACGACAGCTATTTTTGGCCTGATCTCAAAGTGCACTGGCGACGCAAGGAAAATTCGCCGAGGGTCGGATTCTCCCAAGGCCGCGTCATCGGCGGTGGCTCGACGGTGATGGGAATGGTGGCCTATCGCGGAACGCCGGACGATTACGCCGAGTGGGAAGCGTTCGGCGCCAGCGGGTGGGGCTGGGAGGGCGTGCTGCCTTATTACCGCAAGCTCGAAAACGATTGGGACTTTGGCGGAGCGTTGCACGGCAAGGACGGGCCCGTGCCGATCCGGCGCACAGCGCCGCCGGATTGGGCGCCGCTGGCGAAGGCGGTGCGCGCGTTCGCGCAGGACCGGCAGATCCCTTTTATCGCCGATATGAACGCCGACTTTCGCGACGGCTATGGCGCCGTGCCGATGAGCAACTGGCCGACGCGACGCGCCTCGGCATCAATTTGCTATCTCACGGCCGAGGTGCGCCGCCGCGACAATCTTGCGGTCATTTGCAATGCCTTGGTCACAGGGCTTTTGTTCAACGGCCGCCGCGCTGCCGGCGTGCGCGTTCGGATCGGCGGTGAGGACAAGGTTTTTTTCGCCGGCGAAATCATTGTCGCGCTCGGCGGCGTGCATTCGCCGGCCTTCTTGATGCATGCCGGAGTCGGACCTGCGGCGGCGCTGCGCGCGCTCGGCATCGACGTGCGCGCCGATTTGCCGGGGGTGGGCGCAAATCTATCCAACCACGCCATTGTCTTTATCGGCCTTTTGCAAAAGCGCCGGGCGCGGCAGGCGGACGATCTCCGGCCGCATCCGATGGCGGCATTCCGCTATTCCTCGGGCCTGCCGGGCGCGCCCGCGGCCGACATGTATATCAACGTTCAGTGCAAAACCTCGTGGAGCCCGCTTGGCCATCAGGTCGCCAATCTCGCGCCCTCGCTGCTCAAGCCGATGGCGCGCGGCCGCGTATCGCTCCTTGCCGCCGATCCAACGGTTCCTCCGCAGGTCGAATTCAATTTTACCGGCCATGCGCTCGATCTCAAGCGCTTCATGCTGGGCTTTCGCCGCTCCGTGGATATTCTCGCGCATGACGCCGTGCGCGCACTCGCGCGACTGACCTTCCCGGTGAAATTCGACGACCGGCTGCGGCGGCTCAACCGCATCACGCCGGCGAACAGATTTAAGAGCGCGGCCATCGCGGCGCTGATCGACGCCGCGCCGGTGTTTGCGGGGCCGATCTTCGGCACGCTCGCCGACCGCCGGGTCGATCTTGCTGCGCTGGCGCAGGACGATGCCGCGCTCGCCGAGCACATCCAGAATAACGTTGCCGGTACGTTTCACCCGGTGGGCACCTGCCGTATGGGCGGAGCCGAGGACCGCGACGCGGTCACCGATCCGGCCGGCCGCGTCCGCGGCGTCGCCGGGCTGCGCGTGATCGATGCGTCGATCATGCCGACGATTCCGCGCGGCAATACCAATATCCCGACAATCATGGTCGCCGAAAAACTTGCCGCTGAAATGCTGCGCGAGGGCGATAGCGCCGCGGCGCGATCCGCCTAGTCCGGCACGCTGATATAAATTTGCCCGCTGCGCACGGCGACCGGAACAGGCGTCAGCCGTATTGCCGGATCGCCGGGATGGCAGCCAGTCGCGAGATCGAACTCGTAGCCGTGCCACGGACAAACGATGTGGCGCTGTTTGCCAAAGCGCAGACCGGCGCTGGTCTTGTCTGATGCGATCACTTCCTCGACCTGTTTGAAGATTCTACCCTGGCAGACCGGGCCGCCGGCGTGCGGGCAGACGTTCTCATAGGCCAGCACTTTGCTGCCGGTGCGGAAGATGCCCACCTCGATCTTGTTTAGCGCGATGATCCGATAGTCGCCGTCAGCGATATCGGCGAGTTGACCAACCGCAACCTCCTCCATTCCCGTCTCCGTTCGCGTGCGCCGGAGCGCAATCGCTCATGTCCTATTCGATGCCTTGCGGGCGATGAAACCAGATCGCCACGTCGAACATATTGAGGTCCGCCGCGCGGATCATGCCGCAGGCGGTCACGACCGTCTCGGTCGCCGTCACCGTGCCGGGCGGAAAGGGGGCGACGTCATGGCCGCGCCGTTCCACCTTGGCGGCATAGATTTTTGTCGCGGCGGTGAGGACCTGCTGCAATTCCCGATCGGAAATCGCATCCGGCGCCCCGCGCTTGAGCGCCGCGCGCGCGCGGGCACAGAACGCGTCCACTGCTTTGCCGCGGCTCGCTGTTGGCCCGGACTTGGCGCCGCGCTTTGGCGTTCTCTTTTTGACGGCCATGATTGTTTAGGCCGTTACCGGCAGGCCAACCGCCGGCGCGTGTTTCGGCTTGGCTTTGATCAGCTTGTGCTTTGGCACATCGAGCTTGAACAGGCGCGCCGCGTTGAGCCCCAGAATATTGCGCTTGGCCGCTCCGCTCAGGAAAGGAAGCGACGTGATCGAATTGGGCAGGTCAAAGTCCCAATGCGGCCAGTCCGACGAGAACAACAATTGAGTCTCGGCCTTGATCGCATCGAACGTCGCTTCCGTGAGCTTAAGGTTGGAACGTTCGAGCGGCTGGCTCGTGAAATACATGTCGGCGATGTATTCGCTTGGCCGGCGCTTGAGCAGCGGCGCTTCGGAGGACCGCATCATGTATTCGGAATCGAGCCGCTGCATCAGGAACGGTACCCAGGCCAATCCGCTCTCGATCCAAATGACGTCGAGCTTTGGGAAGCGCTCGGGCAACCCGTTGATGACCCAGTTGGTGAGGTGAATGAGGTTGTAATAGACAAATGACAGCGAGTGCATGGAGATGAAGCGGTTGCACTGCTGCATCGACTGGTCGCCCCAGTGAAAGCCGGAATGAAAGGCGAGCGGCTTTCCGGTAGCCTGGATGGCCGAATAGAGCGGCATGTAGCTGTCGTGATTGACCGCGCGAAACCGCGTCGAGGTCACTGAATAGCCGATGACGCCTGGATGGTCGGCATAGGTTTCGACCGCCGCCACGCAAGCCTCGGGATGATTGAACGGCAGGTAGAGCATCGCCTTGATACGCGAGTCCTGCGGCAGAATTTCTTCTGCCAGCCATTTATTGAACGCATTGCCGATCACGACTTCCGTCTCGACCTGCGGGTGCATGCCGAGAACCAGCATCGGCGTCGGGAACACGACCATGTAGTCGATACCCATCGAATCCATGGCGCGCTGCACCAGCGTGACCTGGGCATGCGTTCGGCCCTCCGGCACTTTCTCGGCTAGCCTCTGCTGATGTGGAATGCGGCCGAACACATCCTGATGGAGGAACCCGGGCGTGGCATTGAGCAGGCCCGGCGGCGAGCCGCCGCGATCTTTAAATGCGCGCGCCATCTGCCGGTACACGTCGCTGTCCATGCGGTCGATGATTTCCGACCAGAACGCAGTCTCGGTGACGTGAGCATCGACGTCGACGATGAAATAGTCGGGGCGCTTTTCTTTGGCGGCGTGCGCGAGGATGTCGCGCGTGTCGGTGTGGATCGTGATCTTTGGAAGCTCGCGCAGCTGCGGCGGCTTTTTCCCATTTCTGGCTCCGTTGCGATCGGATTTCCTGCCGTTCTTCGTCTGATGCGGCGTGCGCTTGAGCATCGGTTCCTCCAGGCAATGGAGTAGGGCGTTGGCGCCTGTTCCTTGAGCGGAAGACTAACAGAACCAGAACGCATTTGGCATGGCGCCGCAATGCCCGCCGTTGACCCCGGTTCCCGCCAGGGCTACGAAAAAAGCTCCGAATTCTGCGCGGTATCGACGGTCAACAAGGGCGGAGGCGCGGTATAGAGCGGTCATGAAGCTTCCGTCCTTCGACTATGCTTGTCCAGCAACCGTCGCCGAAGCCGTCGCGCTGCTGGCATCGCACGGCGGCGACGCGAAGCCGCTCGCCGGCGGCCAAAGTCTCGTGCCGATGCTCGCCTTTCGCCTCGCTTCGCCGGCACTGATCGTCGATCTGCGCAAGCTCGATGAATTGCGGCACATCAGGATCGCGGAGGATGGCGTAGCGCTCGGCGCCATGGTGCGCTGGAAGGATATTCTCGAGCATTCTCCGCTGCGTCGGGCGCATCCGCTTCTGGTAATGGCCGTCGAGCATGTCGCGCATTATCAGGTCCGCAACCGCGGCACTGTCGGCGGCAGCATCGCGCATGCCGATCCCGTCGCGGAGCTGCCAGGAATTGCCGTGACCTGCGAAGCAAAAATTGTTGCGCTCGGCAAATCCGGCTCGCGCGTGATCGACGCCGCCGATTTCTTCCGTGGACCGCTGATGACGGCCCTTAAGCCCGACGAGATCGTCTCGGAAATCCGCTTTCCGGCCTGGCCGAGGCAGCGCCGTTTCGGTTTCCGGGAATTTGCGCGGCGGCGGGGCGATTTCGCCTTGGCGGCCGCTGCGGTGCTTTTCGACGCAAGCGGCGAGAAATTCCGCAATGTCCGCGTCGGCGCCGTCGGCGTTGCCGACGCTCCGCTGCGGCTCGTCGCGGTCGAACGGCTTCTCGAAGACAGCGAGATCGGCGAGGCCGCTATCGCGAAAGCCGAAAAAACCGCCGCGGCCGCCTTCGATCCTGCCGACGACATTCATGCCAGCGGCGCCTATCGCAAGACGCTGATCGGCGTCATGGTCGAACGTGCGTTGCGCGACGCCATACACCGCGCCGATGGTTCAGGTTGCCGCTAGTCGCTACTAAGCTCGACTCGAGCAAGGAGTATCCGGCCATGAGTGTTGCACGGCATCCGCGCCCCAAGGAGCTCGAAGGCGTGCCGCTTGAAGAGATCATGAAAAGATATGTCGGCCGCTTCAAAGACAAGAAGCCCGATTGGTCGGCGTTCGCCGACGCCAAGATCGATGGCTACAGGCGCGCGCAACACCGTTTCGTTGGCGCCGGCGGTTCCGGCAAGCACGACGATCCCACCGTCATTTCGGCCGGTAATTTCACCATCTCGATCATGTATGTCGAGCCTGGCCAAGGCAACGCCGCCCACACCCACGAGGTGGAAGAATGCTTCTTCGTACTGCAAGGCTATCTCGACGTCTTCGTTGAAGACGAGTCGGGAAAGCGCTTGACCACGCGGCTCGGACCTTGGGAGTGCATTTCGTGTCCGGCAGGCGTCATCCACGGTTTTCAGAACGACTCGCTCGCGCCGGTCTATTTCCAGGTCATGCTCGGCCGCGGCAGGCCGGAAGCGATGGGCTATGTCGACGACGAGCTCTACAAGCGCAAGGATGCGCACCTCAAGGCGGTCTAGCCCGGAACCTGCCCACGACAGGCCACTGCGGCAGCTTACAAAGCGCTTTGCCGGAACGATAAATTAAATTTGATCTGGATCAACGAATGGCGCATGCGAACCATGCCACCTTGGCGTTTATCGATTAGGCACGTTCGGGAGGTTCCGATCCTTTGATCGCTACCGGCGGCATTGGGTAGCGAAAACGGCTGCGCTTCCTCCTGTGTTCGCGTAGCGGAGGCGACGCTATGTCCATTACTCCGATATTGAGAAATTCCTCGTTCGATCCGGAAGACGTCAAAATTCTCGCGCTGGCCTTCGACGAAGCCTGGGAGGCGGTCCAGCGAAATGGTGGCTCACTGTCCAGGCCGCCCTATGCCGGTCCCATTCGCGAGGTGCTTGCGAAGCGGATCATTGAAATGGCGCAGCGCGGCCAGAGTAATCCGCACAGTCTCAGCGAGGACGCCATACGCTTCCTCGCCTCCAACTACAGAGATTAATAAGGTCCGGGCTGCGAACGAAACAAATCCCGTTGCGCTTGAAAGCGCCGAGAGGAAGCATTCTCTAAGCCGTTAGAGCCTCACTGCTTGGCCGGCTAGGTTTTTCTAACTCCCCCTAGTCGTGCCAGTGGCCCCGGACCGCGCCCCAGCCCCCCTAGCTAGAGCGGCCGGGGCCACACACCGGACATCGGCACAAGGCGAAGGCTGAGGCGATAAGGCTTAGGCGAGCGTTGCCCCGAGGAGGTCGATTTTGAAGGCGACGGCCATTCCCGCCAATGTGTCGGCCGCATGTTGTAAAGCAGCTTTCCGGTTTCGACGTTGACCCAGCCGTCGGCCGCGCGGCGGCATGGGAATGAAAGAACATGAATGCCGGCGCTATCGATAACGGCCAACTCTAAATCGCGGTCAAAGGGCGCGGTGGCGATCGGCTTCCACTGCGCTTTGGGATCGTCAAATACAAACATCGGTCCTGTACTCGTCGCAATTGATCGGCGGAGATTGATGCTTCCCTCGGACGGCCGGCGAACCTGGCGCCTAAATGAGAGCGGCGCGCCCGTGCCCTGATACACGTCGCGCCGTCTCACCCGACATCCGCTGCCCCCAACTGCGCATTGGGAACGGCGCGCAGGTTTGCGATGCCTGTCATTGGCGGGCCCACACCGGTACCGGTCCGGCGGGCGAAATCTTGTTTTTCGAGGACAAATATTTGTTTTGATGGGCCACTTGCTGCCCGCGCGCCCCATCCGGTGTGCTAATCTCCCGCTGCGGTGCCTCGTCTTGAGCGGAGAGGCCGTGATTACCGTCCCAGAACTCGCCGCAGAAGCCCTAGGGTCTTTCCTCGCCGAGCATATGAGCCGGCGCTTTGGATCGACCGACGCCGGATTGACGGAAGCCATTCCCTCAGCGGCGAGACTTGCGCTCGATTGCATCGGCAACAGCGACGCGCTCTACCACAACGTCGAACATACCATGCTGGTGACGCTCGCCGGCTACGACATCATGAGGGGACGAGCGCTGCTGACGCCGACCGACGCCAGCGATTTCGCGCATCTGATCATCGCCTGTTTGTTTCACGACATCGGTTATGTGCGCGGAATTCTCAACGGCGACGGGCCGGACGGGTATGTGATCGACGCCAAAGGCAGCAAAAACAAACTGCCGCGCGGCGCTTCCGACGCGGCGCTCATGCCGCACCACGTCGATCGCTCGAAGCTCTTTGTGATGGACCGGCTGGCGAAGAGTAAGCTCGTCGATGCCAGCCGGATTGCCGAAGCCATCGAGTTTACGCGTTTTCCGCCGCACAACGCGGATGACGGCGCCGACGAAGAGGGCCTGCTGGTGCGAGCCGCCGATCTGATCGGACAACTCGGCGATCCGCATTACCTGCGCAAGGCCAATGCGCTGTACTTTGAATTCGAAGAAGTCGGTATGAACAGGCAGCTTGGCTATACCTCGCCGGCCGATCTGACGGACTTATATCCGCAGTTTTATTGGAACAGTATTTCGCCGCATATCCAGCGCGCCATCCATTATCTGAACGTCACCTCAAGCGGCCGGCGATGGATCGCCAACCTCTACAGCAACGTGTTCCGCGCCGAGCGTGACAGCCTGTGCGGACCGCGGCGCTAAGGCCGTCTAGCCAAAGGTCGGCACAAACAATTGTTCGATGGGAATAGGCTGCGGGATCAAACCCTGTTCGGCCATGTAGGTCACCAAGGCCTCGAGTGTCGGCCGATTCGGCTCGATGCCATAGGGCCAACAGTCGCCGCCGAACAGCGCGTCGAGCTCCTCGATGTCGGCCGGCAGCCACGGCAGCATGTAGCGGAGCGTGCCGGAAAAACGCATTTTCTCGCGCGCCCGATCCTTGGCGGCGCATAGCGCGCCGTAAAGGCTGCTCGCCACGAACGGATGGCGCTCGTAGATGTCGTTGCGGATGACGATCAAATGCATGATCGGAAAGATTCGGGTGCGGCGGAAATAATCCTGCTCGCGGGCGCGATAGTCGGGAAATAGGCGCGCGACGTCGGGATGCCGGTTGAGCGCGCGCGGCAGATTGGAGCCGACAATGGCGTGGATTTCGCCGGCCTCCAAAAGATCGCTAAGCGATTTGCCGCTCTGGTTCGACACGATATTGACCGGGCGCAAGAGTGGCATCACCGAGGGCTGGCCGTAACGGCCCCGTTCGTTGATAGCGCCTTCGACCCATTCGATACCGCCAAGGTCGACGCCAAGATCGTGTTGCATCAAACCGCGGATGAAGATCGCCGCGGTCTGGGTATAGAGCGGCACGCCGATGCGCTTGCCGGCGAGATCCTTCGCGGACGTGATAAACCTGCGGTTCACGACGATGAAACCGTGACGAAAGACCCGCGAGGCGAAAACCGGCAGTCCCACGAAGGGCAATTTCTTCGCGGCGAGCCGGCTGACATATTCCGAGCTGGACATTTCGCAGGCGTCGAATTCGAGCCGGTTCGACATCCGGTCGAAAATCTCGCGTGGGTTGTCGATGACCAGAAAATTGAGGTCAATGCCATCGGGTTTGATGTCCCCCGTTTGCAACGCCAGCACGCGGTCGTAGAGGCCACAGGCGAAGGTCATCGGCAAGCCAGGCATTGCGGGGGGCGCCTCACGGAAGAATTTGCGAAAAAACTTTCCTACCATTACACAACGCCAGCCGCGACGTCCTTTTGACGCCGCCAACCATGCATTTTGCACCGTGGACGGCGAAACATGACAGACAAGGAATTGCTCGCCCGTTTCGATGGGCCGATTGTAATGGTTGGCTTCGGCTCGATCGGCAAGGGCACTCTGCCGCTGATCGAGCGGCATATTGCGTTCGACCGCGAGAAATTCGTCGTCATCGCACCAGACGATACCGACCGCCGCCTGCTCGACCAGCGCCAGATCTGCTTCATGCATTTGGCGCTCACGCGGGAGAATTACCGGGACGTTCTCGCGCCGCTGCTCACCTGCGGTCCCGGTCGCGGCATGATGGTCAACCTCTCGGTCGACACATCCTCGGTCGACCTGATGGAATTTTGCAAGGACATCGACGCTTTCTACATCGACACGGTGGTCGAGCCCTGGCCCGGCCTTTATTTCGACGCCAAGCGCTCGATCTCGGAGCGCTCGAACTACGCACTGCGCGAGAGCGTCCTCGATCTTCGCCATCGGCGTCCCGGCGGCATCACCGCCGTAAGCTGCTGCGGCGCCAATCCGGGCATGGTGTCGTGGATGGTCAAGCAGGCGCTCATCGACGTCGCCAAGGACTTGAAACTCAACGTCGCCGAGCCGAACACGCGGGAGGAATGGGGGCGCCTGATGCGGCGCGCCGGCGTCAAGGGCATTCACATCGCCGAGCGCGATACGCAGCGGGCCAGCACGCCAAAGCCGCGCGAAAAGTTCATCAATACCTGGTCGGTGGAAGGGTTCATTTCCGAAGGCCTGCAGCCATCCGAACTCGGTTGGGGAACGCACGAGAAGACGATGCTGCCCGGCGCCTACCATCATGATTTCGGTTGTGGCGCCGCGATCTATTTGACGCGCCCGGGCGCCGGCACGAGGGTCCGCTCGTGGACGCCGACGGCGCAGGCCCAGCTTGCCTTCATGGTCACGCACAACGAGTCGATCTCGATCGCGGACTATTTCACGCTGCGCGAAAACGGCAAGGTCGTCTACCGGCCGACCTGTCACTATGCCTACCATCCTTGCGATGACGCCGTGCTGTCGCTCGACGAGATGGCCGGACGCGGCTGGGTACCGCAAAAGACCTGGCACATTCTGTCCGAAAACGACATTGTCGACGGCATCGACGAGCTTGGCGTGCTGCTCTACGGCCATGCCAAGAACGCCTATTGGTACGGCTCGCAGCTCTCGATCGAGGAAACGCGTCAGCTCGCGCCATATCAGAATGCGACCGGCCTGCAGGTGACCTCGGCGGTACTCGCCGGCATCGTGTGGATGCTGGAAAACCCGGATCGCGGCATTGTCGAAGCCGACGAAATGGATTTCCGCCGCTGCCTCGCGATCCAGCGGCCCTATCTCGGGCCGGTGATCGGGCAATATACCGACTGGTCGCCGCTGACGGAGCGCGGCCGGCTGTTTCCGGAGGTCGTGGATAAGGACGATCCCTGGCAATTCAGCAATGTGCTCGTGACGTGATGAACTTATCGCGACGATGCCTTACTTGAGGCGCCGTGCAGCCTCCTCAATCAGGCTGAGATCGGAATGTGCTTTGACGTCGAACCGCGACGTGACAAAGCCGAGATCGTGGGTCAAGTCGGTGTTTCTTTGCAGGGCATCGAGGTTCGGCCGCATTTCGGGGTCGTGATAGACGTCGCGCTTGGTAAACAGCCAGTCGAAATTCTGCGGCGGCCGCTTGGCGAGGCCGCCGACGATGTTCATCGCCGCTTCGTGATTGGCGGGATCGAGATACCAATGCACGATGCGCAGCGTGTCTTCGAAGAAATCCACCAAAGCAGCGCGGTGCTGATCGATCACCGATTGGCGCGTGCACCATAGGATCATGTCGGAGATGCCGATCGCCTCTTTTTGCACGAACAAGTCGCGCGCCACTCTGCGCAGTTCCGGGTCGTAGGAGAACGGCAGCACCGAAGGGATGAGATCGACCTTCTTTTCCGCGAGCATGGCTTTCATGGCCGGTAACGGCGCTTCGACCACGGTATAATCGCGATTGGGTTCGAGGCCATGCTTGTGCAGCATCGCCTTCATGGCGACGTCGACTGCGCTTCCCGCAGCGTTGGTGGCGAGGACGCGACCCTTGAGGTCGTCGACTTTTTGGATTCGGGCCGTCCTTCAGCAGCACCATGTATTCTTCAGAATAGTAGTCATCGACGCCGTCCTGGAACTCGTCGGCGACGACCCTCATATCGTCAAGGCCCGCGTTCTCGACGGCGATGCCAAGCGTCGAATAGGCAAGATTGGCGATCTCGATCTGATCGTTGGCGAGCGCCGTGATCATCGGCGGCGTCCCGACATAGTGCACCGGATCGACCGCGTAGGATTGGCCGAAATGCCGGGCAAGGTCTTTTTTCACGAGCCAGATCGAGGCCCAGTTCCCCGGCGCCACCCATGCCTCGCGGACTTGAAAAGGCGCGGCGTGCACCGCGCCGGCCAGCGCTGCCGCGCAGAGGCTGGCGCAGGCGATTTTCAAAGCGTATCGCGTCCTCCGGCCGGAGCGGGGCCGCCGTGGCGCGGCGCCTTGCGTTTTCAAAGTCTTATTTCAGACGCTTCGCCGCTTCCTCGACCATGCTGAGATCGGAATGTGCCTTGACCTCAAAGCTCGCATTGACGAAGCCGAGGTCGTGGGTCATGTCGACGTTTCTTTGTAGCGCATCGAGATCCGGCGTCAGATTAGGGTCGCGATAGTAGTCGTTCTTGCTGAAGATCCAGCCGAAGCGATCGGCCGGTTGTTTGGTGAGCTGCGAAGCGATTTCGGCCGCGGCATCGTGGTTCTTGGGATCGAGATACCAGTGCAGGATGCGCAGCGAATCTTCCAGGAAATCGACGAGCGCGGCGCGGTGGGCGTCGATGAACGGCTTGCGCGCGGACCACATGACGAACTGCGACCTGCCGATGGCGTCCTTCATGTCGAACAGCGACACCGCGATCTTTTTGAGCTCAGGATCGAGCTTGAACGGCAGCACCGCGGGGATAAGGTCCACCTTCTTCTCCGCCAGCATCGACTTCATGGCGGGAAACGGCGCCTCGATGATCGTGTAGTCGCGATTGGCTTCGAGACCGTGCTTGCGTAGCATCGCCCGCATCGCGACATCGACGCCGCTGCCGGCGGCGTTGGTGGCCACGACCTTGCCCTTGAGGTCTTCGACTTTTTTGATCGGGCCGTCGGCGAGAACCTCGTAGTCGTTCGAGACATAGCCGTCGACGCCATCCTGGAAATCGTCGCTGATGACGCGAATGTCGTCCATGCCCGCGTTCTCGATCGCGATCGGCAGCGTGGAGAAGGCGAGGTTGCCGATCTCGAGCTCGTTATTGGCAATGGCGGTGATCATCGGCGGCGTGCCGGCATAGCGCGTCGGCTCGAATATGTAGGATTGCCCGAAATGCTGGGCGAGGTCCTTCTTCTGCAGCCAGACCGAAGCGAGATTGGCAAGCGGCGCCACCCAGGCGCCGCGAATCTTCAACGGCTCCGCCCGCGCCAAGCCCGCTCCCAATATAAGAAGCGCAATGCTTGCCGGTATGATCTTCCCACGCATAACCGTCCTCCCGAAATGAAGCTCTTTTTGACGCCACGTTGCCTGAGCTGGCGTTTCGATTGTGGGCGGAAACCGCGCTGCGGCGCAAGCTTGCCGGTTTTGCGCCTTCAGTTCGTCGCGTGGCCTTTGAACTTGAGCTGCGCGGAGTTATGACGCGCTCTTGTCCGATGTGTTCTGGCGCGTCGGGGCGCGCGATTTTTACTCCCGTGCGCGATTTTACTCCCGTGGCTGTAACAGCCCCGGCATCTTTGCCGCGATTCGTCATGGGTAAACATCTTGGCCTTCTATCGCTAACCTAGCTCCGCGTCAGAATATCCTTTCGGCTGCGGCGGCGTCTCTCCGGCCATTTGCAATCGCTGGCGAGCTGAAAAAATGGCCCCTCGCGCCGGCAAAGCTGGAGCAAAACCTTGGAAGCCGATCGGCGGCTTGTTCATGTCGCAGTAGACGCCTTCCATTTTGCCGCGCATCAAGTAGACCTCATGCCAGAAACCGGTGCCGCCTGAATGACGTAGAAAATCCGACCACCATCTGGCGTGGGGCTCCGACCGCGTCCAACGCTCCATCGATTCAAAATCCCGCCAATACCACCGCATGCCCAGATGCAACGGATAAAGTTTGAAGATGATGTTATTCTCGCAGTGAAGTAGGCCCTCTGGCCGCTGCGTCCCTGCCTTGTCAATTTGGGGGCCGAGCCCGAGAAGCGTCTTGATGCCCGCGAATGTTCGTACACGCATCCCCAAATAAATTACAACAAGGTCGGGATAGGCAGTGAGATCGACAGTGCGCAGGTCAACCATCGTTTTATGATTCATTTCTCCTCCTGAACGAAATCGCCGGAATGAAGAAGCCTTACCCTTGCCCACCAG
>Ga0187817_10001078_pt1 | contig 12910 bp, 11 predicted proteins | sample NC_wetland_sal_i_17_FD_132431 | JGI IMG/M metagenome (GOLD analysis project Ga0187817, IMG submission 132431) | Wetland sediment microbial communities from Neuse River Estuary, North Carolina, USA - SO4_2 | ecosystem: Environmental > Aquatic > Freshwater > Wetlands > Sediment | place: USA...
TCTTCGAAGCCTGAGGTTACCCTGGGCCGAGTTCGCTGGCGCTGGTCGGACCTTCCACGATCTGTCGCCGGCCCAACTCGCCGAACGCGAGCAACGACTCTCGGCGATGCCGACTAGGCTGTAACCGAGCTCAGCGCCCTTGAACGCTTTGCCCTCGACATCCACCCGGTTTGCGCGCGAAGGCTCGTCTTGCTGCATAAAAGCCGGAGGCCTCTCTCCGGCACGGCCCGCTGGCTCGACACGAGGCCCGTGGCGATGCATCACCATCTCGTCGTGGACGATGCCTCCGGCCACCGACCGCCTCGCCCGCCGGCGGCGGCGCGCTCTGCGCTGCGCATATGGTCTACAAAGCCTTCCTTGGGGCGGGCATCGCTTTTGACCTCTTCGGCGGCACGAGCGGTGGTGGCGCCATGGCCGCGGCCTTCGCCATGGGGCACAAGCCCGGAGGAGATTAGCGCCCGCGCCGCGGGCATCTTCCTTAAGGCGCTGCGCTTTTAAGCGCTTCACGTGGCCGCGCTACAGCCTGCTCGACCACACGATCTTCGACCGCTCGCTCCCGGCAGGCGTCTCTAACCTGCCGTGCGGTCAGACCAACACCACCGCCGGACTTCACACCTTAGGCTCGTGTCTTGAGGTAGGATTCATGTCCGGCAAGCTTTTCGTTACCGGCGACTGAACTTCCTTATGGCGGGGGCTGTGGCGCTCCTTGTCCGGGCAAGACGCTGACGCTGAGGTCCGCAACGGCATGGCGAACCCGTTGGCAGTGGCGACCGCAACTTTGATGTGACCTCGATGTTCCCGCATCGTCTGTCCCTCCCGAGTTTGTCCGTCCCCTCCCGGTGACCAAAACTCTCCTGGGACCGGCTGGTTCCCGGGCATGATCGAAATGCTTGTACTAGTTGCGTTGCTCGGTGTCTGCCCGCGAAGCCCCGGCGCGTTCCGCCGCGTCGCATCATGCGCATCGATGGCGTTCAGCCGCTCATGGATCTCGCCGATGCGATGGGGATCCTTCACGTGTTGGGCCTCCGCGAGCAGGCGCGCACGTTCGGTCGCCGCGGCAAGTACGGTCGCAAACGGCGTCCCCTCCCCTTCGGGCGCTTCCTGCGCGACATAGCCGATGCGCATGCCAGATGGCGTCTCGATGGTTCCGTCGTCGGCCTCATAGATGCCGGCGATGAGCTTCAGCAGGCTCGACTTGCCGGCGCCGTTGCGGCCAACCAGACCGACGCGGATCTTCGCCGGTAGCGCCGCCGACGCGCGATCGAGAATAAGGTGGCCGCCGAGGCGCAGCGGATGCCATCGAAGGTAAGCATGGGCGCGGACCTTACAGCGTAGCGGAGCTCAGCACACAAGGGAGATTCTGGTTACCCGCCCATCTCGCCGATCGACTCCCTAGGCGAGAGCAGAGCTTTTCCGCGCACATTAGCGCTGAGAGGCGAACATCGCCGCGATGCAACGGCCCACCCTTAAGCTCAAGCGCGAACGAAATCGTGTCCAAAGCGTTCGGCTTGCAGCACCCCCCCAAGCGGCCAAAGAGTCGGGAATGAATCGCATCATGTTGCTTGTGTTGAGTCCGATGCTGTTCGCAAGCTCCGCCCGCGCCGAGGCGGCCTGGTATGGCATGAGGGAACCAATTGGGGGCCAACTCGAGATGGCGACCGCTTGCGACCTTAGAGGAGGGAGAATCCAAGCTTCATCACGCCCGTGACAATGAGCGCCGTGCAGATCAAGACCACGACAAGAATGAGCGCGAGGATAATCGCAATTGGCATCCACGGCGTGGTATGGCGAGGTCCTTGCTGCACCCTCGCGCTAACCCCCATCACCTGCCGACCGAAAAGTCTTCCAGTCCTTCTCGGTCACCTGCGCCATGGTTTGCGCCGCTTCGTGCAGCCAGTCGGGCATTTGCTTGGCGAGATCACGCAGCACCTTGGCGCGTTGATCCAAGGTGGCAAGATGCAGATTTGCCGTCTCTTGTCCCATGGCCTTCAGGATCGTCTTTTCGTCACGATGCTTTGGGAATTGGCCGAGCTCAATTCTCCCGCAATGCGGTCCTAATCGGCGAACCACCCACCCACCTTTGACGACATAAAATGGATCGCGCTGCCGCACCGAGCGCTTCAACAACCGCACCGCAAAAGCGTGGTCCTTCGGTCGTCCCATCGCCCATCCCCAAGCGGAAGGTAACCAAGCCTTCACCTCTCGCGCGGCGAAGCCGCCATGGCAATTGCCAATCGCCACATAGCGAGGCCGCCCGAGACTCCCCACACCGGCGATCCGAGACGTGAAGGTGACGTCCAGGGTACCCTTAGGCAGCCACCCTTCGAGCATTCGCTGGACGCGCTTGCTCGGGGACACGGCAGGGAGCTTGACGAGCTTCCCCCAAAATTTCGTCGGATCGCGCTCCGCACCTATGGCCATTTCGCGCAACTCAGAGTGGCTCTCTTCGAGTACGAACGGGTTGCCGCCGGCCTCGAGCGATTGGGAATAGCCGTCGAGCACGGCTGTGGCCGCCGCGGCGTCATCGATGGCGAGGCCGTTCTCGCGCTTGGCGAAGATGGCGCTCGTGACGAGCCGGACGAGATCGATGGCATAGGGCATCCGGGCAACCTCGTCGAAATCATTGACGCCCCAGATCAGCCTCCCCTCGGTATCGCGCCACGTTCCGAAATTCTCCACATGGAGATCGCCGACTGCCATTACCCGCGGCCCCTTGGCCAGGTCCGGACAGGTCTCCTGCCATAGCGATGCCCAGCGATAAAAGGTCGCGCGCAGAAACGCGAAGACCGAACCCCGCATCAGCTGATGCTTTAACTTGAGGTCGGACTCGACGACCTCCACGCGCTTGTGCAGCCAACGCTCATAGGCCTCAGTGGCCGCAATGATCGGGGCGGGGCCGCTTGGGACGTCCTTAGCCATCGATCTGCTTGCCGATGATGGCGATGGCCTGTTGATAGACTCCTGCGGCGTTCCAGCCCTGAATGGCTGCAAAATTGGGTTGGCCTGGCTGATAGCCGGCGCCGCGAACCCAGCCATGCCCTTTCAGGAAATTGGCGGTGGAAGCCAGCGCGTCAGCCTTCACATTGAGATTTATGGTGCCATTGCCCTCGCCGTCAGCGCCATAGAGCAAAATGTTCTTGGGCAGAAACTGCGTCTGTCCGACCTCGCCATGCATGGCGCCGCGCGTAGACGCGCTGAGCGTGCCGTGATCGACAAGCGTCAGCGCAGCATAGAGCTGCTCGGTGAAATATTCGGGGCGCCGGCAGTCGTAGGCGAGCGTCGCGACGGCCGACAGCGTGTTCGTATTTCCCGTGAAGCTGCCGAATCCCGTCTCCATGCCCCAGATGGCAAGCAGCGGTCCGGGCGGCACGCCATAGCGCTTTTCGATATTGGCAAAGAGCGCAGCATTGGCCGCCTTCAGCGATCTCCCCTTGGCGATGATCCCGGCGGCCCCCCGCTTTGCCATGAAGGCATCAAGCGACAGTTTGAAGCTCTTCTGGCCTCGGTCGGCCCTGATGGTCCCGGTTGAATAGGTCGTGGTCATCAACGCGGAAATTGCCTTCGGCTTGACGCCGCGAGCGGCGGCTTCGTGGGCAAAGACCTGTTTCCAATTTTCGAACCCGGCGGGGCCGTTGCCGCAGGGAGCCGCCTGTACCGAACCGACCGCCAATCCCAACGCCGCCGCTAACGCGGTTGCTCCGGCCAAATGCTTCTTTCCCATCGAGGTCCCCCGAGTTACGCACCCTACCAGCAACGCCGATCCCGTCACAGGGATGTCCTTTATTACCTAGCTTCGCATCAATTCTATCGCCGCGGCATCAAAAACCTCCACCGCTACGCCTTATGCCGCCAAGCGTGCCGCGCTTGATCGAGCTCTCGAGCATCCTGGTTGCCGCTGGGACCGCTGAGCGAATGATCTCCTTGCCGAGCGTGGTCCAGAATGGCACCGCCTTGCGCTTGGCTACGGCTCCTCCTCCACTTGTCCTTGCCCCCGCACTGTAACGGTGCCAGGGGCAGAGGCAAGACGGCGCGATGTCCACTTTCTCCCTGGGTTCATAAGCTTTCTTGCGGCTTCGGCTTCGTGCTAGGAGGGGACTGCAGGGGCTAAGGCTAGGATGACGATGGCTGAATTATCCTTGGCGGGCGACTTTGCGCCCCCCCAAGAGGTGGATTGGCAGGTCTTGGTAAAGGAGGCGCTGAAGGGCGCGCCGCTCACCTCGCTCCGCTCGACCACCTATGACGGCATCGTCATCGAGCCGCTCTATGCGCGCGCCGCTGGCGCGAGCGTCATTCCTGGCAGGGCCCCCGGCGGGGCTTGGGGTGTAATGCAGCGGATCGACCTTCCCGACACCGAAGCCGCTAACGCGCAAATCCTCGACGATTTGAACAATGCCGCAAACGGCCTCGTACTCGTCTTCCAAGGTGCGGTCGGCGATTACCTTTATGCGCTCCCCGCCACCGAGCAGGCGATTGAAGCGACACTGAAGGGCGTCCATCTCGACACCGGGATTACGCTCGAGCTCGACTTCGGGCCGCCTTCGCGGCAGGTGGCGGGCCTCGTCGCGAACTATGTCAAGGCGAAGGGAATAGCGCCCTCTGCGGTCAATATCCGCTTCGGCTTCGATCCGCTCGGCGCCATGGCAACGCGAGGGCTCGCGCCCAAGCCTTGGAGCGAGCTTGCACTAGAAGTGACGGCGCTCATCGCAAGCCTCGCGGAACAAGGCTTCGCAGGGCCCTTCTCCATCGCGGATGGAAGGCCCGTGCACGCAGCTGGCGGTTCCGAGGCACAAGAGCTTGCTTTTGTGCTCGCCAATGCCCTCGCTTATCTGCGGGTGCTCGAGGCTCAGGGCATGTCGCTGGACGACGCGCGCCGCTTCATCTTCTTCCGCCTTGCCGCCGATCAGGGCCAGTTTTTGACCATCGCCAAGTTTCGCGCGATCCGAAAGCTGTGGGCGCGCATCGAAGAGGCCTGCGGGCTCAAGCCGTCACGTGCCTGCGTCACCGCGGAGACCGCTTGGCGGATGATGACGAAGCGCGATCCCCATGGGAACATCGTGCGCGGCACCATCGCCGCTCTGGCCGCTGCCGTCGGTGGCGCCGATGCGGTCACGGTGCTTCCTTTCAGCGCGGCGCTCGGGATTCCCGATGCCTTCGCGCGGCGCATCGCCCGCAACACCCAGACAATTCTCATCGAGGAAGCGAATCTTTATCGCGTCGCCGATCCTGCGGCAGGGTCTGGCGCAATCGAATCTCTAACCGATCAGCTCTGTGAGAAGGTCTGGGTGCTGTTCCAGGAGATCGAGCGCGCTGGCGGCGCGGCAAAAGCGCTTGAGGCCGGGCTGATCCAGAAGGCTGTCGCCAAGGTGCGGGCGGAACGTGAGGCCAACATCGCAAGCCGGAAGGACACCCTCATCGGCACCAGCGATTTCCCTGACCTCGCTGAGGAGGCGGTTTCCGTGCTTGAAGCCCGAAGGGTTTCCTCGGTTGGGCCAACCGCAGGCCAGCCCATCGAGTCGCTGCCGCGCGTCCGACTGGCCGAGCCTTTCGAATGCCTGCGCGCTGCGAGCGACGCGTACCTCGCTCGGCACGGCCAGCGCCCAAAGGTGTTTCTCGCCTGCCTCGGGCGTGCGTCGGACTTCACCGCCAGGGCAAGCTTTGCCAAAAGCCTGTTCGAAGCCGGCGGTATCGAGGCGGTCACCTTTGAAGGTGCCTATGCATCACCTCTCCCTAACGGAGAGGTGAAGACAGGCACGGCTGTTCTCGCTGCGGCCTTCAAGGCATCCAGCGCCAAGCTTGCCTGCCTCTGCTCATCGGACAAAGCCTATGAGCGTGAGGCGGTCGCTGCCGCTCGGGCGCTCACGGGAGCCGGGGCGAGCCACATCTACCTTGCTGGCAAACCCGGCGCGAACCGTCAGGCCTGGGAAGCCGCCGGGATTGGAACATTCCTTTATCAGGGCTGTGATACGCTCGGCCTGTTGCAGACCGTTTATGAGAAAGTAGGCGCATGACGCGGATCCCGGCCTTCGCCGACATCGCTTTCGACGCCAAGAATGGCGCCGGCACCTCGCCTGCCGGGGCTTCAGCCTGGCAGACGCCGGAAGGCATCGCCGTGAAGTCGGTCTACAACGCCGACGATATCGCGCGCCTCGATTTCCTCGACGGGCTCCCGGGTGTCGTGCCTTATCTCCGCGGCCCTTACCCCACCATGTATGTGCAGCGGCCCTGGACCGTCCGCCAATATTCCGGCTTCTCCACGGCGGAGGACTCCAACACCTTCTATCGCCGCAACCTTGCTGCCGGCCAGCAGGGCGTGTCCATCGCCTTCGACCTAGCCACCCACCGCGGCTATGACTCCGATCATCCGCGCGTCACCGGCGATGTCGGCATGGCGGGCGTCGCCATCGACTCAATCTACGACATGCGCACTTTGTTCGACGGCATCCCGCTCGACAAGGTCTCGGTGTCCATGACTATGAATGGCGCGGTGCTGCCAGTGCTCGCGCTTTTCATCGTCGCCGGGGAGGAGCAGGGTGTGCCGCCGGAAGAGCTCTCCGGCACGATCCAGAACGACATCCTGAAAGAGTTCATGGTGCGGAACACCTACATCTATCCGCCCGCGCCCTCGATGCGCATCGTCTCGGACATCTTCGCCTACACCTCCAAGAAGATGCCAAAATTCAACTCGATCTCGATCTCCGGCTATCACATGCAGGAGGCCGGAGCGACCGCAGACCTCGAGCTCGGCTATACGCTGGCCGACGGCATCGAATATGTGCGTGCCGGCGTCAAAGCCGGCATGAACGTCGATGCATTTGCCCCACGCCTCTCCTTCTTCTGGGCGATCGGCATGAACTTCTTCATGGAGATCGCCAAGATGCGCGCCGCCCGCTTGCTCTGGGCGAAGCTCATGGCGGAAGGGTTCAAGCCAAAGGACCCACGCTCGCTCGCGCTCCGCACCCATTGCCAGACAAGCGGCTGGAGCCTCGCCGCCCAGGACGTGTTCAACAATGTGGTGCGCACCTGCGTCGAGGCCATGGCGGCGACGCAGGGCCATACCCAGTCGCTGCACACCAACGCACTCGACGAGGCGCTCGCACTTCCGACCGACTTCTCCGCGCGCATCGCCCGCAACACCCAGCTCATGCTGCAGCTGGAGTCGGGCACCACCCGCATCATCGATCCCTGGGGCGGCAGCTTCTTTGTCGAGCGCCTGACCCACGATCTCGCCGCGCGTGCGCTGAAGCATATCGGGGAGGTGGAGAAATTCGGCGGTATGGCGAAGGCCATCGAGGCGGGCATCCCGAAGCGCATGATCGAGCAGGCGGCGACGGCCACTCAGGGCCGCATCGATTCGGGCCGCCAGACCATCGTCGGCGTGAATAAATACCGGCCCGAGAGCGAGGCCGACATCGCGATCCTTAAGGTCGACAATCGCGCGGTCCGCCGCCAGCAGCTCGACAAGCTCGAGCGGCTCAAGGCCGAGCGCAACGAAGCCGAGGTGCAGTCGGCACTTGACGCGCTGACCGAAAGTGCCAAGACAGGCAAGGGCAACCTTCTTGAAGGCGCCGTTCGCGCCGCCCGCGCCAAGGCGACCGTTGGCGAGATCTCCTACGCGCTCGAGAAGGTCTATGGCCGTCACCGCGCCGAAGTTTCTGCGGTGACCGGCGTCTACAAGGCGGAGATGGGGCGGATGGATGGAAGCCTGATCCGCGTCAAGGAGTTGATCGACAGCTTCGAGCATGGGCATGGCCGGAGGCCGCGCATCCTTGTCGCCAAGATGGGCCAGGACGGCCATGACCGCGGGCAGAAGGTCATCGCCTCGGCCTTCGCCGATTTGGGCTTCGATGTCGATATCGGCCCCTTGTTCCAGACCCCTGAGGAAGCCGCCCGCCAGGCCATCGAGAATGACGTGCATATCGTCGGCGTCTCGTCGCTGGCTGCTGGCCATCTGACGCTGGTGCCGGCCTTGCGCGAGGCGCTCGAAGCGCTCGGCCGCGGCGACATCATGGTGGTGGTTGGCGGCGTCATCCCGCCCCAGGATTACCCTGCGCTTTACGAGGCCGGCGCCAAGGCCATCTTCGGCCCCGGCACGCCCATCGCTGATGCCGCCATCGACCTCTTGCAGAAGCTTGGCGCGGCGGCCGGCGAACGGGCCCACGCCGCGGAGTAGGCCAGTTTGCGCTTTCCACGCCTGGACCAGACCGTCAGAAAACTGTCATATCGCGGAATTAAGCGTCGCTCGCGGAATTACGCCATAACGTCGGCGAGACCAAATGCGCGTTGAGACCTCGAGGGGTTCGTTGGCATGTCCGTCAATGGTGTTACCGGGCCCCGACCGCTTCACGACAGTCTCCAAAGACCTCCGGCCGCTGCACCAGGCCCTTCTTACGTATGTGGTGACGGTGATGGCCGATCGCGAGCAAGGTGGTGGCGTGTTGCGGCGCTGCCCGCAACCGCAACAGAAGTGGGATCTCTGATCGGCGCGTCGGATCGACGCACGTCTTGCCGCCGTGATTCGTTTTGCGATTGCCAATTCCGTCGAAGGCTTGGGCGGTTAGCGCCTAACTTAGTATTGGAATAGTTATAACCTGCCGCGCAGAGCTCCGATGCGTCGCCCTAAGTGCTTGCAACTTCGTACGTTCCGCCGCCATCTTGGGCCAACGCCGCCCACTAAAATCGACTTCCAAACGCGCTAAGGGAAGAAATATGCAGCTGATCCTGATCATCCTCGTTGCCCTGACATTTGGCGTTATCACGTCTGAAGCTCGATCCGCCGACGACATCGCCATCACCATCAAGGATCATCGCTTCGAACCTGCGGAGATCAGCCTTCCTGCCGGGCAAAAGGTCACCTTGAGCGTCGCCAACCAGGACGCTACGCCGGAGGAATTCGAGAGCGACGATCTCGACATCGAGAAAGTCATCGCCGGCCAGCAGAGCGCAACCATCCAAGTCGGACCACTCGATGCCGGGCGTTACGAGTTCTACGGCGAGTACCACGAAGACACCGCCAAGGGCGCCATCGTGGTCAAATAGGCTCACCCGGTGCTCGGCGCTCTCCTCATCGTCTTCCGCGAGGTCATGGAGGCTGGCCTCGTCGTCGGCATCGTGCTTGCCGCGACGCGCGGCATCCCTGACAGAGGCTGGTGGGTCAGCCTTGGCGTTGCGACCGGCGTTCTTGGGGCCAGCATCGTCGCAATGTTCGCCGGGGCGATCTCCAGCGCATTTTCCGGAACTGGCCAAGAGCTGCTAAATGCCGTGGTGCTGATCGTCGCGGTGATCAGTCTCACCTGGCACAATGTCTGGATGGCCGAACACGGCCGCGAGCTCGTGGCGGAGCTTCGCCAAGTTGGCGCTGATGTGAGCGCCGGGCGCCGGCCGCTGACCGCGCTCGCCCTCGTGGTGCTTATCGCCGTTATGCGCGAAGGCTCGGAGATCGTGCTGTTCCTGTACGGCATCGTCGTTGCTGGAACATCGACGCAGGCGCTGCTGGCGGGCGGTCTGCTCGGTCTGCTGGCCGGAGCTTGTCTTACCGGGCTGAGCTATCTGGGCCTGATCGCCATTCCCGCCCGCTACATTTTCTCAGTGACGACCGTGCTCCTGACCCTGCTCGCAGCCGGTATGGCGGCCCAATCCATTCGCTTCCTGCAAGCTGCGGGCGTGGTTACCGCCCTTCCCATGCACGTTTGGGACACATCCTGGCTGCTGCCCGATTCGAGCATCCTCGGGCGCTTGTTACATGTTCTCGTCGGCTACACCGCCAAGCCAACCGCGATGCAGCTTCTCGTCTACCTCCTGACGCTTGCGACCGTCCTTATGCTCATGCGCCGTTCGAGCGCATCCCGGCGCCACGCGGCACAAGCCTAGGCTTTAGTTTGGCTGCAAAGATTTGCTGCTTGTCTCGCCCCGGCTTTGCTAATGAAGCGCGATGAGCCGCGCGTCAGCCAACGCCTCCGGGAACCTGGCTAGCCTGATCATCGCCGGAGACCGGGTGGCGCTTGGCCGCGCCATCACCCTGATCGAAAGCGCCAAGCCCGAGGATCAGGCGCGTGCCCTACAGCTGCTTGAGCGCCTGCTGCCCCGCACCGGCAAGGCCATCCGCGTTGGCATCAGCGGCGTTCCTGGCGCCGGCAAATCCACCCTGATCGACCAGCTCGGCCTGAACCTCGTGGCCAAGGGCAAGAAGGTCGCGGTGCTCGCTGTCGATCCCACTTCGACCCGGAGCGGCGGCTCGATCCTCGGCGACAAGACGCGCATGGGGCGACTTGCCTCAGAACAAGGCGCCTTCATCCGCCCCTCGCCCGCCGGCCACAGCCTTGGTGGCGTCACCAAGACCACTCGGGAGACCATCGCTCTCGCCGAGGCCGCCGGCTACGACGTGGTCCTGGTAGAGACCGTTGGCGTCGGCCAGTCGGAGACCGCGGTTTCCAACATGGTCGATGTCTTCGTCGTTGTGGGCATTCCCGGCGCCGGCGATGAGCTGCAGGGGATCAAGCGCGGGCTGCTCGAGCTGGCCGACGTCATCGCGGTCAACAAGGCCGACAGCGATCAGGTCGAGCGGGCCAATCGCGCCGCCATGGAATACCGCACCGCGCTCCATATTCTTGCCGCCGGTAATCCGAATTGGTCGCCAGTGGTGCTGACCGTCTCGGCGCGAGACAATACAGGCCTCGACGAGCTGTGGGGCAAGGTCGAGGAGCGTCACGCCGCGTTGGAAGCCTCCGGCACTTTGCACGCGCGACGATCCGAACAGGCCGTGGCGTGGATGCGCGAGATCTTCGAGCAAAGGTTGCTCGCGGCCTTCAAAGGCGGCAAGGAAGTTAGCCGCCTTTGGAGCGAGATTGAGGAAAAGGTGCGCAGCGGCGAGATGACGCCCACGGCAGCGGCGGAGAAGCTCGGTCGTCTTGCCGGGATCAGTGAAGGCTAAGCCCGTCGGCGCTCGAAATCTGCTTCCCTCTGGCGAGCGGGGCGTTTAAGCCCGATGACATGGCTTGCCCGCGCCTCCTCCTTACTGGGTTCGGCCCATTTCCCGGCGTCGCCGAGAATCCCTCGGCCTGGCTTGTGGAGGCGCTTGCGGCGAGGCACTGCTCCCGCCGTCTCGGCTGCCATCTTCATGCCGAGGTGCTTCCCACCGAATGGGCGGAGGTGGCGACGCACGGGCCTCATTTGGTGCACCAGCATCAACCGCGCCTCATTTTGCATTTGGGCTTGAACCAGCGCGCCAAAGGTCTTCGGATCGAGCGCTCGGCGCACAATCTGATCGACTTGCGGGAGGACGCACGCGGTGCGGTCCCCAAGACCAGCACCATCCTCGATCGTGGGCTGAGGAAGCTCGACACCGGAGTTCCCGCCTCAAGGCTCGCCAAGCATTTACGGACGCAGGGCCTTCCCGCCGTCGCCTCCCGCTCGGCGGGAACCTATCTCTGCAACTATCTCTATTATCTCTCGCTCGACTGGGCGCGGCGGCAGGAAGCACCTTGCGACATCTGCTTCGTGCATCTCCCGCCAGGCCAGCGCCAAGGTGGCCCCTTGAGCGAGGCGGAGCTTTTGCGCGGCGCCGAGCTGGTCGTAGATTACCTGCTGGCCTTCGCCGAAGACCGCGATCGAGCCGAGGCCTTGGGCGGCGAAATACGCACCGGTGTTGCTGCCGCTGGTCCGATGTCGCGTGAGGAAAGATAACGACGTTCTCGCGGTCTAAGCGATCTCCGGCGGGAGCCGGCCCATTTCACCTCTAGCCCAACCATCTGATTCTCTTTTTCAAAAACGAAATCAATTGAGGGAGGTCTGCCCCGTTTTGGTTTCTTGACCTGTCTCTTCAATTGAAACTCCCCTGTCACTGACCATCCCCGCGCTGATGCGATTTCTAATATTGGCGAATAGACATAGTACTCACTGTAAGCTTCGCGATGCCGACAATAAGCATGGAATGTCAACCACCCTACCGATCCTGCTGCCAGTGCACGCATCAAATAGGGAACCTCGGTCGGTTTTCCATTGAGCGAGTCCAATGTGAACACCTCCCCTTGTTCAGTCTGATCAGACTCTACGTGTTTTGCGTCCGGCCGGATCAACTCTCCTTTAGCCTTGGCGGCTGGCGCTTTTCCCTTCGGCGAGCATCTTGCCGCCGACTAGCCCAATGATGGCGAGCGGGCGCGACTCAACGTCGATATCGACCACGAGCCAATCGGGCTCGGATGGTGCCGGCCGGAAAGGGTCTAAGTTAGAGGCATCAATTCGAGCGATTTGCCCTCGAACCGAAATCGAATGTTTCGTTTTGCAGTTTCGAAGTTCTCGCCGGTAACAACAACTTCCAGCTCAAAATCGCCACGGTGCCCAGAGATCTCACAGAGGTTTCGGTTCAGAACATTGAAATCTGGAACGACTTTGAAGTCACCGTTTACCTTTGCCGTGTGTACCAGGTCGGCCAAGAAATCCATTTTCGGCGGGATGTGCATGATCGTCGCCTTGGCTTCCCGGGGTACCTACACGGTCAACATTAGCTCTTCCGACGGAAGCAGAGTCGAGTGACCGCGGGTGTTGAGGGAGATGTGTCTAACGTAACATTTGCAACTTTTGGCGATTGCTCGTCCTGTATTCTTGACACGAACTCTCAGAAACTCGGCCTGCTGCCCGTCCCGACAAAGAGCGAGGTCCCTAAATGGGTACTCCGATCCATATTCGATAATTATGCGGGGCTTTGAGCGCCAAGCCTCGAGCTTGGTGATGAGCCAAAATCCGAACGCTCCCATGAAACCGCCCGCAGCGAAGCAATCGCTGTGATGGTCAGAATATCCCGGATATTTTCGGAGTGTGGTTCCCAGTGCCAACTTGCCGCCCGACGTGGGACCCGTCGCCTTACGCTGATCCTGTCAGCATTGTATAGGTAGTAGGGCTTTAGGGCAGTTCCGAA
>Ga0187817_10001079_pt1 | contig 12909 bp, 10 predicted proteins | sample NC_wetland_sal_i_17_FD_132431 | JGI IMG/M metagenome (GOLD analysis project Ga0187817, IMG submission 132431) | Wetland sediment microbial communities from Neuse River Estuary, North Carolina, USA - SO4_2 | ecosystem: Environmental > Aquatic > Freshwater > Wetlands > Sediment | place: USA...
GAAAGCTGCTGCAGACTCTCTTGCGGCTGCCGCCCAGCTACTTCGCAGCGCGGTGCCTCGCTCCTCAGAGTTGCTTTCGTGGGAAAGCTCGCTCTCGCAGGATCAACTCTTCACCTTCTGGAAAACGGAACATCACCTCGACCGCGCTCTGGCGCTAGCGGCTGGTTTGCAACTTAACGCAACCGCTGACACAAACAACGTCGTCGCGGATCAACCCCTCACGATCCACGCATCGTCGCGTTGTCGCCCTGAAGCTGGTTGCAAGCTCGGCAAAATCGAACTTCACGATCTGGATTCTGTCGACCCGAATCAGATGAAGGAAATTAGCCGTGAAAAAGATTTACCGCAAGAAACAGTCTTCACCGTCAAGCTCTTACAAGACAAAACCGTCGACCCGCCTTTTGCCGCGCAAATGCCTGAGCCCCCAGTCTTGGCCACCGTCGGGGAGACGGTCACGATTTCTGGGTACGATTTGCTGGCCGCTCAGCCGGTTACCTACGTGGCTACCGCTTCCACCAACGTTGTACGTGTCCCCTTGCGCGTTGTTCCCGCTTACACGGTCGCCGTCGATCCAACGCAAGCCATCGAAGTGCTCCAAGCAGAACACAAGCCGTTCGATGTCTTCTTGCGCGTGCATTCCTATTCCACGAAGCCCGGAAAAGTCCGCGTTGGGCTCGACGTGCCCGATGGCATCACGGCTAGCGCCCCAGTCGAGCTAACCTTCACCGGAATTGGCGATCAATATGCCAGCTTGCGGGTAACGCCGCCAGCCAAGCTGGATGCGGGGAATTTCTCCATCACCGCATATGCCATGTGCGGCAACGAAAAATTCTCCACCTCGCTTGAGCCTCTTCCTTCTATGCCCACGATTCTGTGGAGCGAACCGGCGCAAACCATTGTGCACGCTTTCGACATCAACGTGCCGCCGAATCTTCGCGTCGCCTACATCTCGGCGGAAGGCGAGCCCATTCCGGATGCGCTCCGACGGCTCGGAATCAATGTGGAAATGCTGGACACCGCCGCGCTCGCCTTCGGTGACCTCTCGAAGTACGATGCCATCGTCGTCGGCGTTCGGGCCTACGAGCTTCGTCCTGAATTAGCAGGCGCCAACAAACGCCTGCTCGATTACGTCTCCAACGGCGGCACTCTCGTCGTTCAGTACAACCGCGATTCCATCTGGGACAAGCTGCTTCCGGCCCCATATCCCGCGAAAATCGGCACGCCCACTCCGCGAATCACCGACGAAACCGCCGAAGTGACATTCCTCAAGCCCGACGATCCTTTGCTGAATCGTCCCAACAAAATCACGGAAGCCGATTTTCAGAATTGGGTGCAGGAGCGCGGTCTTTATTTCTGGAAGGATTTCGATTCGCGCTACACTGCGCTGCTCTCCATGCACGATCCCGGCGAGAAAGATCTGACCGGCGGCCTGGTATACACCCAATACGGCAAAGGCACGTACATCTACACCGGTCTGGCCTTCTTCCGCGAACTCCCCGAAGGAGTGCCTGGCGCCTACCGCCTATTCGTGAACCTGCTGTGCGCCTCCAAAACAAAATAGCCGCGTTCCTTCGAATGGACCAACTAGGCACATGCGCCTGCTGAATCCTTCACACTGCGCTATCCTCATCTCTGTCCATCGTGTGACAAAGTTTCGCGCTTCCATTCTCTGAGCAGAGTCCAGGCGCACAAATTCCGCAGGAGCATTGCGAATGAACGGCAAGAAAATCAAAACGAACAGATGCTGGGTCGATCGGTTAATGGGCATCCTTCTTTTATTGGCATTCTGTTTGGCCTCGGCGACCACCGTTTCGGCACAAAAGAAAAAGAAGAACCAGGATGACTCGCAACCCACCCCGCCCCCTGCTGTCGCCGCCCTGGCGCCCGACGAGCAGAAAATCGACTATGTTATTGGCGAATTCCTGGGCGCCTGGCAGGTAGGAGACATCGACAAGCTCCACAAGAACCTTGCGGACGATGTTTCTGTCGTTGCCGGAACGTGGACGCCTCCGGCTTTGGGTTGGCCCAGCTATCTCGCGGCTTACCAGGCGCAACGCGCGCGCATGCAGCAGGTGCGCATGGATCGCAGCAACACACTGATCCGCGTCGCTCCTTCTGGGCAATTTGCTTGGGCCTGCTATCAATGGGATTTCAGCGCAATCGTGGATGGGAAGCCAATGGCCGCCGACGGACAAACAACCTTAATTCTTGAGAAACGCAACGAGAATTGGGTGATTGTCCACAATCACACCTCTCTCGTTCAGGCTTCTCAACCGACTACCCCCGCGAGTGCCACGCCGCAGAACGTGCAACCCGCTCCCGCAAAGCCCTAGAGAACGTCCGAGCTGGCCGCTGCCCGGCTTAGAAGTTCTTCAAGCCGTGATAGACGAATATCCCGGCAATCAGCAAAAGCAGCACGCCTGAGGTGATGCCGCTGGTCAGAATCGGCCGGGACAGCATATTGATCTTGGAGATCAATTCCCGCTGTTCCCTGGCCATGTGCTCTTCTGCTTTGTCCAGGAATATTTGATCGTCTTCATGGCTTGAGAGCACGCTACGCCATGCAACCAGAGCGAGGAAGATGGCGGTAACTAGCCCCCAAGCAATCAGCAGATATAGCAGTGATCCCGTAAACGCTGATTCCATCTCGGACATAGCAACCTCCCGTTGGAACCGGTCCCCGGTACCTGCTCTGAGGCGGCAGGTCGGTATTCGGCTGGAGTATAGCACCACGGCCTGAGAATACTAGTGGCGGGTGCATGTGCTGATACCGCGCTAAGACCTCCTATTCCGCCCAGGCCATTTAGGCTCGATAATGCCCCAGCAGCCTAATAAACCCCGTATTTTATCGATCAACCGACGAGAAGGACTGATTCCGCGTTGTTCCGATGGAGGTGCTCTTTGCAGATTCATCCCTTACTGGCGATCGGCGTATTTTTGTCGACCGCGGCGACCGACGCCGTGTACGTCTTCTTGAACGCGGCCGTCTCCGCCAAAAGACGCCTTGATTTTCAGTCAAGGCAAACCGGCGCCGGTCTAGTACTCAGTCGTGCTGCCCGGTTTGCCGATAAAACATAAATGGAAACCTGTGTCGCAGGCCATTGACTCCCGTTCGCCTCGGACATAGTATCCGGCTAAGGTGCGCTCCAACCTGAAGTTCTCCCTTCTTCTTCAGACAGGAGTACTACTATGCTGCACCGCCCGAAGTTCTTCTTCCTTCTCATCTTTTCGGTTTTTCTGTTCGCCTGCTCGAGTGACCAGAAGGTCGCCACCGGTGAACAACAGTTCGCCGATGCCAAAAACAATCTGAAATCTTCCGACTTTAGAGCCGCGCTCGACAATCTCAACGCCACCATTAAGGTCACCACCAACGATGCCGTCCGGCAGGAAGCGCTGCTCTTGCACGTCGCGCTGGTGACCGCGCTCGCCGACGCTGACGAACAAATGGCCGAAGCCTACCATACCGGCGCGAAGCAGCCTCTCGCCCACGCGCAGACTGCGGCATTTTACAAGGAGCGTTCGGATTACAACAGCGCGGCCCGCCAGTACTTAATGGACGCCATGCAATCCGTAATGGATCAACGCTCGAAATTGGCGGCCACTCCCGTGTCCATTGAAGTGACTTTTCCGGGCTTTACCGGCAGCGATCCGGCAATGGACAAGATCAAGAGCGGCATGCTGGTCTCGGATAACGAGCGCTTGAACGCGGAACTGCAAATGGACCGCGATTGCCTTGCACAAGTGCTTGCCAGCCTCGCAGGCGCCGACAAAGACCTGAATAAAGGTCGCGAGATTTACGCCGCTGGCAAAGTGGCTGTCGACCCGCGGGTCTACTTGGTCGTGTTCAGCGACAGTTTTCTCCGCGTTGGAAACATGTTTGACGTAAAGGGCGTGAACGACCCAGACAAGCTCCGCACCGTCAATCAAGTCGTTCGCGGCAATCTTGATGTGGCAGAAAAGCTACTCGCCGCCAAACCCGACAAGGATCTGGAAGCCCGCGTCAAGAAAATGCAGGGTGACTGCGATAAGTGCCTGAAGAAGCTCGGCGCGTAACCCTCATACTGTCTCGTCGAACCAAGTACACATATTGATTCTCGAAGTGTGCTTGCTGCCTGCCGTCCTCTGAATCTCCGAATTGCATCAAGGAGCGCTTCAACGTGATAATGGCTGGCCTCTTTGCGTTCGGAGCTGCACCTGCCCATGTCCACTTCTGCCCATTCTCAAGCCGTTGCTGGTAGCGATGACCGCACCACCATTGTCGCCATTGCTGTTCTCGCCTTTGTCCTCGCTAACGTTGCGCACGAAGTCCTCGGTCACGGCCTCGGATACCTGATCGCTGGCGGCCGATCCGGCATTTTCACCACCACGCGTCTGATCGGAGCGCAACGCCTCAGCCACACGGGCGATAACCTGCTCGACTTAGGCGGTCCGTTTGGTAATCTGTTGTTCGCCGCTCTCCCATGGATGGCACAGCGATTATTTGCTCGTCCCGCCCCGCGCTTCCGCCTCTTCCTTTGGCTGCTCATGGCCTTCAGTCTATTCTGGGGCGTTGGCTACATCATTTTCTGCGGAGTGGTGGCTCGCGGCGATTGGTTCGCTCTGATTCACGGCCTGCCTTATCTTTGGCTGTGGCGAGTGGTATTAATGGTGATCGGAATCACGCTTTATCGTGCTTCCATGCGTCTTGTCGCTGCCGAGTTGCGCTGGATCGTCTCAAGAAACGAGGGCAGCTGGCCTCTCCGCGTCCGCCGTGTGGTTTTCCTCTCCTATGTCGCCGGTGGCCTGATTAGCTGCGCCGGCGCTGCGCTCGATCCGCGTGGAGCAATGGAAGTCCTCAATTCCGGCGCGCTCAGCGGATTCGTTGCTGCCGTTGGCTTGCTCTGGGTGCCCGTGCTTTTTCCTCTTGTGGGAGTCGAGCGCGACACCGCGCCGGCTCCCATCTCGCGCAGCTACGTTTGGATTCTCGCGGGTCTAGCTGTTTCGGTCATTTTCATTTCCGTCCTTGGCCCCGGCATCAAATTCTCTTTCTAGCGGCGTGAGGAACTCCGCAGCGGTTATGCCCCAATTTCATGGTACAACTCAACAAGATGGCATTTCGGACATTCGTACGCGCGCACCGGAAATCCGCACGCATCGTTGATGACTTTCGGAGACAGCTCCGCACCTTGCTTCGCCGGAATCATCCCTACCACCGGCGCAGCTTTCATCACCGGCGCATCCGCGCATTTTGGGCAAGTTTTCTCGGCCATAACGCCTCCCATTCCTTCGTGTCCGCCCATTCTAACAGCCTGCCGCGTGCGCTCCGGCCTTCAGCTCCGCACATGCCGGTTTCGTTGACAAACCCCCACTCCAGCCTCAAACTTATAACTGCCTCATTTCCCGTGCCCAAGTGGCGGAACTGGCAGACGCGCTAGCTTCAGGAGCTAGTGGCCTTACGGTCGTGGAGGTTCGAGTCCTCTCTTGGGCACCATTCTCTAAGAACACTGAGCTTTAGCTTTTTATTCGCGGGACACAGCTCCGGTTCGCTGACGCGCACGTTCCTTCTAACTTTGTGGTTAAACCCGCAAGGTTGCCTCAAGCGTTGAACGTGGGCGATGATCGAACTACTCTGCGGAATGCGGAAGTCCCCGAATGCGCACCTTCGCACAAACTGCCGATGCCGTCGGAGCCACCACCAAAAAGCTGGAGAAGCTGCGTTTGCTCAGCGAATTCTTTCAATCGCTGAACACCACGGACTCGGCCCTCGCAGCGCGCTTTTTCTCAGCGCACGTTTTCCCCAAGCATGATGAACGTACCGTCGGTGTGGGTGGAATGAATCTTTCGCGTCTGATTGCCGACGCGGCTGGCAAGGCAGGCGAAAGCATGGGCACTGCGTACCACAAACACGGCGACCTCGGCGAAATGGCCGAGGAATTATTGCGTAACAGGAATCGGAATGCCGACTTGCCTCTCGCCGACGTGCAGCAACTTTTCGAGAATCTGGCTGCTGCCCGCGGCCAGTCCCAAAAGGCGGAACTGCTGACCAACGCGTTTAGCCGTGCCAGTGCTGGCGACGTGAAGTACATTGTGAAAATTATCACTGGAGATTTACGCATAGGCTCGAAGGAGAGCCTTGTGGAGGAAGCCATTGCCAAGGCATTCGAACGGCCGCTGGCAGACGTGCGCCGCGCGAACATGATGACCGGTGATATCGGTGAAACTTTGACGCTGGCAGCGGAAGACAGGCTGGCCAGCGCAGGGGTGCGGCTGTTTCATCCTTTGGGATTCATGCTCGCTGCACCGGTCGAAACCGCCGAGGACCTGTTCAGTGAAGCGCAAGCCGAATCGGATGCGCCGCTTTTGGTCGAAGAAAAGTACGATGGAATTCGCGCCCAGGTCCACAAGGATCGAAGCGGCAAGGTCAGGATTTTCTCGCGCACTCTCGATGAGGTCACCGAATTTCCAGAACTGGTGCAACCCGTACGCGAATTACCGGGCGAACTGATCCTTGACGGCGAAGTTCTGGCCTGGCGCGACGGCCGCCCTTTGCCGTTCACCGAATTGCAGAAGCGCCTGGGACGCAAACACCTGGATATGTTCATCCAGAACGATATCCCCGTAGCCTATGTTGCATTCGACCTGCTCTATCACGATGGCGAATTGCTACTCGACGAGCCACTGAAAAAACGCAAGGCTCGGCTCGACGCCGTTTGCAAAAATGCACCAGCGACTCTGCGCGTCGCTCACCGAATCGAATGCCGAACCGCCGGCGCCGTGCAGTTGGCATTTCGCAATTCGCTGCAAGCCGGCCACGAAGGAATCGTGGCAAAAGCTGCGGATTCGCCGTACACACCAGGCCGCCGCGGTGGTTTCTGGTTCAAGCTAAAGGAGCCTTTTGCCACGCTGGACGTCGTTGTCACTGCGGTCGAATACGGTCACGGGAAACGGCACAACGTGCTTTCGGATTACACATTCGCCGTGCGCGAAGGCGACAGGCTTTTGAATATTGGCAAAGCCTATTCGGGCCTGACGGACGCCGAAATTAGCCAATACACAAAGTTTTTTATGGAACACACCATCGAGGATCACGGGCATGTCCGCACCGTCGAGCCCATCGTTGTACTCGAAGTCGCCTTCAACAACATTCAAAAATCCGCGCGGCACGCCAGCGGTTACGCGCTGCGTTTTCCTCGGATCGTTCGCATTCGGACGGACAAAACTCCAGCAGAAATTGACACCCTGGACACCGTTGCCAAATTGTTTGCTAGCCAAACACCCGCGCCCGAAGAATCCCGAAAGATCGCAACCCGTTAATCCCGAAACGCCCCAAACCCAATCCGCACCTGCATAGTGTTAATACCGGGATTCGGATTCGTCATCCCTGCATTCGAAATATGCTGAAATCGCACTTCCGCGCTGAAATTGTGTTTCTTGCCCAGAAAGTGCGCCCCAATCCCGCCGCTGGTAGTGAAATTAATTTGCGATGTGCCTTCCGGCACTTTCGTGTTGGTGAACAAGGCGCCGCCCTCAATCTGAAAAAAAGGCTTCACCTTTTTCGGGGAGCTGAGTATCCATTTGAACGCGAATGGGTCGACGCTTGTCCCATACGCGGTGTTCGTCTTCTGCGCGATTACCCATACTGGCACCGCATCAACCGCATACTCCAGCTGCCCACGCAAAAATCCCGGTCCGTGCGGCGCGGTCAAAATCATTCCGTAGCGCAATCCCAGGTTCCACACTCCATCGCCCGACTGGCTTCCGTTGATTCCGTGTCCACCGCCGGTCCACACCTGCCACTCTCGAGACGAATTTTCCGGGCTGGCTTGCGCCGCCACGCCCACCGCATTCGCCAAGCCCACCAATGCCACAATTGCAATCGCACCCAACGTCGTCTTCAAGCCGCTCTCCCTGAACAGATGTCTACAGATGTCTCAGCACCATATCTGAATCTGCTTACGCTCTCAATCACGAAGACGAAAGTGCGAGTCCGCCTGCTACGGTTCTCTTGTTGTGTTGAAACACTGATTGTCCCCAACCCCATATCGCGCCGCCGCCAATCGCGGTCAGCAACAACACCACCGGGTCGATTGGATGCCGGTAGCGCAACGAAGTGTGCGTCACGTAATATAACATTGGAAAAATCACTGGATACGCTGCGAGCGCGAGCGCCCACTGGTTGCGCTTCCAAAACAGCGCGACCATCCCCAGCAACGCTCCCACGGAACTTACCAAATTTCCCAACAGGATTCCGCGAATCAGCCACGAATCGGCAGCCACAAACGCCCTCCACGGATCCGCCACTCCCATCCAGAAGTCCACAAATCGCCACCCTAATAATTTCGTCTCCATCCGCGGATGAGACTCGATAAACTGCAGCGCCTTTCTCCGCTCTTCGTCCATGAACGGTATTTCCCCCATCCGCAAATAGCGCAAGGTTTCCAGGTCTTGCGTGATTACCGGCAGCCGACCTCTGTGCCGCTCGTCGTAGTTCTCGTTATTCCCGATGTACAGCTCGTAGCTGAGATTCGAACGGAAAGGAATGAAACGGTGGAAGACTACGAAATTGCGCACGGTCCACGGAATGCAGCAGACCAAGGCAACAACCGCGGCCATTGCAGGTTTCCCCAAACGAAAACGACCTCGCACCCGTCTGGTCCAAATCAGCCATCCCAACAGCACGGGAAATACGGAAAGCAGCGCGGGATTCGTCATCAGGGTCACGCCCCAAAGAAGGCCATAGCCAATCCAGTAGCGCCAGTGCCCGCGATCAACCAGTCCCAAGGTAGCCCACAAGATGATTGCCGCCAGCAAAGCAGCCAGAGACGTATCCCAAATCCATTCGAACGGAATCAAAATCGCATTCGGGAATATTGCCCACAACCACGCGGCGCCCGCGCCGACACTCAGCCCGGTCACACGTTTGCCGGCATAAAAAATCGGCACGCAGGTGATCGCCGAAAACACAATATTCAGAAAAACAGCGGCGAAGAAGGAAGCACGCGTGTATACCCCGAATATGTTGAAGATACCCGCCACCAATAACGGATAGAGCGGCGTCAACCAAGCTGTGGGTCCGCTGTCGCGCTGAAACGGCGAAGCAAAACCCTTGCCCGTAGCCAACGAATACGCAATGTGCCCGGTTTCCGTCTGAAATGCTGCTGTGCCGATTACCTCGCGCGGTATCTTTGCGGTCTCATTCCACGCGTATCCCAACCTCAACCCAAACGCCACGATTACGACAACCAGCACTGAGGTCACAGCCCAGCGGATCAGCGGCATCTAGTCGTTTTCCCCCGCCATCAACATATCGCGCCACGACTGTTTGTTCCACCGCGTGCCTCAGGCAGAAATGTTCCTGGAAGAAATAAGAGGCGGAGTGTTTTGAGCAGCAGCCAAATCGTACGAGCAAAACAGAAGAGACGCAGGAGGGTTGCCGAACAAGACACAGCTCGTACCATTCCTCGTTGAAGTGTCAGTCCGCAGTATCTAGCATCGGCTTGTGAAAAATGCTATATCGGGGGGCGAGGTGTGAAATCTGCAGCTAGAGTCCTTACGGTTTTATTGCGTCGAGGCCCGTCCTCTTTGGACAGTCCCATCGAGGCACGATTTGTGCTAGTCTGCTGGCGCAGTCCCAGCCCGGGTAGGTCTTAATGTTGCACAGAATCGAGTCGTTGTTTCTCGTATTCTGCGGCATTGCTCTTCTCTATATTGTCATGAAGCCGGGTACGGAAACATTCCTTGAACGTATCTTCCCTTGGTCGTTCAGAGCGTTCCTGATGTCATTATTTGAGGCACTGCCCCTTTCGGTGATTCTATTCGGGGTATTGGGCCTCTTTGCGGTAAGTGGGGTGAATTTGATACTGCACCGCCCAATTTCGTTCATTGTTGTTTTAGGTATCGCGACCGGTTTCTTCTTGTGGGCGAATACTGTGCCGGATGAATTCGCAATGGCCTCTTGAACGCTCCGGATACAGGACTCCAAGAACCCATCGTCGGTGGCTTCATTATCGAGCCACGAAACCTCGCATAAACTTGCAAAAATAAAAGGAGGGAGGCAGGCCAGGTCTTCCCGCCTCCCCTTTATTCCTCTTTCGAGGAATCCGATTAGCCTGACGGAGGGCGGCTAATCGGTCGTGTGTTGGCCTGTTCGTTCGACTGTTCCCCAACGAAAATGGTTTCAACTATTTTTAAAAATGCATAAGATACCCTAGAAACGTTTTCGCTCCCCGGAAAGGCGTCCCGTCATGCCTCGCCCTTCGCAGCTAAGCATTGATAACATACTGCGTTTTCTGCAGCTTAGAAACGATCCCGTGGCTCTGGAAGAGCTCGCGCGCGCCCTGCGCCTGAAGAAAACCGACCGTCACCCGCTCCTCCGCATGCTGGAAAAATTAAAAAAACGTGGCCTCGTCGAGGAACTTACCCACGGCCGCTTTCTGTTCTGCAAGTCCCCCAGACCTGCCGCTGCTTCAGATAATCACAAACGTCGTCCCGCCGAAAACGCCGACGAGTTCTCGCAACAAAAAGCCAATTCTCGCGACGAAATCAAAGGCCGACTCGTGCTCCACCAGGATGGCTACGGTTTTGTCGTGCCCGATGTTGCCACCCCTAACATCGACGGCGATATTTTCATTCCTCGCGATTACGTCGAAGACGCCATGCACGGCGACACGGTCATCGCCAGGATTGCCCGCCTCAGTGGACTTCCGGGAGCTCGGCGCGCCGAAGGGCGCATCGTTCGAATTGTCGGCCGCGCGCACCCGTCCATCGTTGGGCTGTTTCGCTACACGTCCACAGGATGCATCGTGGTTCCCTACGACACGCGCGTGCAACACGATATCGAGTTGCCCACAGGCGATGAGCTTGCGCCCGCGTTGCGAGAGAAACTTCTTACCGGCCGAAAAGATCAACCTGGCCGCGGCAAGCGGCTCCCGCACATTCCGAAACTCGATGGCGCGGTGGTCAATGCAGAGCTTCTGCACTACGGCCGTGGCGGCAGCGCTCCGGTTGGTCGCGTGGTGGAAATCCTCGGCAGGCCCGGCGATCTCGGCGTCGACACCGAAATCATCATCCGCAAGCATCACATTCCACACGTATTCGATTCCGAAGTCCTGCACGAATCCGAGCGCCTCGCGCATTCTGTAAGCGACTCTGAGCGCACAGGTCGCCAGGATTTTCGAGACTTGCCTATAGTGACCATCGATGGTGAAACCGCGCGCGATTTCGACGATGCCGTCTATGTCGAGCGCCGCGACGACGGCGGCTGGCTACTGCAAGTGCACATCTCCGACGTCGCGCATTACGTTCATCCTGAATCGCCGCTCGATCGCGAAGCGCGCCTTCGCGGCAACTCCGTCTATTTCATTGATCGCGCCGTCCCCATGCTTCCCGAGGCGCTCTCGAATGGCATCTGTTCGTTGAATCCCCGTGAAGAGCGCCTGGTTATGAGCGCGATCATGCATTTCGACGCCGCGGGACGCCCTCTCACCGCCGTGATGGTACCTGGAGTGATTCGCTCTGCCGAGCGCCTGACCTACACAAACGTGAACAAAGTCCTCAATGGCGATCCGGAAATGAGCGCGCGCTACGCCCACATGCATCATCATTTCCGCGCCATGAAAGGTCTCGCGCAGCTCCTGAATTCCCGTCGCGCGGAAAATGGCTCCATCGACTTCGATCTACCCGAACCCGTGATCGAATTCGATGAACAGCAGCAGATGATCAATATCGGCCGCAGCGAGCGCAATGTCGCTCATCGCATCATTGAAGAATTTATGCTCGCGGCGAATCGCGCCGTGGCTCATTACCTCCTGGAACGCGCTATCCCGGCGTTACATCGTGTCCACGAGAAACCCGATTCCCGAAAGGTCCTGGAATTCGAAGAACTCGCCCGTGCTTTTGGCTATTCCTTGGGCGTGGAAAATCTATATCAACGCGAAGTCGCCGTGCGCCACGGCAAAGTCCCTTCACCCGCAAAAGCGGGCAAGCCCGAGACTCGCGGCTATGGTCGCGAGCGCCAGCAGCGCGTCTCTCTGCCCGGCACTGATATCGACATCACTCCCAAGCATTATCAAAAATTGGTGGATAAGCTTGCCGGCCATCCGGAAGAGCGCATCCTTTCCTATCTGATGCTTCGCTCCCTGAAGCAGGCGCGCTACGCTGCCGACTCTCTCGGCCACTTCGCCCTTGGCTTTGACGAATACACGCATTTCACCTCGCCCATTCGCCGCTATCCCGACCTGATTGTCCATCGCGTCCTGAAATGGGCGCTCGCTAATCCCGATGCCAAACCTCCTTCGCACATCAGGCCTGTGGTTGGCACGGAAGCCACGCTCTATTCGCAGAAACATTTGGAGGAAATCGCTTCGGAAACTTCGGAAACCGAACGCCGCGCCGCCACCGCCGAGCGCGAACTTATTTCCTGGAAAACCGCGCAATTTATGGAGCAGCACCTGGGCGACGAATACGATGGCCTGATTATCTCCGTACAGAAATTTGGCTGCTTCGTGGAGCTCTTCGATGTTTTCGTCGAAGGCTTAATCCCGATCAACGCCTTCGAGGATTTCGCTGGCGCCCATTGTCTCTACCGCGAGCGCGACCACGCCATCGTCGCGCTCCCCAGCACCGAAGGCCGCCGCACACGCAGTCAACGCAAGCAAGCGAACGCGCTTGTCTGGAAGCTTGGTGATCGTGTCCGTGTTCGTGCCGAGCGCATCGATCCTATGCGCCGCCGCGTCGAATTCGCCCTGCTTCCTAATTTGGCAGGCGCCGCCTCCGCCTAGTCCGCCTTACGCGGTTCAATCTGAATCGCAGTCCGTTTCGACCCTCGCCTCGCACTCCCTCGCTTGTACGGTGCCCTAACGAATGCCGAAGCAGGCGTGCATGGTGACGGCGCTCAGCAGTGAGCACAACAATGCCAGCGGCATGGCGATC
>Ga0187817_10001080_pt1 | contig 12908 bp, 10 predicted proteins | sample NC_wetland_sal_i_17_FD_132431 | JGI IMG/M metagenome (GOLD analysis project Ga0187817, IMG submission 132431) | Wetland sediment microbial communities from Neuse River Estuary, North Carolina, USA - SO4_2 | ecosystem: Environmental > Aquatic > Freshwater > Wetlands > Sediment | place: USA...
ATGATGAATCCCTTAGGATCAAAGCCGACGCTAAAGCCCGCTTCGATCAAGTTGCCCCGGCGAACATGATTGCGGTTCCAGTCCCGAAAGAAGCGATAAAAGGAGTGATACCGGACACGCAGACGCCAATGAGCGGGCCACTCCCCACAGAGGCGATATTGGACACGCTGACGCCGATGAACGCATCCCGCGCTTATATCTGCAATACGGACAAACTGGTCGCAGGAATGGGCCTTGCTAGTTCGGTCAGTGAGGCCTCACGAAAACGCAAAGAGGGCGCTGTTATCTGGAATGGAATACCCATAAATGATGTAACTATCGTCGTGCGGGCTGGTGACGTGTTCAAGATGGGCAAATACTGGCGACGGGCTCTCGATCCGCCGGAAGCACAATAGAGTTGGAACTGTGGGGCGGCCATTTTTGGCTGCGAGCCAGCCTTCCGGCTGGCTGGACCCGCTAGAAAGCGGGTCCGCAGGCTGAAAGCCTGCCCCACATCTGCAGCCTGAGGCCGCTAGATCATGACTAACGTTCGCCTGCTCACCGACGCTGATCTCCCCGCCTGCATGCGCCTCAAGCAGGCTGCCGGATGGAACCAGACTGAAGCTGATTGGCGGAATCTGCTGGCGCTGGCTCCGGATGGCTGCTTTGGCCTTGACTGCGACGGTGCGCTTCGGGCGACCACGACGGCGGTTTGTTTCGGTCAGCAGCTCGCGTGGATCGGGATGGTGCTGACGCAGCAGGAATATCAGCGTCGAGGCTTTGCACAGCGGCTAATGGAGCATGCGCTCGAATATCTGCGGAGCCGTTCGGTGGCCTGGATCAAACTCGACGCCACCGACATGGGCGCTCTGTTGTATGAGCGGCTGGGATTTCGCGAGGAAGGCAGGATCGAGCGCTGGATCCGGCCGCGTGGTGCTGCGCCGGATGGGCGCTCTTCTGCCGGCCGGTTTGCCTTGGATGCGGCGCTGGATCGCGAAGCGTTTGGCGCGGATCGGTCCCGGCTGCTGGAGGTGCTGGCGGGAATCGAATCGGCAGCAGTGACCGGTCGAGGATTCGCGATGGGCCGCCCCGGCGCCACCGCCGCTTACTTTGGGCCTTCGGTGGCGCGCTCCGCCGATGCGGCGCGGGATCTCGTGGCATGGTTTCTCCGCCGGCATCCGGATGAAGACGTCTGCTGGGATATCCTTGCGGCCAACAACGCGGCGGTCAGCCTTGCGCGTCAATTCGGCTTCGAACGGAGGCGCGACCTCAGCCGCATGGCGGTTTCCGGCATGAGTCCTGCTCCAGCTTTCCAGAAGAACGATCAACTGGTGTTTGCGGCTGCGGGCTTTGAGTTCGGATAAGCACGACTCCCTCTGATAAAATTTGAGTTCACACATCATGAGAACGCTAGGGGTGCTGGTGCTCTGCGCGCTCGCCGCCTTCCCCGGACCCTTTGATAAGAAAAAAAAAGAGGAAGCCACGCAGGTTCTGCAATTGCCCAAAGAACCGCCGAGCGCCGTTACAGCCGAAACCGCGCGCATTCTTTTTACTGTCTCGCCGCTTTCTGCCAGGGGCCTGCTTTCCCAGCAGGTACGCGATGCGCTGAAAGCGCTGCAGCACAATGCCGGAGGCGCGACGTTCGTGAAGCTACGGGCATTTGTGGCGGGCAGTGGCGACATGCGCCGTGTGCAGGCCATCGTGAGCGAAACCTTTACGGACCGGCACCTGTCTCTTCCCGCGCTCAGCGTGGTGCAGGTGGGTGGGTTGCCCCTCGAGGGCGCACAGGTGGTTCTGGAAGCGACGCTGGTGGGCAAGAAAGACGTGAATCCCAACGGGCTGGTCTTTATCGCCGGACAGCAGGCATCGTTACCGAGGCCGCTCGAACCGGTGGCGCCGCTGGCGGAGAAGGCGCTGGAGGGCTTGCGCGCGGCAGTGCGCGGCGCGGGCTCGCAGCCTGAAGATGTTCTGCGCGGCACCTGCTTTTTCAGTTCGCTGGATGGTGTCGAGAAGGTGCGCGATCTGGTGCTGTCGGACTACCGCGGCGCGGTGTGGAACTTTGTGCAGACCCAGCGGGCGCCCTACAATTCGGTGGTGGAATGCGAGGCGGTGGCGCGGTCGCGAGTCAAAATCGAAAAGCCGCTGGAGCTGCTGAATCCGGCGGGACTGGCGAAGTCGCCGCTCTATTCCCAGATCGCTCTGGTGGGTGCGCCGCGCGTGGCCATCACGGGCACGCAGGTGGCGTTCGGGATGCAGGACGCCGATGCGCGGCTGGCATTCGGGCGCCTGGAGAAGGAACTGGCGTCGGTGGGCGCATCGATCAAAGATGTGGCGTGGTCCAGCATATACCCGCTCTCCACTTCCATCGCCGACGAGGTGCGGAAGGTTCGCTTCGAGTTTTATGATGCGGCGCGGCCACCGGCGAGCACCTTGCTCCCGTTTGAAGGTCTGCCTTCGATGGATGCGAGTTTCGCGGTGGACGTGGTGGCAGTGATGAATCGATAAATGGCAAAGACGATTGTTACCTTCGGAGAGATCATGCTGCGCCTGGCGCCGCCGGGCTTGGAGCGTTTCCTGCAATCGCCGCAGTTCGTGGCGACCTTTGGCGGCGGCGAGGCGAACGTGGCCGTGGCGCTGGCCGTCTTCGGGATGCCCGCAGCCTACGTGACGGTGCTTCCGCCCAATCATCCGATTGCGGATGCGGCGATCGGTGAGTTGCGGCGCTTCGGCGTAGACACGTCACACATCGTGCGCGCCAAGGGGCGCATGCCGGTGTACTACGTGGAGCCGGGAGCCAACCAGCGGCCCTCGAAGGTGGTGTACGACCGCGACAACAGCGCCATCGCGATAGCGAAACCGGGCGACGTGAATTGGGACCGTGTGTTCGACGGCGCGGGATGGTTCCACATCACCGGCATCACCCCAGCTCTGAGCGCCACGGCGGCGGATTTATCGAGGCAGGCGATGGAGCAAGCCCGGCAGAAAGGGTTGACGGTCTCCTGCGATCTGAATTACCGCAAGAATCTCTGGAAATACGGCAAGACGGCGGCAGAGGTCATGCGCGAGCTGGTCCGGTTCGTGGATGTGGCCATCGCCAATGAGGAAGACTGCCAGATGGCGCTGGGCATTCAGGCCGGAGTGGACGTGCACTCGGGCAAGCTGGATCGGGAGCAGTACCGGGCACTGGCGGAGAAAGTGCTGGGCGGATTCCCGAATCTGAAGATGATCGCCATTACGCTGCGGGAATCCTACAGCGCGTCACACAACGGATGGTCGGCTTGCCTGGCGGACGGCAAGGAATTCCTCACCAGCCGGCACTACGATATCACGCACATCGTGGACCGCGTAGGCGGCGGGGATTGTTTCGCCGGGGGGCTGATCTACGGGCTGCAGAGCCTCACGAGCCACCAGGAAGCCCTGGAGTTCGCTGTGGCGGCATCGTGTTTGAAGCACTCCATTGCGGGAGATTTCAACCGGTTCAGTGTGGAGGAAGTGCAGGCACTGGTAAAGGGCGGCGGATCGGGACGCGTGCAGCGTTAGCAGGGTGTGAAAAATCAGGTCGGGCGTGCCCGACCATTACAGTTGTGTGGCACTCGACCATGGCAGGCTGCGGTAGAATACTAGCAAAGCGGACTCTTATGGTGGGTCGTTTCTCGATTGCGTTGGCCTTTGGGGCGGCGCTGGCATTTGCGCAGACGCCTGAGTTGAAGCCGGCGGCGCCCGAGACGGAACCCGCCAAGCCCGTCGTGTCGCCGTCCTCGCAAATTCAGGTTCAGGTAAACGAGGTGATCGTTCCGGTGACGGTGACGGACGAGAAAGGCCGCTTCGTCTCCAATCTGGACGCCAAGGATTTCCGCATTTTTGACGAAGGCAAGGAGCAGCGCCTCCACTTCTTCAGCCGGGAACAGAAACAGCCGGTGGTGGTTGGGTTCCTGGTGGACATGAGCAACGCCAACCGGCTGCACTGGAAGACGTATCAGGACGCAGCGATCGAGCTGGTTCTGAACCTTCTGCCGGGCGACGATCCCAAGTACAGCGGATACCTGATCACTTACGGGAATGAAGCTGAGGTGGCGGTGGACACCACCCCCGATGCCGAGAAGATTGTGGACAAGCTGCGCAAGATCAAGCCGGGCGGCGGAGCGGCCTTGTACGATGCGATCGATCTGGCGTGCCGGAAGCGCCACGTGCTTTCGGGAGAGCCTTACGATCCGCGGCGTGTGCTGATCATCATCGGCGACGGGCACGACAGCGCCAGCAAGAAGAGCCTCGACGAGGTGCTGGAGTTGGCGCAGCGAAATCTGGTCACCATCTACGGCATTGGCACCACGGCCTTCGGGTTCAACAGTGAGGGCGACAAGAACCTGGCGCGGCTGGTGGAAGAAACCGGCGGGCGCGCCGAGTATCCGTTGCAGGGGTTGTACCAGGGGGTCTCGGGATATCTGTCGACGCCGTCGGACGACGGCAATTACGCGTACCAGGTAGGGACAGGAGGGTACGCGGCGGAGATCTCCGGCGGGATTTTCCACGCGGTGGCGAACATTGCCGGGGAAGTTACGACGCAATATATTCTGCGCTATACGCCCGACATCAATCCCCAGACCGAAGGAAAGTTGTACCGGAATATTCGGGTAGCCGTCGACCTCCCCAATGTCAAGATCCGGGCGCGCAAGGGATACTATCCGGCGGCGCCGTAGCCTGCCGGGCCTCAAAGGCGGGGAACGCCGGCCGAAAAGAGAATCAGGATAGCCTGAGATGTCGAGCGTTGTCTCTATTGCCAGTGGGCGCAGACCGCAGAAAGGAACGCCCGGCGAATACCTGCTCGTGGAACTGGCCCGGCCCGGCGAACCTCAGCGGAACATTGGGGTGTTGTTGCGGGATGCCTCCACCGGACAGGTCTACCCCAAGATCCGCGATCACTGGGAAGAGATTGAGGACGCCGAGGAAGCCGAACTGCTGGAAGCGCTGGGCGGAGATTTCGAATTGAAAATCCAGGAGATGGGCGGCGACGAGTTTCCGCGCTCTTTGGAAGACTCCCTCTCGAACGCGCTGCGAGTGAGCGAGCGGGTAGCCGTGACGGTGGACGATTTTCGGCGCACGCTCGAGCGCCTGTACGAAGAGCACGTGGAACGGGCCGAGGTGCAGCCCTTCAAGACGCATCTGCCGCTGTATTCGCTCAAGGCCGCCGCCACCAAGTTCGGTGAAGACCGGGAAGTGGAATCCGAGGGATGGGTGAAGGCTCCGCCGGGGCTCCGGCTCAGCGCGGACATGTTTGTGGCGCGCGTGGTTGGGCGTTCGATGGAGCCTCGCATTCCGGATGGCAGCCTGTGCGTTTTCCGTGCGGGCGTGGTGGGATCGCGGCAGGGAAGGCTGGTGCTGGTGGAGCGCTTCGGCACCACCGAAACCAGCGCGCGCTATACCATCAAGAAGTACACCAGCCAAAAGAGCCAGCGGGAAGACGGCACCTGGGAGCACGCTTCGGTGCGGCTCGAGCCGATCAACAAGGAATTTGAAGGCTTCGAGCTGAAGGAAGACGAAGCGCGAGTGATCGCCGAGTTCGTTCAGGTGCTGGAAGACTGAAAAACATCAAGGCAAAAGGCAAAGGGCAAAGGGCAAAAGGCAAAAGTCACACTTTTGCGGCCCAATTGCAGCAGTGGTACGAAAGCTTCCGGCGCGAATTGCCCTGGCGCTCCACGTCCGATCCTTACGCCATTCTGGTTTCCGAAATTATGCTCCAGCAGACGCGCGCGCAGACCGTTATCCCGTACTACCAGCGTTTCCTCGAGCGCTTTCCGGACGCGAAAACGCTTGCCGAGGCGCGCGAGGCTGACGTGCTGGCTTGCTGGAGCGGGCTGGGCTATTACTCCAGGGCCCGAAATTTGCAACGCGCCGCGCGCCAGATCGTAGCTGCTGGAAGTTTTCCCGCCGATTACGAGGGAATTCGTGCGCTTCCGGGGGTGGGACCGTACACGGCGGCGGCGGTGGCCAGCATCGGGTTTGATGATCCCCGCGCGGTTCTGGATGGGAACGTGATGCGCGTGATCGCGAGGCTCAGCGGCGACGGCGCGGACATTGGTTCTAGCAAGACCCGGGCGCGGTTCCAGCAGATGGCCGATGATCTGCTGGACCGCAGGAACCCGGGCCGATTCAATCAAGCCATGATGGAACTGGGAGCGACGATTTGTTTGCCGCGCGCGCCGCGCTGCGCGGAGTGCCCGGTGGCACGGTTCTGCGAGGCTCGCAAAACAGGGCGGCAGCACGAGCTTCCGGTGAAGCGCGGAAAAAAGCCCGCGCGCCGGATCAGTGCGCGGCTGGCCGTGGTGGAGAAGAACGGAGCCGTGCTGGTGCGGCAACGGTCTGCCGAGGAATCGCTCATGGCCGGCTTCTGGGAGTTTCCCGCACCGGAGGAATTGCCAGAGTTGCGGGAAGAAGAGAACCTCGGATGCTTTCGGCACACGATTACCCATCATCACTACACGATCACCGTGCTCAAAGGAACGATTTCTCGCGCGCCCGTGGGTTTTCAATGGCGCCGTTGGCATCTGTTAGGCGGGATTCCGCTGACGACGATCTCCAAAAAAGCGTTACGGCTGCTTGCGACTGCGTCATCCAAAAGAAAAAAGAAACAAGAAATGATGTCATAATTGCCGGGTAGGTAAAGCTATGAACACGCCGGTGCGCTTCTTTATTTGGGTTGCGTTTCCGTTTTATGTCTACGCGCATTCAAATGGATTGCCTCTCATGTCGACCAGCCCGAACATAGACGGCAAGCAGACGTGCGCACAATGCCATACGGGGGGCACGAACGGGCCGGGACGCGTGACGCTCGCCAATCTGAGCGCGTACACGCCGGGCATAGCCCAGACCATTCTGGTCCAGATCACCGGCGAAACGGCGCAAGAGTTTGGTTTCCAACTCACCGCCCGTTTGGTCAGCGACCCGACACAGGAAACCGAAGCGGGCTATTTTTTGGCTGTAGCGCCAGACTCTCAGGTCTATTCTTGCAGCCCCAAGTCAAGTCCTCCGTGCAGCTCCGATTTGGAGTTCGCCACGCACACCCCCAATTCCATTTCGCCTACCGGGGTCGGGACGCGCACGTGGAGGGTGATCTGGGTTCCACCCGGGCGCGACCTTGGCGATGTGCATTTTTATGTCGCGGTGGTTGCGGGAACTGCTTCTGGGCCAATCGGAGATCGCGTGTACCTGTCGGATATCGTGGTGAGCACCGTGGCCTGTAACGTGACCGCTTCTCCTCAGATTACTACCGGCCCGACGGGAGTTGAGGATGCAGCAAGCTTCCGTGGGGAGATCGCATCAAACGGACTAATCTCCATTTTTGGGCAGGGGTTCTCGATTCTCGGCGGGCCCGTTCCGAACACGCCGGCAACGGGAAATGGATATTTCTACCAAAAGGCCGATTTAGTGAGTGGGAGTTGGCCGACGGAACTGGCTTGCGTGGAGGTGACGGTGGACGGAAAACCTGTACCCGTGTACTTTGTCACGGATAAGCAGATCAACGCCCAGGCCCCGATTTTCCCGCCTCAAGGCGAGGTGGCGTCGGTGGTGGTTATCCTGAATCCGGGAACGACCAAGCAGATTGTTAGCAATACTTATTCGGTTAATGCCTTCGCCGTTCAACCGTCGCTTTTCACGTTCGGCGGCTCGAACAATGCGGCGGCGTTGAATGCTTCCAAGGGATACGGATATTTGGCGGACACCTCCGTCGTCGCATCGGGTGTCAGCGCGGCACCGGGGGATATCATCGAGATTTTCGGAACAGGATTTGGACCGACGAATCCGTCTTATTTGCCGGGCCAGTTTGCAATTCCTCCTCCTGCGGCAGCGCTGCCTCAGTTGACCACCACACCTTTCTCGGTGTCTATCGGCGGCCAGACGGTTCCTGCGAGTGACATCAAGTACGCCGGGCTGGCATTCGACGCGCCGGGATTCTATCAAGTCAACGTAGTGGTTCCGGATGTGCCGGATGGCGATCAACCGATCTTGGTAACGGTGGGCGAAGCTTCGTCGCAGCGGAACGTGACGATACCGGTAAAACACTGAGCAAGGGCTTCGCCCTTGACCCGAAAGCGGGTGGCCGCGGAGACATCCGGAACGGACCCGAAAGCGTGGCGGCGACGCGGGGACGCGGCGAATTGTTGAACTGATTCTGTTCAACAAACGGCGGTAAGAATCTAACCTCGCGCCAACAAATCGGGCTGGCCCGGAGATTTCTGCTCTCGGGGAGGCACAGTATTCCCGAAAGGTCATTTTCTTGTGCGTACCGCGCTCACGTTGACGGCGGCCCTGGCTGCCGTTTCGCTGGCCGTTGGCCAAAGCTCGCCTCCATCGACGGCGCCGTCTTACTCGGCCGCCGACGTTGTCAATTCCGCGTCCAATGTGCCCGATGCCCTGGCTCCCAATGCCATTGCCACGGTCTACGGCACAAACCTGTCTTACAGCACGGGCTCCGCCTTTGCGGCCATGCCAAACGCCGGGGCGCTGCCTGTGGTTCTAAATGCTGTGCATGTGTATGTTAGCGGCATAGAGGCTCCTCTTTACTACGTGTCTCCAACCCAGATCAATTTCCTGATTCCGGCCGAACTGCGCCCAGGCGACATGGATTTCTTTACGACACACGATGGCCTGGCGGGACCGCACGTGACAATCACGGTGAAGGATGCGGGGCCGGCGCTCTATCCGTGGGGCCAGGGAATGATTGCAGCCACGCATGCCGATGGAAGCGTCATCACGGAAGATCATCCCGCACAAGCCGGCGAAACGGTTGTGGTATACGGAACAGGGTTGGGCAAGACCGATCCCCAACCAGGGACCGGAGTGATCTCCATGGTGGCCGCGCAGATTCAGTTACTGAACGAACTTCAGGTGCTGGTGGCTGGGACGGCGCTTGATTCCCAGAGCGTTCGATATGCGGGGGTGACGCCTGGCACTCCCGGGCTGTATCAGGTGAATCTTGTTTTGCCAAAGCAAGTGGAGGCGGACCCGGAAATTCGCATTGCGATCGGCAGCCAGATCAGCCCTGCCGGTATGAAGTTGCCTGTACATTAGCTTAAGCAAACGTATCTGCATTTTCATCCCATCACGTCCCTATAACGTGGCTGCGCCTTGTGCCCGGAGGGGAAAAGTTATATCGTTTCGACGAGGGGATTGACAGGCAGGCCGCATGTTTCGCGCAGAGGTATGCGGCAGACGGATGCCTCGCCGGAAAGCATGACACGGGAGGCTGGGCTTTTCCTCAACCGCTTCAACGAGAGCATTGCGCGCGAATGCCTCGGATAAGGGTGCGCGGCATAAGACACAAACATGCGATTGCGGACTTTCCCGGTCTTTCTGGCATTTTTGGCCATGGGCTTCGCGGATGCGGTCGGGCCATTCGTCAGTCTGGCCAAGAACGAATTTCAACTGAGCAACACGGTTGCGTCTCTGGTCCCGCTGGTGGGTTTCAGCATGTTCGGCGTACTGTCGGTGCCGGTGGGGGTGTTTCAGGACCGGCGCGGCAAGAAATTCGTGCTCATGATGGGCTTGCTGGTGGCGCTGGCTGGATTGCTGAACGCAAGCTTTGGACTCGACTCATTCAGGCGCTTCCTGGTCACGGTTTTACTGCTAGGCGCTGGGGCGGCCATTCTCCAGGTGGCGGGCAACCCGATCATGCGGGATGTCTCCGATGAAGGAAAATACGCGCGGAACCTGGCGTTCGGCCAGTTTGTTAAAGCGATGGGATCGCTGTCTGGACCGTTGATTCCGGTGATCGCCGCCAGGTACTTCGGGGCAAGCTGGAAGGTGATCTTTCCGATTTACACGGTAGCTCTTCTGATCACAGTGTCGGCCGTGAGTGGGCTGCGTGTGAGCCGGCAGGAATCAGAGCGGAAAGCGGCGACGTTCGGATCCTGTCTGGCCCTGCTGAAAAACGGTTATGTGCTGGCGATGGTGGGCGCGATCTTCTTGTATGTCGGCGCGGAAGTGAGTGTGAGCGCAGGCATCCCTTTGTTCCTGAAGGAGCGGTTTGATATCGACATCAACCGGGTGGGCCTGCTGGGCACGGGGTTGTTCTTCACCGCCTTGACGATCGGGCGCCTGTCCGGTGGCGTGATCCTGAATTGGGCGTCACCGAGAAGATTCTTTCTGGTGACCTGCGCGACGTCTATTGCCGGATTGCTTGGGTTATTCATGCCGGCGCGCAGCCTGGCGGTGACCGGCTTCTTTCTCGCGGGTCTCGGATTTGCAAACATCTTCCCGCTGGTCTTCGCGATTGCCGTGGAGAGTATGCCGGAACACACCAATGAACTGTCCGGCCTGATGGTCACGGCCATTGTGGGCGGAGCATTGCTGCCGCCGTTGATGGGACTGGTGGCGGACCACAGCACGGTGCAATTCAGTTTTGTGGTCCCATTGGCGGCCATTTTGTACATCACGGGAACGGCTTTGAAAAACCTGAAGGGCCAGTCAGCTTATGCAGAAGTACGCAAAGGATGAACGGGCGGTAATGACGCTCGACGCCGGGGGAACGAAGTTCGTGTTCTCGGCCATGCAAGCGAACCGTCCGATTGTGGAGAGCTTCGCGCTGCCATCGAGCGCGGACAACCTCGAGCGGTCGCTCGACACGCTCATCGAGGGATTTCGGAGAGTGCAGGCGCAACTGGCGGCGCCGCCAGTGGCCATCAGTTTCGCCTTTCCGGCTCCCGCGGATTACTTCAACGGGATTATTGTGGGGCCGAGGAACCTGCCCGCTTACCGCAACGTAGCTCTGGGACCGATGTTAGAAGATACGTTCGGCTTGCCGACATTTATCAATAACGACGGGGACCTGTTCGCGTATGGCGAAGCGACGGCGGGATTCCTCCCCCACGTGAACGGGCTGCTGGAACAAGCCGGGAGCCCGAAACACTTCCGGAACCTGTTGGGTGTGACCATCGGGACAGGTTTGGGGGGCGGCATCGTGCGCGACGGCGAATTGTTCATTGGCGATAACTCGGTGGCGGGCGAAATGTGGCTGTTGCGGCACAAGCTCGAAGACACGAACGCCGAGGAGGGCGCCTCCATCCGTGCGGTGCGGCGCGTTTACGCTGCCAAAGCCGGAATTTCGCTGGACGACGCGCCCGAGCCGAAGGTGATTTTCGAAATCGCCCAAGGACATGCGGGCGGAGACCGCGCGGCAGCTCGAGAGGCTTTCCGCCGCATGGGTGAAATCGCGGGAGACGCCATTGCGGCGGCCATCACGCTCATTGACGGCATGGTGGTGATCGGTGGCGGAATCGCCGGCGCGCACCGTCAGTTTTTGCCGCACATCATCGATGAGATGAACGCCACCTACGCCGCTCCCAATGGTGAGCGGTTCCGGCGCCTGATTCCCTGGGCGTTCAATCTGGAAGAGCCGGCGCAGCTCGAATTGTTTCTCAGCGGAGAGACCAAGGAACTTCCGGTTCCCCGCAGCTCGCGCAAAGTGAAATTCGACGGGCTGCAACGCGTTGGCGTTGGAATCTCACGGCTGGGCACCAGCGAAGCCACGGCAATTGGGGCGTACGCGTTTGCGTTGAGCCGGCTGAAATAGTGAGGTCAAGTCATGAAACCATTTCTTGTAGCGGCACTCGTGGCCGCGGCCTCTCTTCATGCGCAGGAGTTTACGCGTGGTGTTGGTGTCTACCCCGGCGATCCGAAAGAATATGTTGGGCCGTTCCTCCGCGTGGATGCGAACACCTACCGCAACCTGGCTCTGCGGCGACCGGCCTATCACTCGAGCAGTTATGACTACAACCTCACCGCACAATTGGTAACCGATGGAATCAAGGAAACGAGGCTGCCTCGGTGGGTGGCGGTGGAGACGAGCCAGCAAGGGCAACTTCCTAAGAACGAGCGCGAATCCCTGCTGGACGGCAACTGGGTGACCGGCGTCAGCCTTCAGGGACCGCGCGGATGGGTCGGGATCGAAATTGGCGGCGATAACCGGCCCGAGGTCGACCGCGTGGACATAGATGCGCGCGTGCTGGCCAGAGGCGAGCCGGAAAACTGGGCATGCGTGGTCTCGGGGTCCGAGGATGGAAAAACCTGGAAAGAACTGGGCCAGGCGGCGGGCATGGCGCGGCCGGGCGGCGAATTGCGAACGTCCCTCGCCTTGAACGGGATTTCCCGGAGCCGGTTTTATCGCATTGCGTTTGACGATCCCAGGGCCAACGGTTGGCAGGTGAATGAGATTACTTTCTTCCACGGTACTCACCGCCTGGCGGTAGGCGGCCCGGGGGATTTCACCAGCGCATGGATGCCGGCCGGCAAAGGCGAAGAATGGGTTTACGTGGACCTTGGCGCAGTGTGCTCGTTCGATCGGGTCGCGCTTTATTGGATTCGCCGGCCCGCGGAAACGTCCATCCAGGTGTCTGATGACGCCGCCGCGTGGAAGCTTGTCCAGACACTGCCCGCGACGCCGGCCATGACGGATGACGTGAAGCTGGCGCGGCCTGTACAGGGCCGCTATGTTCGCGTCTTGATGACCCGGCCCGCATCACCTGAGGGTTACGTTCTCAGCGAGATGGAAGTGTATGGGCGTGGCGGCCCGGTCCCGCAGCCCCAACCAACGCCGGCTCTGCGCGGCAGCCGCCTGGACCTGACGGGCGGCGCGTGGCGCGTCGAGCGCGATTCGCTGGTGACAGCCGATGGCGCGACGCTGTCCAAGCCGGGCTTTCACGACGAAGACTGGCTGATCGCTACCGTTCCGGGAACTGTGCTCACCAGCTATCACAACGCCGGAGCGGTGCCGGACCCCAACTTTGGCGACAACCAGCTCATGATTTCAGATTCGTTCTTTTGTGCGGATTTCTGGTATCGGAACGAATTTGTCCCGCCGCCCGCCGCACCGGAACAACATGTATGGCTGAACTTCGACGGCATCAACTGGAAGGAGGGCGTGTTCTTGAACGGAG
>Ga0187817_10001081_pt1 | contig 12900 bp, 7 predicted proteins | sample NC_wetland_sal_i_17_FD_132431 | JGI IMG/M metagenome (GOLD analysis project Ga0187817, IMG submission 132431) | Wetland sediment microbial communities from Neuse River Estuary, North Carolina, USA - SO4_2 | ecosystem: Environmental > Aquatic > Freshwater > Wetlands > Sediment | place: USA: North...
CCATGAGCCCGGCCGATGCCGCTCGCTTTCCAGCCGCCATGAGGCGCTTCGCTGATGCCGAAGCAGGAAATCACATCGTTGACCATGACTGTCCCGGCGTGAATCTGGCGGGCCAGCCGCTCTCCGCGTTTCGAGTTGCGGTTCCACACACTCGCCGCCAGGGCGTATTCGGAATCGTTGGCCAGGCGAACAGCTTCTTCGTCACTGTCGAAAGCCATGACCGGCAGCACCGGGCCGAATGTTTCTTCGCGCATGACGCGCATCTGGTGCGTGACATCGGCCAGCACCGTGGGGCGATAGAAGTTTTTGCCAAGTTCAGGGAAGCGAGCACCCCCGGCCATAATCCGTGCTCCACGGGCTTTTGCGTCTTCGATATGCGCTTCCACGGTATGCAGCTGGCGTTCGTGGATCAGCGGTCCCACGTCGGTTTCACGGTCTTCCCCATGGCCAACGCGGAGTTTTTTCGTTTTCTCCGCGCAGGCCGCCAAGAACTGCTCATAGAGACTGCGATGGACGTAGCAGCGCTCGACCGACAGGCAAGCTTGCCCGGCATTGACGAACGCTCCCCATACCGCTGCGCTGGAGGCTACGTCCACATTGGCATCATCGAGCACGAGCATGGCATCTTTGCCGCCCAGCTCCAGCACGACGGGAAGCAAGCGCTCCGCGGCAGCTACGGCAATTCGTTTTCCGGTCGAAACGCTGCCGGTGAACACCAGCTTGTCAATCGGCGAACGCACGAGAGCCGCGCCAGTGGCGCCGTCGCCGAGGATGACCTGAAAGACATTCTCGGGAACACCCGCCGCATGCAGCAGCGAACGTAACTCCAGCGCGATGATCGAAGTGAATTCCGACGGCTTCAGCACCACCGCATTGCCCGCCACGAGTGCGGCCAAGGTTTCGGTCGCAGGAATCGAGAAAGGATAGTTCCACGGAGAAATGATCCCGATGACGCCGTAGGGCGAGCGCACCAGCCGTCCGCGCTTCAACTTCGTCGCAAGATTGCCGTGGGGTACGGGTTCGTCGCCGAGCAGCCGGTGGGCATGATCAATCAGGAATCGTGCTGCGTCGAGCACGACCAGAACTTCGGTGACCAGGGCTTCGGCTTGCGGCTTGCCAGCTTCGCGCGTGATGGTAGCGGCGATTTCAGATTTTCGCACGTGCAGGCGCCGCTGGAACTCGCGCACGACAGCAATGCGTTGTCTCAGGCCCAGATCGCACCATGGCGGCTGCGCCGTGCGAGCGCGCGTTACGGCGGCGAGAACCTCGTTTTCGTCGGTGCAGGCGAACTCGCGGAGAACTTCGCCGGTCGCCGGATTCAGGGACGCGATCTGGCGCGCTTGCGGGATTTGAGTTTCGGTGGACACGAGATTCAGTCCTCAGTCGTCATACTTGCCGCATCAGTGATTTGCGACGCTCCGCCCCAGCGGCTGAAGCCCGCCTCTTGTGCAGCCTTTGGCGGCACGGCTGAAGCCGTGCCCTTCCCAAATCCTGCCCGTAAAGCCAGTTCTAGTACTCGACACTCACCAGATACAATCCGCCGGCCGGGGCGGTCGGGCCGGCCGCTGAGCGGCTCCGCGCCTCGAGGATGCGCGTCACGTCCTCAACTTGCAACGACCCCTTGCCCACAACAACGAATGTCCCTACCAGATTCCGCACCATGTGATGCAGAAATCCCGAACCGCGAACCGTGTAGACGAATTCTTCCCCGGCGCGTTTCCACTCCGAAGAGAAAATCGTCCGCACATTGGAAGCCGGTCCCGGGCCCGTTTCTACTCCCATTCGCATTCCTTCGTGGTTCGTTCTTCGCTCCGGATCGACCGCCGCGAACGACGTGAAATCGTGCTCGCCCACTACGCGCGATGCGGAGTGGATCATCGCCTCCTCATCCAGCGGATAAGGATAATGCCATACATAGCGCGCCAGAAAGGGCGGGCAGATCGGCTCCCGGTAGATCCGGTAACGATACGTCTTGGCCCGCGCCGAATGCCGGGCGTGAAACTGGGGCGGCGCCTCGGTCACTTCCAGCACCCGCACTGCGGCGGGGAGAATGTCATTCAGCGCCTGGAGAAAATTCTCCGTAGGGACGGAAGACTCCGTGACAAATGTCATGACCTGGGCGAGGGCGTGCACTCCCGCGTCGGTGCGTCCGGAGCCCTGCGGCAGGACCTTTTCGCCGGTGATGCGTCCAATGGCTGAGGCCAGTGTGCCCTGCACCGTGACGGCATCGGGTTGCACTTGCCAGCCGGAAAATTCGGCTCCGTCATAGGAGAGAGTCACTTTGAGCTTGCGCAAGCTTTCATCTTTCGTGCGGCGATCTTTCGTGCCGTGATCTTTCGAGTCCCGCATCCGAGTTCTGTCATCCAAGCATTTTCAGGTTCTGGGATACCTGGAGGAGATTCCCTCCGCCAGCAATGTAACAGTTCCGCGAACGGTGCGGTGAGAGTCAGGCAGGATCACCGTCGGATATACTGGAGAGCTTCCGCTGGAATTCTGGCTTCCGCAGGGAGATTTGCGCTTCTCGGCTCTTTGGTATGCAGCGGGCAAGAGCGAATCCAGGGCGGAAGCTTAGCTAAGCGCAGCGGAGGGGGAAGGCGGTTTTTCTCCCAGCTTTCAGGAACCTTCTGCCCGTGTTTTGCGTACTAATGCCTGACGAGGACTGTGATTTCATGCAGTCCGGCGGTCACAGGCGAAATTCGAACTTTCATGCTGCAAGGTCTTAATACATCAGAATCAACGAACGGAGACAAGTAGATGCCATTCGCACGTTTCGCTTCGACCCTCCGGCTGGCTGCTGCGGCAAGCCTGCTCGCATTGCCGACTCTCGCATGTTTTGCGCAGGAAGCGCCCGCGGCGCCGGCTCTCCAACCGTCCGCAGAGAAGCCGCTGCCGGTTTTCAATTACGCCAAGCCCGTGTCGCATTTTCCGAATCCGATCGGGCCCTATACGGCGCGGGAACTGGCGCCGCCAAACCTGGCGAACACGGCGCGCATTGACCAGCTCATGCACGACGGCAAGCTGTACTTGTCGCTGAATGACGCCATTGCGCTGGCGCTGGAGAATAATCTCGACATCGCCATTGCGCGCTACAACCTGAACATTGCCGATACGGACGTGCTGCGCGCCAAGGCGGGCGCTACGACTCTCGGCGTCAACACCGGCATTGTGCAGAACACACCTGGCGGCGGAGTTGGCGGGGTCGGGACGCAAGTCGGATCAGGCACTGGTGGAACCAGCCTCGGAGCGGGCGGTGCGGGCGCCGGCGCCGGCGGCCTTGTGGGATCCACCCTCGGGTTTGGACCGTTGATCACGAGCTTTGATCCGGTGCTGACGGGCACGTGGCAGAACGATCACGCCAGCTACATCCCGACGAGCCCATTTCAAGGCACGCTGCAGCGCACCACCACGGCAAACTTTGCCTATACCCAGGGATTCGATTGGGGGACCAATCTCTCGGTCGGCTTCAACAACACCCGCACCACGACCAATAACGCCTTCACCCTGGTGAGCCCGGCCTTGAGCTCAGGTTTCCAATTCAAGCTGACACAGCATTTGTTGCAGGGGTTTGGATTCCCGGCGAATACGCGATTTATCCGCATTGCCAAGAACAACCGCGAACTTTCGGACGTGGCTTTCCGCCTGCAGACCATCACCACAGTGGACCAGATCGAGAACATGTATTGGGATCTCGTCTATGCCTACGAAAATCTGCGAGTGAAGCAGGAGTCGCTCACGTTCTCAGAGAAGACGCTCTCCGACACGAAGAAGCAGGTGGAGATCGGCAGTCTGGCCCCGATTGAAGCGGTACGCGCGCAGAGTCAGGTGGCCGCTGACCAGCAGGCCCTGACGGTCGCCAAGACCAACCTTCAGTTGGAGCAGTTGCTCATGAAGAACGCGTTGAGCCGGACACTGCATGATCCGGCGCTGGCCGGAGCCGAAGTGATTCCAACTTCCACAATGGAGGTACCGGAGAACGAGCAGATCCGTCCGACGGAGGATTTGGTCGAGGAGGCCTTATGCCACCGGGCGGAGCTGGTTGAGTCACGCATCCAGTTGAACAGCCAGGAACTGAGCAACAAGGCCGTTCGAAGCGCCCTTTTGCCCTCACTCGATCTGTTCGCCTATTACGGAGGGTCGGGCCTCGGTGGCCAGCAGAACTTCAACAATCTCTGCGTCAACCAGACCCCGCAGGCTCAAAAGGAAGCTTTTTGTTCCGGCCCGGACCCTGCCTACATTGACCCGACGACCGGCAAGCCCATTGTCATCAACCCCGCGTTTAATTCGATCAGCTATGGCAGCACCCTCAATGGGCTGATCAACTCCACCGCCCCTGACAAGGGGGTCGGCATGCAACTCAACATTCCGTTGCGCAACCGTGCTGCGCAAGCGGTGCAGATTCGCTCGGAACTGGAGTATCGCCAGTTGCAGATGGCCCTGCAGCAGACCGAGAACCGCGTCACCATTGAAGTCCGCAACGCGCAGTTCGGGGTGGAGCAGAACCGGGCCAGCGTAGCTTCGGCCCAGGCCGCGGTGGACTATGCCCGGCAATCGCTCGATGCCGAGCAGAAGAAATATCAGTTCGGGACTTCGACCACGACGGCGGTTCTGCAGACCCGGAGCGCTCTGGCCACGGCTGAGTCCACGCTGCTGTCGGCGACGGCCGCGTATGAGAAGTCGCGGCTCGAACTGGACCGTGCCACCGGCGAACTGCTCGATCATGCCGGCATCAGCATTGACGACGCTGCGAGGGGCCAGGTCACGCGCATGCCCAACGTGCCTTACGTTGCGCCGCGTACGGACCTGCCGACGACAGCGCCGGCGCAGCAGCAATAGATTGTGTGGCGCGGGCACTCCTGCCCGCGCCACAGCGGACTTCAGACCTCAGACCTCAGCGATCTGTCAACCGAGATCTGAGGTTGGTAGTGGTGCAATTTGAAATCTGAGGGCGGCGTCATCCTGAGCGGAGCCGTTCTTCAGGCGGAGCGAAGGATCTCGCGTGGGAGCAATGTGTGCGTATACCGCACGCGAGATCCCTCGCCCCGCCGGTGAGAGCGCGGGGCGTCGGCACGACCCTGAGGTTCGCAGTCCGAGGTCCGAAGTCCGCTGTTCCACAATTCTTTACAATCCCCCCATTTCTGGTAAGCCTTCTCCCGCTAATATGAAGTGACACGTTCTCGTGCTTCGCATCCAAAATTGGCAAAATTGAAATCCTGATGACGAAGCAATCTGTGCGCCCTCGTGCAACGATCCTCGTGCAAGGAGAAGACTGATGCTCTCGCGTTTAATCTCTTTAGTCTGGCTGCCGTTTTGTTTCTTCGCCGTCCTGCTGTTGGGGACGCTTCCGACCGCGCTCCGGGCGCAGCAGGCAGCGCCCCCCGCCGCACCACAACCGGCGCAGCCGCAACTCATCCATCTGAAGGACTACTCCAGTCCGCGCTCGGCTTTTCCACGCGTGCTGCAGCCGTACATGCCGGAGGAACTGGCCCAGCCGAATCTGGGCAACTCGCCACGCATTGACGCGCTGATGAAGGACGGCAGGATTTATCTCTCCATTGACGACGCCATCGCGCTGGGTCTCGAGAACAATCTCGACCTGGATATCGCCCGTTACAACCTGAATATTGCGGAGGCCGATCTGTTGCGAGCCAAGGCCGGGGCCAGCATTCTCGGCGTCAATACCGGCATCGTGCAGAACACGCCCGGCGGAGGCGTCGGCGGGCTGGGCGGCACGGTCGGCTCCGGAACGGGTGGCACGACCGTCGCAGCCGGCGGAGCGGGCACCGGAACGAACGGGTTAGTCAGCTCGACACTCGGCATCGGCGCGCCCATTGCCAGTTTCGATCCGCAACTTAGCGGCACCTTCCAACTGGACAAGAACGACACCGTGTCAGCCAGCTTATTCAGCCCCGCGCCCGGAGGCATCATCGCGCAAAACACATACACCTCGAACTTCGCTTACACGCAGGGCCTGCGCTGGGGTACTACGCTGACCGCAGGGTTCAATAACACTCACCTAACCACCAATAACACCGCCAGCCTGCTCACGCCACAGCTCAGCTCGAACTTTCAGTTCAGAGTCACACAGAATCTCCTGCAGGGCTTCGGCCTGCTCCCCAACACGCGCTTCATCCGCATTGCCAAGAACAACCGCGAAATTTCAGATGTTGCTTTTCGCCTGCAGATCATCACCACGGTGGACCAGATCGAAAACATGTATTGGGATCTGGTCTACGCCTACGAAAATGTTCGCGTGCAGCAGGAGTCGCTGACCTACGCGCAAAGAGCCCTCGACGACACCAAACACCAAGCGCAAGTCGGCACCGTGCCTCCCATTCAAGTGGTGAGCGCGCAGAGCACGGTGGCCACGGATCAGCAGAATCTGATCGTGGCGCAGAACAATCTGCAGTTGCAGCAACTGCTCGTGAAGAACGCGCTCAGCCGCAGCATTGAAGACCCGGTGCTCGCCGAAGCCGACGTGGTCCCCACTTCCATGATGCAGGTTCCGCAGCAGGAGCCGGTGATTCCAATACAGGACATGATCAACGAGGCGCTCGCCCACCGCGCCGAACTGGTGGAATCACGCATTGATCTCAATTCGCGCGACATCAGCAACAAGGCCGTGCGCAACTCCATGCTGCCCACGCTCGCTGCCTACGCCTACTACGGAGGTTCCGGCCTTGGCGGAGACCTGAACACGCAATGCAAGTCCAACAGCGGCAACCCATGCTCGCCGCCGCCCGTGTTTGGCGGCGCCAATTCGATGGGTTACGGCGGCACCCTGAACCAACTGGTGAATTCGACCGCACCCGACAAGGGAATTGGGCTGAGTCTGACCATTCCGATTCGCAACCGCGTGGCGCAGGCCAACCAGGTGCGTGCCGAACTCGAATACCGCCAGGCAGAGGTGCGGCAACGGCAACTGGAGAATCAGGTACGAATCGAGGTTCGCAACGCGCAGTTTGATGTGAGGCAGAACCGGACCGCGGTGCAGGCGGCGCAATCCGCGGTGGACCTTGCCCGCCAAACTCTCGAGGCGGACCAACAGAAGTTGAAGGTGGGCCTCACGACCCAGGTCACAATCTTGCAGGACGCGGCCACGCTAACTACGGGGGAGTCGAACCTGGTTTCGGCGAAAGCCGCCTACGAGAAGTCGCGCGTCGAACTCGATCGCGCCACCGGACTGTTGCTCGATCACGCTGGCATCGATGTGGCGGACGCCACTCGCGGCGCGGTCACGCACTTGCCCAACGTGCCTTATGTGGAGCCGCGGCCGGATGCGGCGCCGCTGCCTCCACCGTCGTCCAATCCCGCGCCGGATCAGCCGGCGCAGCCGGGGGGGCAGATGTAGCGGGTGGCGTAGATTCGGCCCTGCAAACTTCGTTCAGTCAAAATCCCTACCTTGCCGCAAAAGAACGCGGCAAGGATGGGGCACCCGCAGGCTCTTGAGCTAAGAATGCGGCAAGGATGAGCACCCACACCATTCGGTCGTGCCCGGCCTGATAAACTATCGCCCGATGGTGAAACCCGCCCGGCCTGCGCTCCCCAGATTTTTCCTCTGGCTCTTGCCTCTCTCGTTTGTGCTGCAACTGGCAGCGATCGGAGTATTCCATCAATATCGAATGCGGCCGGGCGAGGACAACTTCGGGTTCGGCTTCGAGATGGGCCGGATCGGCCGCTCGATCGCCCTGGGACACGGCTTCAGCAGCCCTTACGAGGGCAACACCGGCCCGTCGGCCTGGGAGCCTCCGCTTTATCCGTTCCTGATCGGCGGAGTGTTCAAACTTTTCGGCATCTATACTGTGGCCTCGGCTTGGGTTCTGCTCGGCATCAACAGCGTGTTCACCACACTTACCACCATCCCCATTTTCTGGATTGCGCACCGGACCTTCGGCGAGCGCGTTGCCATCTGGTCCGCGTACGGCTGGGCGTTGTGTCCGTATATCTGGTATTGGGGCATCCATTGGATTTGGGATACAACTTTTACGCCACCGGTTCTGGCGTGCGTGTTTCTGCTCGCGCTGGAATTGCAGGAAAACGAATTGCAGGGGCGGTCGGGCTGGCGAGGCTGGGTGCTGTTTGGTGCTCTGTACGGCGTGGGGGCGCTGGCGAACCCGACCATGCTTGCGTTTCTGCCCTTCTGCGGCCTCTGGATCTGGCGGCAGAGATATCGACGCGGGCTGGCGTCGCTGCCTGGTGTGGTGCTGTCTTCCGTTTCATTTTTTCTGGTTCTCTCGCCGTGGTTGATCCGAAATTATGAAGCGTTTGGGCACTTCGTTTTCATCCGCAATGATTTTGGATTGCAGTTCCGCCTGGGCAACGGCCCCGGCGCCGACGGCATGCTGATGCCCTATCTCCAGCCCAATCTCAACAAACTGGAACTGGAAAAATTCCAGCGCATGGGGGAGTTGGCATATGCCGCCGAGTGCAAGCGGCTGGCGTTCGACTGGATTCGCGCAAACCCAGGACGATTTGCCGTGATCAGCCTCAAACGCTTCTTCTATTTCTGGAATGGCGTACCCCGGCCAACCAGCAGCGTGGCCCCGGCAGACTTCCGCAGTTCGGCGTTTCTGGCTACTTCGGTGCTGGCTATCTGGGGACTCGGTCGAGCGTTGCGGCAAAAGCGGCCGGGGGCGTGGCTTTACGCGGGACTGGTTCTGACGTATCCGACGGTGTATTACTTTGTCTTTCCGCACGCGCGCTACCGGCATCCGATGGAGCCAGAGTTGCTCGTGCTGATTGTGTTTCTGTTGACGGAAGTCGGGAAACGCAACGCGGCCTCGCAACCACTTTCAGGGTCCGGGGCGTAGGCCGTAGGTCTTAGGTCTTAGGTCTTAGGTCTTGGGTCTGAGGCTTAGGTCTTGCGCATGAGGGTCTGCCAAAGACCTAAGACCCAACACCTCAGGTCCACTGTGAGACAATACCGCGTCAAAATCATTCCGGACACAGATTTCCATTTATGTCGATTTCCGTAGCCATTGCGGCGATGGATGAAGAGGCCAACATCGGCCTCACACTGGCCAGCGTGGGCTGGGCGGACGAAATCGTGCTGGTGGATTCCGGTTCGAAAGACCGCACTTGCGAAATAGCGCGCGAACACGGGGCCCGGGTGATTGTCGAGCCGTGGCGCGGTTATGTGGCGCAGAAGCAGTATGCGCTTGATCTGTGCACGAAGGATTGGATTCTGCTGCTTGACGCCGACGAGGAGGTCAGCCCCGGCCTGGCCGAAGAAATTCGAGCTGCGATCGCCGACCCCAAGGCGGCGTGCGGCTACTCGCTGCCGCGCAAAAATCTATTTCTGGGCCGCTGGATGCGGCACGGCGGTTTCTACCCCGATCCCAAGCTGCGCCTGTTCCGGCGCGGGCAGGGATTCGTCACCGGCCACGATCCGCACGACCGCTGCGAACTCAAGCCGGGTTTGACGCCAAATGTTCCGCAGCGCACGCGCCAATTCAAGAATGCGCTGGTGCACTACACGTATCCCAACCTGACTCTTTACATCGCGCACATGAACCGCTATTCCTCGCTGGGCGCGCAACTGGCGGTCGCCAAGGGCCACACCAGCTTCAGTTTCGTCAATATTGTGCTGCGGCCGCTGGCAACGTTCGTCTACAACTATTTCTTTCGCCTCGGTTTTCTCGACGGCCGCGAAGGCCTGCTGCTGCACCTTTACCACGCGGTCTATGTTTCGTGGAAATATGCGAAAGCGTGGGAACTGAGCCGCAATAACAGAGCTCAGCCCGATTCATGATTCTCCACAGATGTTCCTCTGCGTACTCCGCGTCCTCTGCGGTGAAGATCTTGCCTCCGTACCGACCGGTCGTTTTGATCGTATCCGTTCTCCTTGCTCCTTCGGGCGCGCTTCCCTATTATCGAGACAGAACACTGGGGTTCGCGGGTTCGAACTAACAATGCAAAAGAAGCCGTCTTATCAGTCCAAACCGCCGCAAGTGGCAGATAACCCCCTCACGGATGTTTTCGAGAACCGCCATTTTTCTGAAGCCGAGAAGAACTGGGCCGAGAAGACGCTCGCGCCCACGCTCAAAAAATCTCCGGAGCGGCCGATCGGCGCGCCCAGTGGCGTGAATCTCGACGAGCGCGGTCAGGCGCGCTTCACCACAATTTCCGGCGTCCCGATTCGCCGCCTCTATACGCAGGCCGATCTGCCCGCGGATTGGAGCACAAACGAAGAACAGTATCTCGGCTATCCCGGCCATGCGCCGTTCACGCGCGGCATTCACGCCACCGGATATCGCGGCAAGCTTTACACCATGCGCCAGTTCTCCGGTTTCGCATCGCCGGAGGAAACCAACCAGCGCTACAAATATTTGCTCGAGCATGGCGGCAGCGGACTTTCCGTAGCATTCGATCTGCCCACGCTGATGGGCTACGACTCGGACCATCCGGCGAGCGAAGGTGAAGTCGGCAAGTGCGGCGTGGCTATTGATTCGCTGGAAGATATGGAGATTCTGTTCGGCGGCATTGATCTAGAAAAGACCACCGTCTCGATGACCATCAACTCGCCCGCATCGGTGCTGTGGGCGATGTACCTGGTGGTCGCGGAAAAGCAGGGCGCGGACTGGAAGAAGATTTCCGGGACGATTCAGAACGACATTCTCAAGGAATACATCGCGCAGAAGGAATACATCTATCCTCCGGCGCCGTCGATGCGCCTGGTCGTTGACACGTTTGAGTTCGGGTCGAAGTTTACGCCGCGCTTTAACACGATTTCGATCAGCGGATATCACATTCGTGAGGCCGGCTCGACCGCGCTGCAGGAACTGGCGTTCACTTTGTATGACGGCGTCGAGTACGTGGAGTGGGCGCTGCGGCGCGGGCTCGATGTGGACGAGTTCGGTCCGCGGCTGAGCTTCTTCTTCAATGCGCATAACGATTTCTTCGAGGAAATCGCAAAGTACCGGGCCGCCCGCAAGATCTGGTATCGCGTGATGAAAGACCGCTTCCACGCCAAGAACCAGCGCACGCGGCTGATGCGCTTCCACACGCAGACGGCGGGCGTATCGCTGCCCGCGCAGCAGCCCATGAACAACATTGCGCGTGTGGCGCTGCAGGCGCTGGCAGCGGTGCTGGGTGGGACGCAGTCATTGCACACGGATTCTTATGACGAGGCCCTGGCGCTGCCCACCGAAGAAGCGGCGCGCATCGCGCTGCGCACGCAGCAGATTATTGCTTATGAATCGGGAGTCACACAGACGGTGGATCCGCTGGGCGGGGCTTATTTCGTCGAGAACCAAACCCTCCTTATGGAAAACGGCGCGTTCGATTATTTCGGCAAGCTCGACGCCATGGGTGGCATGGTGAAGGCGATCGAGCGCGGCTATCCGCAGAAGGAGATTGCCGAGGCGTCCTACCAATACCAGCGTGCGGTCGAGGCCCGCGAAAAAGTCATCGTCGGCGTAAACGAGTTTGCCATTGAGGAGGAGCCGCCGCACATTCTCTACATTGGCGAAACGGTAGCCCGGCAGCAGACGGCAAAACTGAAGGCGCTGCGGGCGCGGAGGTCGAACGATGAAGTCCGGCGCACATTGGAGGCGCTGAAGAAAGCTGCGGCCAAGGAACCGACAGCGGGGGCAAACGGCAACGTCTCTTCCGCCAACACCATGCCCTACATCGTGGACGCGGTCCGCGCCTATGCCACCGTGGGCGAAATCTGCGAGGCGCTGCGGCAGGTGTACGGCACGTATACGGAAGTCAGCATCACATAGCGGGTCCAGCAGTTAGCAATTGACAGCTAGCATTAGGCGAATCGCGCATCCACCGGGAAGGGCACGACTTCAGTCGTGCCGAAAAGTGGCCAGTGAGCTGTGGCTTTAGCCCCTGAGGTTGCGCGAAGGGCTCCGCCCGGTCAAGCGAGGATGAGGACCTTGACCTCGACCGCACCCTCCTTGGAAGAGCGCGTTCCTTCGAGGTCTTTCTTCAAACCGTCCGGGTTCCGAATTAAGTGCTCCGGGTCGTATACAACGCACCAGAGCCTATCGCACTCCGGATGCTTCCGATAATGCTCGATGTCCACAATAAGTTCGTTCCCGATTTTCTTCGCGTGCTCCGCGTCTCGAACGAACTTCAGTTCGATGACAGTCCGGTGAGCGGGGAGAAGAAAATCCATCCGCGTGCTCGAACCGGCATAGCTCGGCGTGTGTTCTTCCGGTCTGATGTCCGTTATCCACGGCCTCAGCAGCGCGTGGAGCAAGTCCTGAACGTCATACTCGGATGAAAACGTAAGTGAGACTGCTCCTTTTCGTCGGTGAGTCAGCGGATGCATCGCCCGGCGAAGATTTTTCAGAAGAACGAGCAGGAGTTCCTCGACCCCTGCAGGCTTCCTTGGCTCCGGAGAGGAGGCCATGTTCGCCGAGGAGGAGGCGGGATATGCTGGCTCCGGAGGCGCTCCGCTCGGCAGCACTCTTCCCCCTCGGTAGTAGCGGAGGCCGTTCTCTTCCAAAACACGGACGACTCGCTCGCGTTCCCCTTTCCATTTCGCCGCCTCTTCCGGATTGCTCGGCTCAACATCCATGAACTCTTCGAGTACGTTTCCCAAGACCGTGAGCGTGTCGCATTCCGGATTCGTGCCACACACGAAGAGCCATTCTTTCCACTTCCTGTCGAGGGCGAACGGAGGAGGCGGGCCCGGCGCTCCGGAGTTCAGGAAGAGCGCGTTGAGGGTCGGATGGGAGCCGCGAAGAAACTCACCGACCGCTGCGCAGAGGGCTCTTGGCAGACGAACGTTTTTCGCCACGGCGGGATAGTAACACGGAGGCAGGCGGTCAACGACATCTCGGGGTGGCTGAAAGCACGCGGCGTTGTGCGGACCAAACACCACAGGCGCTAAAGCGCAGTTCTGTTTTCAGGGCCTTGAGCGGCACGAGTAAACTCGTGCCCTTCCCC
>Ga0187817_10001082_pt1 | contig 12896 bp, 18 predicted proteins | sample NC_wetland_sal_i_17_FD_132431 | JGI IMG/M metagenome (GOLD analysis project Ga0187817, IMG submission 132431) | Wetland sediment microbial communities from Neuse River Estuary, North Carolina, USA - SO4_2 | ecosystem: Environmental > Aquatic > Freshwater > Wetlands > Sediment | place: USA...
GTATCTGTAGGGGAACCTGCAGATGGATCACCTCCTAGAACGCCGGTCTCAGAAGAGACCGAGTTCGGAGACGTGCAAGACCGCCGAGTCGCTCGGACTGGCGAACCCTCTACCTCCCTTCCCCTCGGGCCATCAACCCATTCTTGAGTAGTTACCACTTTCTTATAACCCCGCTTCGGCTCGTGCGCTTCGTGATCGCGGCGACGCGTCCCACGATGGCACTTCCCTCCCAGCTCGTCCTCGCCGGAGACAGCCTCGCGCACGGCGAGCCGGTGTTGATCTACGACGCGCCGGACCGGGAAGGCGAGACCGACCTTGTCATCTTGGCCGAGCGCGCGACCCCCGAGCTGATCCGTCTTCTACGGAAGGATGCGGGCGGCCTGTTGTGCGTCGCGGTGCCCGACGAGCTCCGTCGGCGCATCGGCCTTCCGTTCCAGTCCGAGATGCTGGAGCTCTCCGAATCCAAGTTCCCCGCGCTGGCCGAGCTCCGGCGCCAGGACCTCCGGTACGATGCCCGCAGCGCCTTCGGCGTAACCGTCAACCACCGCACCAACTTCACCGGCGTTCCCGACTCGGACCGGGCCACGACGGTGCGGGCCCTCGGCGAAATCGCGCGGGATGCGGCCCTTCTGAGCGACGTCGAGCTCACGCGTCGCTTCACCTCCGAGTTCACCTCCCCGGGCCACGTGCCGCTGCTCTACGCCGCGCCGGGCCTCGTGCTGGAACGAAAGGGCCATACGGAACTCGCCATCTCGCTGACCCGGATGGCAGGCCTCTCGGAGGCGGCGGTCGTCTGCGAGATGCTCGGGGACTCGGGAGGCCCGAGGTCTCCGGAAGCCGCGCGCCGGTATGCGGAGACCCACGGGTGGGTGTTCCTCGAGGGTCGCGAGATCCATCGGGCGTGGCCGGCATGGTCCGGGTGATGGCCACCGGGGTCTTCGACCTCCTTCATCCGGGACACGTCTACTTCCTGGAAGAGGCGAAGAAGCTCGGAGACGAACTCGTCGTCGTCGTGGCGCGCGACGCCACGGCGAAGCGGCTCAAGCACGAGCCGATCGTCCCGGAGCACCTCCGGGTCCAGGTCGTCTCGGCGCTCAAGCCCGTGGACAAGGCGCTCCTCGGCTCGGCCACCGACATCTACCAGACCGTCGTGGACGTGAAGCCCGACATCATCGCGCTCGGCTACGACCAGATCTGGGACGAGCAGGAGGTCGAGGTCGAGGCCGCCCGCCGGGGCGTGAAGGTCAAGGTCGTACGGCTCCCCGAGATCCCGCACGACCATCTCGCGACCAAGCGCCTGGTCGAGCGCATTCTCGAGCGCGCCCGGTCGACGGAGGATCCCTCGCGGTGAAGCGAATCGGCGTCGCGGACACGACGTTCGCCCGGGTCGACATGGCCTCGGCGGCCCTCGGGGCGCTCCGGGGCGCCGGTACCGGCTTTCGGGTCTACCGCCGGACGGTCCCGGGGATCAAGGACCTCGCCGTCGCCTGCCGGCAGCTGTTCCAGGAGGACGGGGTCGACCTCTGCCTCGCGCTGGGGATGCCGGGACCGGCGGAGCTCGACCAGAACTCGGCCTTCATCGCCTCGCTCGGCCTCCAGTTCGCCGAGGTTCTCGAGGGGAAGCCGATCGTCGAGTGTTTCGTCCACGAGAACGAGGCACACGACGCCAAGGAGCTCGACCGGCTCGCCCGCCGGCGGGCGGAGGAACACGCCCTCAACGCCTACCATCTCCTGTTCCGACCGCAGGAACTGACCCGTCACGCGGGCCAGGGCCTCCGGCAGGGATTCGCCGACGTGGGGCCGGTGCGCCCGCGGCGGTAGGGAGGGGCGCGCACCGAGATATTGCAGGAAGGAAGAACGAAGATGCCGAAGAAGGAACGCGAAGGGAACGGGATCCGGATCGCCATCGTGGGAAGCGAGTTCAACTACGACATCACGACCGTGATGATCGAGCGCGCCCGGGAGGAGATCGATTTTCTGGGCGCCCAGCTCGGCCCGGTCGTGAAGACGCCTGGCGTCTACGACATGCCGATCGCCGTGCAGGCGCTCATGGCCCGGAAGGACGTCGATGCGGTCGTCACGCTGGGCGCCGTCATCGAGGGCGAGACGAACCACGACGAGGTGATCATGAATCAGGCGGCCCGGAAGCTCACTGACTTGAGCGTCGAGTTCTCGAAGCCGCTCGGCCTCGGCATCTCGGGACCTGGCGAGACCCGGCTGCAGGCACAGGACCGCATCGAGAACGCGGCCGCCGCCGTGCGCTCCGTTGTGAAGATGGTCCGTCGGTTGCGGGAGATCCGGGACGCCTAGCGGCCTTTACTGGGAAAGTGCCCGACCTCGCCTCCCGACTCGAGGACGACCATGAGACGTGCTAGCACGTAGCTGTTAAGAGACCCGACCGCTCGCGGCACCCCGTGTCGGCCCGTCGTCCGAGCCTCGACCAGCTTCGCGAGCAGGTGGACCGAGCAGACGGGAAAATCGCCGCCGCCATCGATCGCCGCCTGCGACTGGCGGGGGCGATCGGGCGAACGAAGTCGCGCAGCAACACTCCGTTGAGGGACTACGCGACCGAGGAAAGGGTCCTGGTGCGCTGGCAACAGCGCCTCACTAGGGCCGGGGTGGCCCGGCCCCGTAGTGCGGCTCTCGCGCGATGGCTGATCGAGGAGTCGCTCCGTGTTCAGGAATCGATCCCCGCCGTGGCCCGTTCCCCTCGGACGTCCGGGTCCCGGATCGGCATCATCGGCGGCGCTGGCGGCATGGGCCGGTGGCTCGATGGGTTCCTCACCGACGCCGGCCACGAGGTTCGCGTAGTCGACCCGGAGGCGAACCCCCGGTCCGCGCGGACGCTGCCGTCCGTCGCCGTCGCGATGGACCGGTGCGACATCGTGGCCTTCGCGACGCCCATCCGGTTGACCGCCCCTCTGATGGAGCGAGCACTGGAGCGCCGGTCCGATGCCGTCGTGTTCGACGTGCTCAGCGTCAAGGCTCCCATCGTCCCGGTCCTCCGAGCCGCCCGCCGAAAGGGTCGCGCCGTAGCGAGCGCACATCCGATGTTTGGCCCCTCGGCCCGCACGCTCTCCGGCCGGAACCTTCTGCTCGTATCTTGCGGGGTTCCCGAGGCGGATCGGGCGGTACGAGCTCTCTTTTCGCGCTCGGCACTGACTCTCACGGAGGTCGCGCTCGAGCGGCACGACCAGCTCATCGCAGAGTCGTTGGGGCTGGCGCACGCGGTGAACCTGCTCTTCCTCTCGGCCCTGGCCTCGGACCCGTTCACGCCACCGGACCTCGCCGCGGCCGCGAGCACGACCTTTCATCGGCAGTCGACGCTCGCCGCCGCGGTGGCGCAGGAAGGACCGGACCTCTACTTCGACATCCAGTCGCTCAACCCGCATTCGAAGGAAGTGTACGCGGAGCTCCGCGCCGCACTCGACCACCTCGAGGGGATCGTCGACCGGCAGGACCGCCGCAGGTTCCGCGAGCTGCTCGAAGCCGGACGATCCAAGCTCGAACCTGGCCCCGAGCCGATGCGGGCCTAGCGGGCTCGGCTTGAACCTCCGCCGCGAGAAGAGGGATTCTGCGGAAGGCCCCGGGTACAGGTGACTAATTAACGCGAGAACGCCCCTCGGGGCTCCATGGACTCGCCGGCAAGTCGGGCTCGGGCCGCCCGGACGATCCTGTTCACCGGGGTGGGGGCGAACCTCTTTGCGGCCGGCGCTCTCGTGGCTCTGTTCCATGGCGTGACCGGAGGCGCATGTGCGGTCTCGTTCTCGCCCCTCTGCGTCGTGCCCGCCGGCTTGGACGCTTGGCTGGTCGGCGTGCTCGTCGTCTGCGGCACCTTCCCGCTGCTCAGCGTGGTAGGTCCAAGACTGGCGCTACTCGGCGTCCTGAGCCAGGATCTTCTGCTATTCCTCTCCGTGTGGATGTTCCTCATCTGGGGACTTCTCCCAGGAGCGTTTTCCCTGTTCGGGGGATTGATGGGGGTGCTGGGCTGCGGGCTCCTGTATCGAAGGGGTATCCCCGGCCCGCCCCTCCCGACGATGCTGCTGGGCGTCAGCTGGTCCGGGCTAGTGGCCCTGGGGATGGTCTACCTCGTGTCGACTCCCGTCCCTCCGGTGTATTTTCCCGCCCAGTGCGCCACGCTGGGACCGCTTGGGTCGAGTTGTGCCATGACGTTCGGCAGCACTTTGGCGGTTACGGAGTGGGCCGTGCCGGCACTGATCCTCACCACCGCGGTGGCGCTCGTACCCATCCCCCGCGCTCGGTGGTGGCTCGGGGGCCTCGCCGGTTCCGTCGGCATCCTGGTGCTCGGTGTCGTGCTGTTTCCGTACTTCGCCGTGTTCACGGTCTTCACAATCGTTGCCGGGCTGTCCTTAGCAATCGGAGGCTGGGGGTACGCGCAATTCGCCAAGACGGGCCGCTCGCTCGGGCAGATATTGGACGGTGTGCCGCCGCCGAATCGACTCGGAAGAGCGGGCCGTCCGGCCTCGCCGGACGCCACCCGCACGGCTAGATGAGTCCCTTCTCTGAGATCCGGAACTCGACCGAGCCCTCGGGCCGGGACCGGTGCTTCATGAGGACGGCCCGACGCCATTCCCCCTGGAGACGGTCGAACCGGAGAATCGTCTTGGCGGCATGGTTGAGGAACGCCCCGCCGACCGGTTCGAGAGTGCCATCGCCCACCTTCCGCCATACCTGGTTCGTGACCAGCACCGGAACCGGGACCTGGAGCGCCGCGGAAACGAGCTGAGCCAGCTCCAGGCCTAGTTCCCGACGGGCGGTCTCTTCCTCCTTTCCGCCGAGCTCGAGCCGGTAGTGCATCGTAGCGGAGTCGACGACGATGAGACCGACGGGACGAGTCGCGTCCCGGGCCAGCCGCGTCGCTTTGTCCACGGCCTGGCTCTGCTCCGCGAGGCTGCTGGGGGAAGAGATCAGCAGGTGCTCGAGGACCTCCGGGAGCTTGGGCCCCGCGATCGCTTCGAGCTTGTCCACCGAAAGACCTTCGGTGTCGATATACACGACCCATCGTCCTTCGAGGGCGACGCGCACCGCCACTTGGAGGCAGAGAATCGTCTTGCCGGTCCCTCCCTCACCATAGACTTCCGTGACCGCGTCGGTATCCAGCCCCCCGCCGAGGAGCTCATCCAAGGCGGGAAGGCCGGTATGGAGTCGGTCCGTTGGCATGGGGAGGCCAGAGAGAGCGACGGCCGCTTAAGTTGCAGGGCGTCGGCACGCTAGCGGCCGCCGACCGGATACGCCACGCCCTTCTCCGGTGAGACGACGTTCGTCCCTTTGGGGTGGAACTCGTCGGGATGCTCCGTGTGGATCGGGTAGGTCGTCGTGGGCTTGAGATGGTGCGCGATCGCGAGCAGCTCCGGTCCCGAGCAATGCCCGGAGGCGTGCAAGGAATGTTTCCGAAGCTCGAAGTGGTCGAGCCAGTTCTGCAGCACCTCGGCCTCGAGGTCCTCCTCCGAGAAGGGTTCGCTCATCGAGTAGACGAACGGGCTGCCCTTGGGCGGCCGGAGGTCGATGAGCTCGGGGAAATGCATCATCTCGAGCATCAGGAACAGCCGCTTCCCGTTCGAGCGAACATAGTCGGCGTCGACGGCGGCCTCGAGGAACGGCTCCTCCCACTTGTAGTACCGGCGCTTGGGCCGCCCATACACCAATATGTCCGGCGACCGGCCGGGCACCGGCACTGGAGGGAACCCCGGTTGACCCGCTACGGCGGTCAGTAAGAACGCCGTCTTGAGCGATACCACGAACGAACGACCCGCGGTCTGGGCCGCCTGATACAGGGTACCGATCCGATCGATGTCGCGCGGGTAACAAGTGCCGAGCACGAGGTCCGAGCTCGCCTCGAGCACCTGGTCGACCTCGCTGCGGACCGACTGCTCGGTGAAGTTCTTCCGCACGTCCGGACCCACGCGGGTGCCCTCCGTGACGAAGACCGCCGGTTCCTCCTTCGCCGCCGCCTGGAGAAATCCCTCCGTCAAGGCCGCCCGGGGACCGTGCTTCCGGAAATCCCCCGTGTACGCGATGGCGCCCGAGGAGGTCCGGATGAGGTACCCGTAGGCTCCCGGGATGGAGTGATCCACCGGATGGGGCACCACCTCCAGATTGCCGAGGCGTACCGGATTCCCGGGAGAGAGGATCTTCCATGGATGCATCCCGTAGCCTACGGTGCCCGAGGCTTGGATCGCGTCGAGGAGCACCTTGGTGTCGCCGCCCAGGTAGACGGGAATGTCGGGGTCGATATGCTTCAGATACCCCGCGTGGTCGAAATGGGCATGCGTGAGGAAGATCGCGTCGATCCGGGGCGCTTCGTACTCGAGGTCGGCGCCGTGGAGCGCCTCCCGCGAGTAGAGGCCCGGCACGCGAGGGATCAGGTCGAACTCGAGGAGGTCCTTGATGGGGCTCGTCGACCGCGGCTGAAGATAGTTCAGATAGAATTCGTCGTACCGGGGGGAGAAGGACGGGCCGAAGTCAAAGAGGATCCGCTCCGGACCGTCCTCGACCAGGATCTTGTTGCCGCCGATCTCCCGGACTCCTCCCAGAAAGGTGACCGACGGCTCTGGCATCGTCCGCCGGACCCGGCGGGTATCCTTAGGCCTTTGCGGAAACCACCTCCGTCGTCGCCTGGGTGGATCGGAAGAACCGGAAGCGTCGGCGAGGCGGTTCCGCCGGGCCCTTCGTGGCCGCGAGGGCCAGCAGGCTCACGGTCCGCGGGTCCTCCCGCGGGTACTCCAGTCGGGCGTAGGCATCGAGTTCGCGGGCGTAGTCGGGTCGGCTCATCTCGGCGATTCGGGCACTGGGGATTCCGAACATTGGCGTCCTCATCCCCCAGTAAGACGGCCGAGACGATGGGCGTCGACCCGCGTATGGCGGCCGTCGTACGACGGCTCAATGCCTATCTACCTCCCGGGCGTTGGAGAGCTGATGACGCTATGGGAGATCTCCTTCCGAAGCCGGTTCGACTACCCGTTCATCGACCTCTCGAGACAGTTCCCCGACACGCCGATCTCCATGTGGTGCCTCTGGGACAAGGAGCTGCTTCAGGTGCCCACCCGAGATGAGCGTACCCTCGCCGGCATCGAGAAGGGCATCCGGAAGGCCGGCCACGTCGTCGAGGAGTGGGTGGATGCCGGCCAGGGCCGGATCTTCCTCCTCAACTGCACCTGTGCGAAGTACCGGAGCGTCTGGACCGTCGAAGAGGAGCACGAGTGTCTGGACACACCGCCGGCGGTCTACCGCGACGGCTGGGGATACTTCCGGATGCTCAGCCTCAACGACGGCCGCACCCGGTCGCTCTTCCAAGAGATGAACCGGATGGGCCCGACGGAGCTCATCCGGAAGCGGGAGCTTCCCCTGAGCTCCCTCCCCACCAATGTCTGGGTCCATGGACTGTTCAGCGAGCTTACGCCCAAGCAGCGCGACGCCATGCTGCAAGCACATCGGTATGGCTACTACTCCTCCCCGCGGCAGATCAAGACCGAGAACATCGCCAAGGGGCTCGGACTGAGCCGCTCGACGTACGAGGAGCACCTTCGCAAGGCGGAGAACCGGATCCTCACGGCCCTCGTGCCGTACCTGGAGCTCTACTCGACCGCGACCCACTCCCCCAAGAACCTCCCGCTCCCCCGCACCGACGTCGTCGCCCCGGCGGAGGCCTCCTAGGAGGGACCCATGTCGCTCGTCTACTCTGGAATCCGCGTCACCGACGCCGACCGATCGGTTCGGTTCTACACGGAGGGGCTCGGTCTCAAGGAAATCAGCCGGGGCCACATGAGCCACGGGGGACTTTTCATCGAGCTGCAGGACCCCAACACCATGCAACAGCTCGAGCTGAACTGGTACCCCGCCGACTCCCCCTACAATACTCCGTACACGGTCGGGGAGGGACTGGACCACCTCGGGTTCGAGGTGGACGACGCCAGGGCGACGTACAAGAGACTGCTCTTGCTCGGAGCGACCCCGGCGATCGAGCCGTGGCTCGAAACGGAGCGCTACTGGATTGGATACGTCCGGGACCCGGACGGCCTCTGGATCGAGGTCCAGAGCGCGGTCAAGAAAGAGTAATCCCGGCCGCGCGGTCGAGGGCGGCCCGCCACGCGCGCACTCGTGACGGGGCCCCGAGACGACGAGCAAGGTAGAACAGGGCTCTCGGCTACCTAGAAACTGTGGCGCGGCATTTCGCGGTGCCGCAGAGCGGGAGACCCGCCGTCAGATCATGAGAGAACGGGATTCGGAGTACCTCCTCTCGGAGCAGTATCGCACCGGGTCCAATCTGCAGACGAGATACGGTCTGTACGAGCGTTTCAGTGCTCACCCACAGGCCCTCGCCCGTTGGATCTTCGATCAACTCGATCTATCGCCGACGGCCCGGGTCCTGGAGCTCGGATGCGGGAATGGCCTGCTCTGGAAGGTGAACGCCTCACGGGTGCCCCGTCGGTGGAGGTTGACCCTGAGCGACCTGTCCGAAGGCATGGTCCGCGAGACTCAGGCACGCCTCCGCGACTCACGGCTCGCCATCGAGTATCGGGTGGCCGATGCGCAGGCCCTCCCCTTCCCCGCCCAAAGCTTCGACGGAGTAATTGCCAATTACATGCTCTATCACGTCCCGATCCTGGACGCAGCGCTCCGGGAGATCGCCCGAGTCTTGACGGCCACGGGACGCCTCTACGCGGCGACCACCGGATCGGAGTACCTCCAGGAGCTCCGTGCCTTGTTCCAGGTGCTGGATCCTGAGGCCGACTACCGCCACCGGACGTTCACACTCGAGAATGGCGAAGCGTTGCTCCGGGCCCGATTTGGAAAGGTCGTCCTTCGACGGTACGAGGATTTCGTCGAGGTGACGGACCCCGATGCCATCGCCGCCTTCGTCCTCTCGACCGTACCGAAGGAAGAGGTCACCGTCGAGGCCACGGAGTCATTGGCGCGCGAGGTCCGACGTCAGTTCGCGGCGGCCGGTGGGTCCGTGCACCTCACGTACAACACAGGCATGTTCGAGGCGTGGGAGCCCCGATCCGAGTAGCGCCCCTACGGGGTCGCGGACCGAGCGAGCGGTCAGCGCGCCTTCAGGACCTTCTTCACGTTGGGGTGCTCCTTCGTGAAGATCTTGCCGCCGCAGTTGTCGCAACGGACGCCGAAAAGATTCGCGTCGCTGGGCAACGCTTCCCCGCAACGAATGCATCGGAACATGGACCGTACTCCGCGTCCGGGTACTTGACTTAACGCTTACCGGACGGCTTCGCGGTTTCTTCCCCGGCGGCGCCCCGCTCCTGGCGGGTGATCGGAGGGGGGGCCACGTAGACATAGGCGGGTCCGGAGACCCGGACCCCGCAGCGCTGGCACTCGTAGATTCCCGAGGCGACGCGCCAGAGGGTGACCGTGGAACACTTGGGGCAGGTATTGGCCTTGTGCTGGGCCCGGTCGATTTCCAGGACCCGTCGGCGGATGCGGATCCCGTACCGGGGACCCATCCAGCCCGTCGAGCCGACCTTCTTGGTTCGCCGCATCGTTCCTACGTTCCGCGCACGAGGTTCCGGAGGCGGTCGCCGTGCCGGAAGGCTCGTTCGACGGTCTCTACGACCTCCTCGGGGGAGAACGCCCCGATTTTACCCTTTTGCATGGCCACGACGTTGCCCAGCTCGTCGGTCGCAACGGTGAGACGGCCCTGTCCGGCCGTCTCCTCCTCGAAGGTAGGGTCCGCGACGATCTTGTCGCCGAGGCGCACGAAGGTGCATTCGACGGGGAAGTGGCGGACCTCCAGCGGGTAGTCGTGCTCGGCGATGCCGAACTTCGTGGCCGGCATCGTGGCGTGCGTCAGCGCGCCCAGGGCGGCCAGTTGGGCCGCGTCGATCAGGTTGCCCGAGTGGTCCAGGCAGTGGATATCCACGAAGCAGGTCCAGCACTTCTCGGCCGGCGTGACGCAGAGCTTGGTCAGGTCGATCGTCTCGGCGGCCCGGATCGACCGATCGACCACGCGCGACAGCTCGATCGCCTCCGGCTGGGGAGGGCCGGGCTCGAAGGTCGGCGAGGAGAGCGCGATGAGCTCGGCGTTCGTGGTGAGCACGCCCGCGTTCGGGGTATCGGGATACGGCTTCGAGATCTCGAGCTTGACGCCGCAGAGGACCATCGTAGCCCCCACGTGGACCAGCGCGGACCCGTCGGCGTTCTTGATGTAGCCCGGCTCCACCGTGACGGGCCGCCACTCATCGATGCCCCGGCCGTCGAGCCGGTGCCCGCTGCGGGCCAGGTCGATGATGTGCGTCGTCTGGATCTCGGCGGCCACGACTTCGCTCACGCCATGACCCCCTGAGCAGGAGCTCCCGCCGGGACGTCGTACCGGGCTCGAAGGGCCTGGCGCATGCGCTCGTAGATGTCGCGGCACCCCTTGGTGCCGAGGTCGAGCGCCTCGCGGAGCTCGTCCCGCGTCATGTGTCCCTCCATCTGGATCAGCACGAGCCGTCCGGATTGGGGCACGAGGGCGAGTGGCATGTCGGCCTCGCCGAAGTTGTCCTCTTCCTTCTTGAGGTCGAGGGCGATCCGGCCGGCGACCTTCCCCACGGCCACGGAGGCCACGAGGTCGGCCATGGGTATCCCGGCGTCCGCCAACGCGAGGGACGCGGCGATGAGCCCCGCGCACCGGGTGCCGGCATTGGCCTGCAGGACCTCGATGTAAATGTCGATGCTCGTCTTCGGAAACTCCTCCGTGAAGACGACGGACTCGAAGGCCTCCGTGATGACCTTGGAGATCTCCTGCGACCGGCGGTCCTGACCGGGCCGCTTCCGCTCGTCGACCGAGAAGGCCGCCATGTTGTAGCGGCACTGAATGATCGCCTTCGAGGTCTGCATCAGGTGACGGGGGTGCACTTCCCGGGGCCCGTACACGGCCGCCATGACCTTGTTCTCTCCCCATTCGACGAACGCCGAGCCGTCGGCGCGCGTCAGGGCGCCCACCTTCATCGAGATCGGTCGTAACTCGTCGAGCCGGCGACCGTCGATGCGACGGCCCTCGGCGTTGAGCAGCTCTGGGATTTCTTTGGCTCCTACGCTTCCCATGGTCCTTCTCCTTCGTTGGTTTCGTTCTGTGGAATGTCAGGTCGGGGTGGGGCTCGGCCCGGGTCGTCGTCCGACGGGGAAGACCCCTCGTCGAACCGGTCCGGTCGGGTCCGGTCGACCGGCTCGGAGCTGGGGTCCCGAGGGCCGGTCTCGTCGGTCGGTCCGGTCATCTGGAGGAATCCCTCGATGCGCTCGGTGAGGCCGGGGCGTTGCCCTTCCTCCTCGATGATCCGGAGGCACTCCCGCACTCGGTGGATCCCTTCGGCGGGTCCCTCGACCCAGATACGGCCGTTCTGGCCCACCGCGACGCGGGTGCCGGTGAGTCGGGTGATGGTATGGATCATCGAGCCGCCCTTGCCGATCACCCGGGGGATCTTCGCCGGCGAGATCGTGACGAGCGTGCCTCCGCTCAATTTGCCCAAGTCCTCGCCCTTCATGGTCACGCCGATCTTCCCGGTAGCGTCGAGGTTCTCGACCGCCACCAGGACCGCATCGCCGATCCGGAGATATTGATCGAGCTCGCCGGGCCCGGGTTCCCAGGGGGTCCCGCTCGTGTGGAGGGGGGCCCACCGGGACGCATCGATGTCGAGAAGGTAGAAGGTCTTCTGAACATCCTGCACGACGCCCACGATGACGTCGTGTGGTTTGGGAACGTACCGACCCGCGAACGGGACGATCCGGACGAACGGCTCGCGCCACGTGGCGTACCCCATCACGCTCGCGAAGAGTCGCTTGCCGACGCGGTACGTTCCGAACCCCGGTTGGAGACCCCGGTCGGGGATCTCGTCGCCCGGAAGAACTAGAACCTTCGGCTCGCTGTGCGGAGGTTTTCCCCCGCGGTCGCGCCCACGATGGCGCGGCCCTTGGTCGTTGCCCATTGCGTTCCTGTCACCGGCGCGTCCGACCGAAAGTCGCTATTTAACGCGAGCGGCCTCGGCAGAGCCTTTCGTCCGCGCGTTGAGCTTCTCGAGCAACTCGGTCTGAACGCCGGCGGGAATTTCGAGCACGGCGGTCCAGCTTCCGTCGCTGCCCCACGCCTCTTCGGAGAGCTTGCCCATTCCCTTCAGCTCCCCGATGACGCGGGGGTAGTGCTGGCCCGGCACCCGGAGCTTCATGCGGACCGTATCGAACCGGATCGGCAGCAAGGGCCGCAGTTTGGCCAGGATCTCCTGGATCTGTGCGTCGGCGGGCCGGAACGGATCGACGTGGACCTTGGCTTCTTCCATGGCTGCCTCAATGCGGGCCGCGGGGTGCGGCGCGCCGGTCTGGGGGTTCATGGCATTGCGCGCGATCGTCGCGACGATCTGGCGGTGCTTCACGGCCGCCAACTGGTGGCGCTGCTCCGTCGTGACCTGGACCTCGCCCTTCTGGATGATCTGACGGGCGATCTCGACGTAATCCGAGGTATGGAAGACCTTCTGGAGGTACTCCTCCGAGATCTTGTCGCCCTTCCGGGCGTCCTTGTAAATGTGTTCGCTCGAGAGCCGGTCGCGGAGGTCAACGGTCTTTCCATCGCGGATTTCCTGGACCGCCATCGGGTCGACGAGGACCTCGAAACGTGATCCTTCGTGCTCCCACCGAGCCACCACCGCGTCGTCGGCCTCACGACGTGCCGGGCGCTCTCGTCCCGCATCTTTGACCATGGGATCTCTCTCCGGCCTTCCGCTGCCGGGGTGCGGGTCGGCCTAGGATCGGCCCGACTTCGCGGCCCCCGACGGTGCCGGGAGTCGCGAGGCGTACTTTTGGATTTCGTCAGGCAGAAGCCGCGTGAACCCCTGCCCTTCGACGAGCGTGCAGACCTCGACCGTAGCGAGGTTCGCGCCCTCGTCCAGGGA
>Ga0187817_10001085_pt1 | contig 12883 bp, 11 predicted proteins | sample NC_wetland_sal_i_17_FD_132431 | JGI IMG/M metagenome (GOLD analysis project Ga0187817, IMG submission 132431) | Wetland sediment microbial communities from Neuse River Estuary, North Carolina, USA - SO4_2 | ecosystem: Environmental > Aquatic > Freshwater > Wetlands > Sediment | place: USA...
TGAAGCGCCACACCCCGAACACTGTGGGAAGCCTGCAGGAATTGGAAACGGAGTTGTATCGGGTTCGAAAGAACGGTTATTCCTGCGATCTGGAGGAGCACGAGCTTCACATTCGATGCATCGCGGCGCCAATCTGGGACCACGCGGGTGGCGTGCACGCCAGTGTGAGCATCACGGCTCCGGCGGTGCGTATGCCGGTCAGCCGGCTACGGCAACTGGCACCGCTGATTCAGGAAGCCGGGCTGCGTATCTCACGCCAACTGGGGTATCAGCCGACGGGAAGAACCGGCTCCCGTTCAGTACTGGAGAAAAGCGGCACCGGGGAGACATCATCCATTGCGAAGGCAGATCTCTAGCCGATCGGTCACCCAAGTTCTCGGTTGGCGACTCCACCACAACGATGAATACGGAGTGGACTGTGGCAGTCTGGGCGAAACCGAAATCCGGAAACTGGCAAAGGAAATTTAGCGTGCGGGCGGCGGTGTTTATTTCGCTGGTCTTTCTTGGTTCGGTGGCTCTCACGAACCTCGACGCGCCCGCTTTGGTTTCCCGACTCATTGATGTGCACGCCGAAGACTTGCTGGTTCAGCCCGCCGCCGCGAACTGGACGTCCTATAACGGAGACTATACGGGCCGCCGCTACAGCAGTCTTTCTCAAATCAATCCGACCAACGTCGCTCAATTGCGCGCGGAATGGGTCTTTCACGCACGCAACGCAAGCCGGCTTGAGGTTACGCCTGTGGTGGTCAACGGGCTGATGTTCGTCACCGCGGCTAATGATGCTTTCGCTCTGGACGCAAGTACCGGGCGCGTCGTATGGCACCATTCGTGGCCGGTCTCCGAAGGATTGATTGACGATGCCTCACGGCACATCAACCGTGGTGTGGGCGTGTGGCACAACCGGGTGTATATGGAGACCGACAATGCGCACCTACTCTGCCTTGATGCTCGCTCGGGCAATCTGATCTGGGATGTGGCGTACGCGAACTGGAACAAGAACTATGGCGCCACCAGTGCACCGCTGGTAGTGAAGGACAAGATTCTGGTTGGGACTTCCGGAGGCGACGACGGCGTGCGCGGCTTTGTGGCGGCGTACGACGCCATGACCGGCAAGCTAGCATGGAGATTCTGGACAATCCCAGCGCCTGGTGAATTCGGTTCTCACAGCTGGCCAGGCGGCTCTTACCTCCACGGTGGTGGGACGACCTGGATGTCCGGTACGTATGATCCGGAGCTGAATACGATTTTTTGGGGCACCAGCAATCCCGCGCCGGATTTTGAGGGCAGTGTCCGCCCCGGCGACGACCTCTACACGGACTGCGTGATCGCGCTGGATCCGGACACCGGCAAGCTGAAATGGCATTTCCAGTTCACTCCGCATGATTTATTCGATTACGACGCTGTGGAAACGCCGATGTTGATCGATGCGATCTACAAGGGCGAGGCGCGCAAGCTGCTGGTGCAGGTAAATCGCAACGGTTTCATCTATGTGCTCGATCGCACGAACGGAAAGTTTCTTTCCGCGGCGCCGTTTGTGGAGAAGCTGAACTGGGCCAAGGGAGTTGACCAACACGGCCGGCCCATCCGAACAGAGGTTAGGCCCACGCCCGCCGGAACGCGGGTGTGTCCTGGGTACACCGGAGCTACCAACTGGTTTGCTCCGTCTTATAATGAGTCCACGCACTTGGTTTATTTCATGGCCCTGGAGCAGTGCCAGACCTACTTCTCCAAACCCCAACCACAGCGCTTCAAAGAAGGCACAGAGTATTACTCCACCGGGGTGAAACGCATTCCGGGCGAACCGAATCAGAAGCTTCTGGTGGCCTACAACATGGAAACGGGATCGATTGCGTGGAAGAATCCCCAGGTGGGTCGCGGAGGTTCGTCCGGCGGAACCATGACCATGGCCGGCGGCCTGGTCTTCTTCGGAGATGATACCGAATCATTTGAAGCCGTAGACGCGCAAACTGGTAAGGCGTTGTGGCACTTCACCACGGGGCAGGGGATGAGTGCGTCCCCAATGAGTTATGCGGTAGCCGCTAAGCAGTACGTCACGATTGCCGCCGGCAGTGACATTTTCAGTTTCGCATTGCCGTGATGGAGGCGCGTCCTCGCCCGTCTGACGGAAGCAGTGATGAAAGGAGCAGGTCATGCGCCTGAGCTCAAAGTGGAATCGCCGGAGTTTCCTCGGCAGTGTGGGAGTCATCGCCAGCTCAATCGCGATGCCGTGGAGATTATTCGGCTCGAATGCGTCGGCCAAGAACGAAACCGGTCTCACCGGTTTTGGAGCTACCGGCAATCCCTACGAGGAGCTGGGAGTCACAACCGTTATCAACGCCCAGGGTACGATGACCATGCTCGGTGGTTCGCTGATTCGACCTGAAGTCGAGGTGGTGATGGCACAGGCCTCGCAGCACTTCGTCAGCATCCCGGGCCTGGAGGAGGCAGCAGGAAAACGCATCGCGCAGATGCTCAAGTTACCCGTGGGATATAGTGCGCTTGTCACCTCAGGTGCCGCGGCTGCCATGCAGTCCGGGCTCGCGGGCATTCTCACCGGCGATAACGAAACTTTCATCCAGCAACTCCCGGACCTCACCGGGATGAAGTCCGAGGTCATCATCCAGAAGTCGCACCGCAACCCGTTTGATCACCAGCTCCGCGCCACGGGAGTCAAGCTTGTCGTGGTCGAAACTCGCGAGCAATCGCGTACCGCCGTCAATGAGCGCACGGCGATGATGCACTTTTCTAACTTCGCGAACGCTGCGGGACAAATCAAAGTGGATGAATGGGTCAAGCTGGCAAAGGAATACAAGATTCCTTGCTTCAATGACGCCGCTGCCGATACTCCCCCAGTTTCGCATCTCTGGGACTACACCAACATGGGTTACGATTTGGTGGCATTCAGCGGTGGCAAGGCGATGCGCGGCCCTCAATGCGCCGGGATGTTGATTGGGCGGGAGGATCTGGTCCGGTATGCCTTGCTCAATAACAGCCCGCACGAAGACACGCTGGGCCGCAGCCAAAAAGTCGGGAAAGAAGAAATTCTGGGCATGATCAAGGCTCTCGAAGTCTATCTGGCCGAGGATCACGATGCTTTGACGAAACAATGGCAAGGGCGCCTGGATCTGGTCTCGCGCGAAATCTCGCGCGTGCCGGGAGTGAGCACGTCGTTCTTTACTCCTGACATTGCCAATCACGTCCCTCACATGCGAATCACGTGGGATTCCAGGATTTCCCTGACGCCTCAGCAAGTCTCGCAAGCGTTGCGCAACTCGAAGCCGTCGATCGTGATCGCCGGCGGTGAAGGCAAGCCCGGCCTGACCATGAATTCGTTCATGTTGCAGCCTGGGGAAGATCAGATTGTGGCGGAGCAACTGTCGCGCGTCTTGCGCGGGCAATCTGCGTAATTCAGGGTGTGGACGATGACGAACGCACCCACAACTCGCGTGCGGTGGCTGCTGGTGTTCTGGCTATTTGTGTTGAGCGCGGTTGCTTTTCTGGATCGCGTGAACATCTCGATAGCTGGAAGCTCACTCGCGGCGGCCTATGGTTTCAGCAATGTCCAGTTGGGTTGGGTTTTCAGTTCATTCCTTGTCGGTTACGCGCTGTTTCAAACGGTGGGTGGACGACTGGCAGACCGTTTGGGACCGCGCCGGGTTCTGGCGGCGGGTGTCCTGTGGTGGGGTATCTTCACCGCGCTGACGGCGGCCGTGCCGCTAAACGTCGGCGGCGCGCTGTCACTTTTCATCGCAATACGTTTTCTGTTGGGTACTGGAGAAGCAGTCGTGTATCCCGCTTCCAGTCAGTTTGTCGCTCGCTGGATTCCGGCGCGAGAGCGTGGTATCGCAAACGGTTGGATCTTCGCTGGAGTGGGCGCAGGCGCTGGACTCTCGCCTCCGCTCATTACGTACGTCATGCTCCGCTACGGTTGGCGATTTTCGTTCTGGGTATGCGCCATCATCGGAGTTGCCGCAGGCACGGTCTGGTATTTGATTGCTCGTGACGATCCTTCCGAGCATGCTCACGTCTCGACCACGGAGTTGGCGTTCATTCGCTCCGGCTTAACTCTGAAGGAACACGGTTTGAAGGCCCAAGGCCGTCGCGCAAAGCTCTTACCCTGGGGAACGGTTTTCAAAAGCAGAGATGTGATCGCCGTCACGCTCAGCTACTTTTGTTATGGCTACGTAGCCTGGATTTTCTTTAGCTGGTTTTACATTTATCTGGCACAGGTGCGCGGATTGAACCTGAAAGTCAGTGCCTTCTATGCCATGTTGCCATTCCTGGCCATGGCGGCTTGCTGCCCGCTCGGCGGAACCATCAGCGACCGCCTGACCCGCTGGCGCGGGGCACGCTTTGGCCGCTGCCAGCTGGCAGCCTTCGTCATGATGATCGCCACGGTGTTTCTGGTACTCGGTTCTTTCGTCCAGAGTGCGCGTCTGGCTAGCGTGGTCCTCGCGGGTGGCGCTGGAGCCTTGTATCTTTCACAGAGTTCATTCTGGTCAGTCACCGCAGACATTGCCGGCGCTTCTTCCGGATCGGTTTCTGGAGTGATGAACATGGGAGGCCAAATCGGGAGCGCCATCACCGCATCGTTGACTCCATGGATCGCGTCGCGGCTCGGCTGGACCGCTTCCTTTCTGGTCGCGGCTGCGTTCTGTCTGGTCGGAGCCCTCAGTTGGCTGGTCGTGAATCCCACGAAGACGCTCACTCAGCCAGAACTATATAGCCCAACGTCTGTCCCCGATCATTCGATGAATAGGATTCGCACCACTCCGGCAAGTTCGTAAACCTATGGCAAAACTGAACATCAAGCCGAAACCCGACTGCATCTGGGACCTGGTGAGTCTCGGGGAAGTCATGTTGCGCCTCGACCCTGGCGATCAACGAATCTCCACCACTCGGGAGTTTCATGTGTGGGAAGGCGGTGGCGAATACAACGTCGCTCGCGGCCTGAAGCGTTGTTTCGGAATGGACACGGCGATTGTCACCGCCCTGGCCGATAATCCCGTCGGGCGTTTGGTCGAAGATCTGGTGCTGCAGGGCGGCGTCAGTCAGAAATATGTTCGCTGGGTACCTTTCGACGGAGTTGGCCGCAGTGTCCGTAACGGGCTGAATTTCACGGAGCGTGGCTTCGGGGTACGCGCTGCCCTCGGCTGCTCGGATCGGGGACATACCGCCATTTCGCAGATGAAGCCCGGGGAAGTCGACTGGAACCATATCTTCTCCAAAGATGGAGCTCGGTGGTTACACACCGGAGGAATTTTCTGTGCGCTCTCGGAGAGTGCGCCGCTGGTTGCACAGGAAGCGATCGAAGCGGCCAAGCGAGCCGGCGCAATTGTCTCTTACGATCTGAATTATCGTCCATCCCTCTGGAAATCAATCGGCGGAAAGCCCAAGGCACAGGAGGTTAACCGCCGTCTTGCGTCGCTGGTCGATGTCCTGCTGGGAAATGAAGAAGATTTCACCGCTGCCTTGGGCTTTGAGGTCGCGGGTGTGGACGAGCATCACTCGAAGCTGGAGCCGGCAAACTTCCAGCGCATGATCGAAACAGCTGCCCGCCAGTTCGCTCAAGTCTCAGTCATTGCCACAACGTTGCGCCACGCCAGAACTGCGACTCGCAACGACTGGGGTGCGATGTGCTACTACGAAGGCCGTTTCTATCAGGCGCCGGTTCGCGAGAATCTGGAAATCTACGACCGCGTCGGCGGGGGCGATTCCTTTGCCTCGGGATTGATCTATGGCTTCCTCACGGGGAAGGACCCGCAGTGGTCGGTCGAATGTGGCGCCGCTCATGGCGCGCTGGCTATGACCACACCCGGCGACACGACCATGGCGACTCTGGATGAGGTTCTGCAAGTGATGAAGAGACAGACAGCGCGGATCGCCCGCTGAGAACGCTTCGGGTCACGATATGACTATCGATAATGTAATTCGCCGGATCGGGGAAGTTGGGATTGTACCGGTCGTACGCGCGTCCACGGTTGGCGATGCTACTCGAGCCGTCGAGGCCGTCTGCGCCGGCGGCATCCCCATCGTTGAAATCACGATGACGGTTCCCGACGCGACCTCAGTAATCGTGGGAGTAGCACGGCACTTTGGAAATAGTGTGTTAGTTGGCGCCGGCACCGTCACTACGGTGGAGCAAGCCGGCCTTTGTATCGATGCCGGGGCAGAATTCATCGTCAGTCCAGGACTATCGCTGCCTGTGCTTTCGGTCGCGCAGGCCAGCGGTATACTCGCGATCCCCGGAGCTCTGACGCCGACTGAACTTATGAACGCTCACTCCAGCGGCGCCAGGCTGGTCAAGATTTTTCCCTGTGGGAATGTCGGTGGCCCCAAATATCTCCGGTCGTTAAAAGCCCCCTTTCCGAAGGCTGCCTTGATCCCGACGGGAGGCGTGAATGCTGCGAACGCCGCTGAGTTCATCGCCGCCGGAGCTTTTGCCCTCGGAGTTGGAGCGGACCTGGTGAACGAAGCGGCACTGCGCGACGGCAACCTGGCGAAGATCACACAAACGGCGCGGGAGCTTGTGCAGGCAGTTGTATCAGCTCGCGAATCGGCTCTCGAGAAAAGCGGTCCAGTGCGGTAGGGTAGTTCCACCCGTGTTTTTTGCAAAACTCGACAAATCTCTACATTCACAGCCGTCTCCGCGGACTATACTGCCTGGAACTAGCCCCGCGCGCGGGATTGGCGACGAAAGACTGGCCGCCCAAGAACCGACCCACTCCAGCGACGCAACTCCCGCGGGGGAGAGCGCCATGAAAGCCGCCCTCGTCGTGATCCTCTTGGCAACCCGTGCATTCGCTCAGAGTCAATCGCCTATCGCCGCCGCCGAAGCCGCGTGCGGCCCCAAGAATATCAAGTTTGACGTAAAGAACGGTGGGACCGACCAGCCCCAACCGGAGCCGGGCAAAGCGTTGGTCTATGTGATCGAAGATCTGGGACAATGCCCAGACTGCATGGGCCAGAGTAAAGCAATCTTTACGGACGTGGACCATGCCCTTACCAAGGTAGGTATGGACGGCACCTGGGTCGGAGCCAACCAAGGGAACTCCTACTTCTTCTTTGCGGCTAATCCCGGTGAGCACCATCTGTGCATCAACTGGCAATCGAGGTTCGCAGTACGTTCGCGAGCGTTTGCTATGGCCAACTTCACCGCTGAAGCCGGGAAAGTCTACTACTTCCGCGCACGGGTCTTTCCCGGAGCACATGACTACTCGTTTGACTTGGATGTCATCAACAGCGACGAGGGTAAGTACCTGGTCGCCACATCCGCCTTCAGCATTTCGCAGCCCAAGAAGTAACCAGAGGCAAATAGAGCATTGACCCCTCGCATTCCGCCGCCCGAGATGAGGTCGAATTTTTCGCGGGGGTACGCTACTGATTCACCCCGCTGGCCAGGAAGCCACCATCGACCACCAGCAAGGTTCCGGTCACAAAACTGGCGGCGTCTGAGGCGAGGAAGATCGCCGCGCCGACGACTTCCTCCAACTCGCCAAATCGCTTCATGGGAGTGCGCAGCAGGATTTCCTCGCCGCGCGGCGTGCCATTTACAAGCTTCTCGTTGAGGGGCGTACGAAAATATCCCGGCGTGATAGCGTTCACGCAGACTCCGTGACGAGCCCACTCGATCGCGAGCGACTTGGTCAATGCCGCCACTCCGGCTTTGCTCGCGCAATATGCCGTGACCTCGTACAGTCCCAGGAATGATCCCATCGACGCGATATTGATGATGCGTCCATAGCGGCGCTCGATCATGTGACGGCCGAAGACCTGGCAAGCACGTAGCGTGCCGGTCAGATTTGTGTCGAGCATGCGATTCCAATCGGCCTCGGGAAAGTCCAGCGTGGGGGCACGCTGGTTAAAGCCTGCGCAGTTGACGAGGATGTCGACCTTGCCGAATGCTTCCACCGTCGCCGTCAGCAGTCTCTCAAGAGAGTTACGGTCAGTCACATCCGAGGCTACGCGCAAAGACTTCCGGCCGAGAGATTCGATCTGATCCGCAGCTTTCTTGACCAGTTCAAGACGCCGCGCGGTCGGAACGACGTCAGCGCCGGCTTTTGCCAGTCCGTGGGCAATGGCCTGCCCGATTCCAGAGCTTCCTCCGATCACAACTGCCAGTTTGCCGTTCAGTTCCAGACGACTGTAGCCCATAGCTCCTCGTTAATGACCCTCACCAGTTAAACATCACCAGTTAAACATCGTTCCGTCCAGTTTGCGGTTTACCGGTAGATACGCCCGCTCATACGGAAATCGTTCCGCCAGTCTTTCATTGAAGTCCACGCCGAGACCCGATGCGTCCCCAGGATGCAGGTAGCCATCCTGGAAAGAATAGGTATGAGGGAAGACCTCGTCAGTTTCTTTGGTGTGGCGCATGTACTCCTGAATACCGAAATTGTTGACCGAAACGTCGAAGTGCAGTGCCGCCGCCATGGACACCGGAGAGAGATCAGTCGCCCCGTGGCAGCCCGTCAGTACGTGATAGACCTCGGCAAGCGCTGCGACCTTTTTCAGGTGCGTCAATCCGCCACTGTGCACTACCGTCATCCGGATGTAATCGATCAGCTGCTCGGTAATCAGGATGTGCGCATCCCAGATCGTATTGAACACCTCGCCCACGGCAAGTGGCGTGGTGGTGTGCTTGCGGATGATGCGAAAACCCTCCTGCAGTTCAGCCGCAACAGGATCCTCCAGCCAAAATAGATGATACGGCTCCAGAGTCTTACCCAAGCGGGCTGCCTCAATCGGCGTGAGGCGGTGGTGAACGTCGTGCAGCAGGTGAATCTCGTCCCCATATTTCAGCCGCAGGACTTCGAACAGCCTGGGCACATGGAGAAGATACTTCTCGGTGGACCAGGCGTTCTCCGGTGGCAATCCTTTTTCGGCGGGCTCATAGAACAGCTTGTCCTTGGCAACTCCGTAGGTGGATGGCAAGCCCGGGATGCCGCTTTGCGCGCGGACCGCGCGATATCCCATTTCTTTGTACTTGCCGACCTCATCCGCGGTCTGGTCGATATCGCGCCCATTGGCGTGCCCATACACGAGCACCCCAGTCCGGCTCTTGCCACCGAGCAGGTTGTACACGGGCGTGTTCAGCGTTTTTCCTTTGATGTCCCAGAGCGCCATATCGACCGAGCCGATCGCGGCCATGGTGACAGGACCACGGCGCCAGTACGCGCCACGATAGAGGTACTGCCAAATGTCCTCAGTCTGAAACGGATCCCGGCCGATGAGACACGGGACTACGTGATCTTTCAAGTACGAAACCACCGCCAGCTCGCGACCATTCAGGGTAGCATCGCCAAGACCGTAAACGCCCTGATTGGTATAGACCTTCAGGGTGACAAAGTTCCGCCCCGGGCAGCAGACAACAACTTTCGCGTCGGTAATCTTCACGCGATTCTCCTGGAATACTGCAGATTCCTCGCACGCTCTCGCCGCACGCGTGCGGCTACGACCGGCTCGGAATGACAACCCCGATAGAGACGAAATGACAACGGGTTGAATTTTATAAACAATCTCCGACTCCAGTATCGACTCAAATTTGCCGCACCAATCCCTGGTTCGTGGCTTTCGTATTGCGCACCAGCAGCAGCATCAAAATCATGCCCCCAAACGGAACCAGGCCCGCAATGATAATGATCGGATCGAAAACGTGGGTTGCCGTCGCCGCCCGCGCATCGGAGAAATGACCGATCAGCTTGAAGGCAACGATGGTTCCGATTCCCGCTCCTGTCCCACTCAAACCGCTGACCGAAGCCACGGAGTCGCTATGATAAAGGTCCGAAGGTAGCACGTTTGCAATCGTGCTGAAAGACGCATAGCTGAAAGCCGCAAGGCCGAAAAGCAAGGTGATTACTTGCAGATTAGTCGTGAGAATGGTCGGGATCAGCAGAGTGAATCCGATTCCACCAAATACCACCAGTGCTTTGCGAGCTGCGCCGAGGGACCAGCCACGCTTGATTAAGTATCCCGACATCCCTCCGCCGAAGAAGTTTCCTAGATCGGCGGCGATGAACGGTATCCACACGGCGATCAGCCCACTCCTGAGTTCGATTCCCTTCGCCACCAGGTAAATGGGAAACCAGTCGGTTACAAAAAACCAGACTGGATCGGTGAAGGTCTTCGCGATGATCGTTCCCCAAGTCTGCGGCAGTTTCAGCAGATCACCCCAGTGCGCCCGCGTCTTGCTGGCAGGTTGCGAGCCGGGATCGATCTTGTCGGCGGCGATCATCTGCAGTTCAGCCTGACTCACCCGGGGATGCGATTCCGGCGGGAAATACAGCCAGCGCCAAACAATCAGCCAGAGGAATCCCATCACGCCCGGGATCATGAACGCCGGACGCCATCCCCAGCGGAAGTAGATCGGCAGAATGACAAAGGGCGCAACGGCTCCTCCGATGGATGACCCGCTATCAAAGAGGGCGGTCGCCAGACCGCGTTCGCGTTTCGGGAACCACTCCGAAACAGCTTTGGTGGCAGCCGGCCAGTTGGGTGATTCTCCGGCGCCGAGCAGGAAGCGGAATCCGGCAAAGCTGCGTAGGCCGCTCGCCGCCGCAGTGGCCATGGAGACGATCGAATAGCAGGCAACAGTAATGCTCAATCCGCGCCGCGTTCCGATGCGATCCATCACCCTGCCGAACCCGGTTTGTCCAATCGAGTAAGCGACCCGGAACGCGATCACTATGTTGGCGTAATCGCTGTTGGTCCAGTGATATTGCAGCTTCAAATATGGTGCCAGCAGCGAGAGCGTCTGCCGGTCGATGTAGTTGATGACGGTTGAGGCAAACAGTATCCCGCCAATCCACCAGCGCAAGGAGGGAATAGTGCTTGTAGGAGTCGGCTTCCCGGCGGTCGCCATGGGTAGTGTTGGGAAACGAACTAACGGCCTACCATCACCTGGGCTTCGTCCTTGAGTTGATTCTGCAACGCCGGACCCAGGAGTGACGCTGAATTCTTGTCCAGATAAACGGTGGCATTGGGATGCGCGCGCAAAATCGATGCCGGCGCCATCGGGCTGATACTGCCCTCAAAGCACAATTTCACGGCCTGGGCTTTGCGGGTGTCGGGCACGACCGCGAGAATCTCCTTGGCTTTCAGAATCTGGCGCGCCGACATGGAAATTGCTTGCTTCGGCACCTGCGAGATGTTGGCGAACCACGCCTCACCTACCTGCTGTTGGCGGCAGGCCTCGTCGAGGTTCACGATAATGTACGGTTCTTCCGTCTCGAAGTCTGCCGGAGGATCGTTGAAGGCGATGTGCCCGTTCTCACCGATGCCGAGAAAGGCGATGTCGATCGGCGCGGAAGCTAGGTCTTTGCCGACACGACGCACCAGGTGGGCGGGATCAGGAGCATCCCCTTCGAGCAAGTGATACCTGGTGATGCCGGTCTTCCGGACCAGTTGTTCCAGCAGCATTTTGCGGAAGCTCCCCGGATGCGTGACCGGCAACCCGATGTATTCATCGAGATGAAATGCCTCAACCTTGTTCCAGTCGATGCCCGGGGCCTTGGTGAGGGCGTCGAGAAACTCAAGCTGCGAGGCTGCGGTTGCAACGATGATCCGTGCATGCCCGCGCTCCGCGATGGCCCGACGGATCGCCGTCGCGGCCTGCTCGGCCGCTGCTTTGCCCAGAGAAGCTTTGTCGTTGAACACTTTGATCAGCATGAGGTAGATCTCCTGGCAGCAAGATATTCTTCCCCGAATGGCAGGCCGTGAATGTCAACAACTCCCCGAGAAGGTAGGGTCCTCTTCACGATCTTTGCGAACGCTTTGCTCCTTTGCAGTCAAAAGCTCTTAACCGCGAAGAACGCGAAGGACCGCAAAGGTCGCAAGGACAGCAACCTGAGCTCACTGATCGGGGATCAGGGCACCACTCTCAGAACTCGAAATTATACAAAGGCGGCAACCCAAGCCGTGCGAATGCGAAAGTAAGTTTCATTCTGTGAAAACGATTGGCAGCGCGATGGCGCGAACGCTGTGGTTTGTTGTATGACTCTCTTGCGGGTGGCTTCTACCTATGACTCGCTCAACATTCGTCACTCTCTTCTGCATGATCTTCTCGCTTCCGGCCGGCGCCCAAACCGTGCGCATCGATGCAACGCCCAGCCATGTGGTGAATAAGTTCAGCCCGCTTTATGCGCTCGGCTCGACCGTGGATCGGGTTCCGAGCAACGCCACCGACATGTTTTTCCGGCCTGACCAAATCAAGCAGATTCTCTCGGCAGGATGGGGCGTGATCAGCTACCGGCAAAACACTGACTTATTCGTTCAGGCCTGGCACTGGAATCCCCGGGGCAAGTGGAGCGACCCTTCGGGCAAGGGATATTTCGTGGGAGATTCCACTCCTACGAAGGAAATGATCCGGCACTCCTACGGTTATTCCCTTCCTCATCGTGGGTTCACGCGAAACAACGGAACGGAGTTTGATGGCTTCTCGCGGCTGAATGACGGCGACGTCAGCACATACTGGAAGAGCAATCCCTATCTGACGAAAGCTTTCACTGGCGAGGACGACTCGTTGCATCCGCAGTGGGTTGTAATTGCCTTTGACAAGAAGCAGGACGTGAACGCGATCCGCATTGCCTGGGCCGAACCGTACGCGCGGGACTACGCGGTGCAGTATTGGGTTGGAGACGGCGACGCCATGGATGAGCAGGACAAAGGAGAGTGGAAGACGTTCGCAGCGGGGGATGTGAAAGACGGGAAAGGTGTCACCCCCACGCTCCGTCTGGCTTCCACTCTGGTCAGCACGAAGTTTGTCCGCATCCTGATGACGCAGTCGTCAAATACCTGCGACACTCACGGCCCGAGTGACCCTCGCAACTGCGTAGGATACGCCATCCGCGAGCTTTATCTGGGAACCGTCGATGACAAAGGCGAA
>Ga0187817_10001086_pt1 | contig 12877 bp, 15 predicted proteins | sample NC_wetland_sal_i_17_FD_132431 | JGI IMG/M metagenome (GOLD analysis project Ga0187817, IMG submission 132431) | Wetland sediment microbial communities from Neuse River Estuary, North Carolina, USA - SO4_2 | ecosystem: Environmental > Aquatic > Freshwater > Wetlands > Sediment | place: USA...
GAACAGGAACAGCGTGCTGAACGGCGCGGTGGGATAGGGTCGCGACAGCACGAAGGCCTGCACCATGCGCCACGAGCTTTTGAGGTCGAGCTTGTCGGCCTCGGCCCAGCCGATCGCCGAGAATGCTTCGCGCAGCTCGGCGAACGTACCGATAAGCCCGAGGTTGACCGGATCGGCGGGAAGGCCGTCGGCGGCGACGGTGAAGCTGGGGACGCTTTTCAGTTGCGAGAACTTGAGCCCCATGCGCACGGCGTAGGGCAGGATGACGTAGGCGCCGATGGCGTAGGTGACACCCAGCGCCAGCGCCACGGGCAGCTTCTTGTCCGCCCAGTCGAAGACGACGAACGCGATGAGCCAGACGCTCACGACGCCGATGGCGAAGATCGCCACGCGCTGGAGGATGCGGATCAGCAGTCCCACGCGGCCAGCTCCTCAAGTTGTGCAGGCTCCGCCGCAGATTCGACGCCCGCCGGTAAGCCCGTCTTAGCGCAAGGCCCGTAGGGTTGCATCCGATCCGAGGACCATCCCCATGGCGCAAGCCGGCATGATCGACAAGAGTAGCGCAGACACGGCTGCCGGACTGTCGCTGACGGCGCTCATCCTGTTCGGCACGCGCTTCGTGCAAGGCTTCATCTTCTGGGGCGGCGCGACGCGGCGGCTGATCTACGATTTCCACTCCGTCGACGGGGTCGACAAGGCGCTCAAACTCGACTTCAACGCGCCGGGCTTCGTGGCGGCGAAGCTCACGCACGCGCTCCCCGGCGCGCTGTGGGTGCAGGCGCCGATCGAGTGGACGCTGCGCCACCCCGACCTCATCGTCTCCTCGGTGTGGCTGTGGACCATCGCCGAGCTTGCAGTCGGGCTCGGCCTCATGCTCGGTCTCTTAACGCGCGCTTCTGCCTTGGTGAGCCTCGGGCTCAACGTCACGCTCATGCTCATCTTCGGCTGGATGGGCTCGACCTGCCTCGACGAGTGGACGATGGCGGTATCGGGGCGTCGCCATGAGCAGCGCGGTGTTTGTCGCCGGCGGCGGCGCCTGGTCGGTCGATGAGCGCTTCATCGCGCCGACGAGCTGGGCGCAGCGCTCCCCGTGGATCGCATGGATCTGCAGCGGGCCGCTGCCGGCCGCGACCACACACAAGCTCGCGCTTTGGCTCTCGGGCGTCTCAATCGCCTTCACGCTGCTGACCTATCACATCCTGTTCGGCGCGGTTCTCACGCCGCTGCACTCACGCGTGAACTTCCACCGCCACGACATCGCGCTGACGCACGCCGCGCTCGCGGCCGACGGCGGCGTGACGTTCGACGCCTACGTCGATGCCGGACCCGATACCGGCGCGGCATACATCGTCGCGGCCAAGCTGCTCGATGCCTCGGGGGCCGTAGCGGCGCAGCGGGACGGCGCGGCGCTCGCGGCTCTCAGCCCGGATGCAATCCGCAATGCCTACCCCTACGCCTGGGCCTCGAGGTTCAGGTCGGAGCGCATCGGCTTTTCCGGTCAGACCGGTGCGCGTGCCGCCATCACGCTGCCGGCTCCGGCCGGCGCGAACATCGCGCCGGGACAGAATTATGTGTTCGTGCTCGAGGCCATCGACGGCGACCGGTGGCAGACAAATATTGGTAGCGTGCCCGCTCGTTGAGATCGCAACAGCGCCATGGGAGAATCGTGAGCAAGCGTCCGGACATCGTTGCCAAAGTATCGCTCTTTCCGACGGAATCCGGAGGCCGATCCGGCGCGACCCCTCCGGACAAGTTCAATTGCATAATGGTCGTCGACCAACTTTACTTTGACGTGCGCCTTCATCTTGATGACATCGGAGAAATGCGGCCCGGAGAGACTCGGCGAGTCTCGCTTACCTTCCTTGATCGCGAGCACGCAAAGAAGCACTGCGCGAGAGGAGCTCGATTCGTACTAAGAGAAGTCAATCCAATAGGCGAGGGCGTGATCGTCGAATGGCTAGATGACTAATACACGCCGCTTTCGGCAATGAAGCTCTCCGGCGTGCCGTCGGCGGGGTTGACGAAAATGATGTCGTTGGGGTCGCGGCGCGGCGTGTCGATCGAGAGGAAGACGATCGGCGTCTGCAGCATGTCGGGCAGCGCGTGCACGATGCCCCGGCGGAAATAGAGAAGCTGCCCCGGCCCGAACTCGGCGATGCTCGCCGCGTCCTCCATCCAGAAGGTGCCGCGGCCGGAGAAGACGTAGAGGTACTCGTCGCTGCCCTTATGATAGTGCGCGGGCGTCGGCTTATAGACGCGGAACACCCGCGCGCTGGCGTTCGGCGTATCGGTGAGATAGCGATCGAGCAGCAGCGTCTTTGCCGCATCGGGGAACGCCGCCGCGATCTCGGCGATGTCGAAGCGTCCGGTCGCGTTTGCGCTTTTGACGTCCATCTCACGGCTCCTTCCCATTCCGGATTGGTGGCCTACACTGCAATCATGAAAAAACACGGCATCATCCGCGCCGGCATCGGCGGCTGGACCTTCGAGCCCTGGCGCGGCACGTTCTATCCCGAAGGCCTCGCGCATGCGAAGGAGCTTGAGTACGCGAGCGCGCACCTGCCCACGATCGAGGTCAACGGCACCTTCTACCGCAACCAGGCGCCCAAGACCTTCGCCAAATGGGCGAGCGAGACGCCCGAGGACTTCGTGTTCGCGCTCAAGGGTCCGCGCTACGCCGTCAACCGCCGCGTGCTGGCGGAAGCCGGCGATTCCATCAAGCGCTTCCTCGATTCCGGCCCAACCACGCTCGGCGACAAGCTTGGACCCATGCTGTGGCAGTTCGCGCCGACGAAGAAATTCGACGAGGCGGATTTCGCCGCCTTCCTCGAGCTGCTGCCCGCAAAGTTCGACGGGCGCGCGCTGCGCCACGCGGTCGAGCCCCGTCACCCCTCGTTCGTGACGCCGGCCTTCATCAAGCTCCTGCGCGAGCGCGGCGTTGCCCCCGTCTTCGCCGAGCACGCCACCTACCCGGCGATCCCCGACGTCACCGCCGATTTCGTCTATGCGCGGCTGCAGAAGGGCAAGGACACGGAGAAGGCGGGATATCCGCCAAAGGCGCTCGACGCCTGGGGCAAGCGTGTGCGCACCTGGGCCGAGGGCGGCGTGCCGGCCGACCTCGACGAGGCCGACCCCAAGCACAAGGCGCCGGCCAAGCCGCGCGACGGGTTCGTCTACTTCATCCACGAGGGCAAGGTGCGCGCACCGCACGCGGCCATGGCCCTGATGCAGCGTGTGTCGAGAGCCTAGCCCTCGCGGTTGGGCGTGCCGAGGATGTGGCTCTTGACCGGCAGCATCACGTTGTCGAAGTCCTGCGTGAACATCGCCGCCGCGAAGAAGGCCACGGCGAGCAGCGTCTCCTTGCCGGTGTTGGCGAGATCGTGCCGCACGTTCGTTGGCAGCACGAACACGCTGCCCGGCCCAATGGGATAGATGCCGTCCTCCATCTTGAGCTCGCCGGTGCCGGCGATGATGTACTGGGTCTCCTCGGTCGCGTCCGTGTGCCATCCGAGGTGGCCGCCTGGCTCGATCTCGTAGACGATGGTCGAGGACTGGGTCGCGCCCTTGCCGCCGCAGCTCGCAAACGCGCCGGCCCAGCGCACCGTCGGGTCCTCGGCCCCGTGCACCGCCAGTCGCGCGAGTTTCTGCGATGCGACGACCGGACTTGTCTTGGGCTTGCCGCTGCAGGGCTTCGCCGCCGCAGTGTGCTTGCCTCTATCGGTGGACGCCGTGGCCATATCCGTTCCTCCATGCTGACCTCTGCGCGCGACCCTAGGAGCGCAAGCCGCCGCGGCAACGCGCGTTAGCTTTCGCGGTTAGGCCCGCGTTGCAAAGCCCCGGCGCATTCGCTTCGAAATGCATGGAGGTCGCCGCGCGTTTCCCTAGCCTTCGAGGCTTGACTTGGCGGGCGCAAGCGGGCTCTCGTGGCGCACGCTCGTCGTAAGGGGGGAACGCATGCGTACGCCGGCCGCTCGCTCATCGCGCCGCCTTGCACTTTCGATCGCGGCGCTCGCGCTGGTTGCGCTGCCGGTCTGCGCCGACGATGCGCCCTATGTCGGCACCTGGGCGCTGGACATCGCCAACTGCAAGGCGCCGCAGGACAGCCAGGACGCCCCCCTGGTCATCGCCAAGGACCGCTACGACCAGCACGAGGTGCACTGCACCTTCAAGTCGGTGAGCGCGAAGGACAGCGACTACAAGATCGCCGGCGATTGCATGGTCGAGGGCAACCCGCAGAGCTACGACTTCACGCTCACGGTGTCGGGCGATACGCTCACCTTCACGGACGAGGCCGGCGCGCGCGATTTCCTGCGCTGCAAGTAGAAAGTTCCGGGGCGGCAGGCTGCGCTGCCGCGACCCGCGGCAGTTGCCTCAAATGCAGCGCACCCTGGTTACCCGCGGTTTGCCCCGCTCTGCTTGCATGGCCCGATTGCGCGCCCCAGAAGCGAGGTCCCATGCCCGACAAGTCCGAAAACCTGTGGTCGAAAGCCGTCACCGAGCACGACCGCGGCGACACCATTCCGCCTGGCATCTTCAAATCCGGAAATCCCGACGAGATCGCTGCGGCGCTGCAGAAAGCGGCTCAGGATCCGAGCCGCGGCAGCGATGATCCCTATCGCTCGGCCATGTCGATGCTGGATTTCTACATCAACCGCGCGGGCCGTAACCTTTCCGCCACCGAGCGCGCGGCGCTCGAGAAAGCCAAGACGGCGCTGCGCAAGCGCTTCGGCAAGACGGACGGCTGAGGATGGGTTAGCTCAAGCGCGGACGGAGACGTTGACCGTCTGCGCCGCCCCCGAGGTCGCGCCGGCGTGGTCGGCGACGACGACGTCGAAGCTCGCATGAGCGCCGGCCGTGCCGTCGTGGCGGAAGAGCACGGTGCCGCGTTCGAGGTCGGCCTGGGTGAAGGTCGCCACCGGGCGGCTCGGATCGGTGAGCAGCGTCACGAAGCCATTCTTGGCGCGCGAGACGGTGAAGGTCAGGTGCTGGGCGTCGTCGTCGGGATCGAACGCAGTCAGATCCTGCAGCGTGATGCGCACCGACTTGCCCTTGTCGACCGACAGATCGAGATCGCCGGCAAGCGTCGGCGGCACGTTGCGCACTTCCGCGCTCAAGTTGCCGCCCATCTCCATGGCGAGGCGGCCGTACTGGACGTTGCCCGTGACGGAGCCCCCGGTGCGGATGGTGATGAGCTGCTTGACCAACACCTCGCCCTGCAGCGTGCCGTGAACGTCGGCGCTTTCGACCTTGACGGTGCCGTAGCAGCGGCCTCCCGGCTGGACGATGAGCAGATCGCCCGAGACCTCGCCCTCCATGTAACCGTAGATTTCGATGCGCCCGCCGTTGCGGACCTCCCCTTTGAGGGCGGTGTCGGCGCTGATGACGAGTACGCGAGAACTATCGTCCACTGCCCTGTCCCATGCCGTAGCGAAATCCCCAAGAATATGTTGGACGAATAAGCCAGCTTCTTGGCCGTGCCGAGAGAGAACGATGGTCGAGGTAAACGCGGCAAACGGGCGCGCCACCCGGCGGACACACTGTCCCTTCAATCGGTGGGGACAAACCTGAAGACAGCTTGTCGGCGGCGGGCGCCAGGGGCAGCTTGGTCGCTCTTTATAAAGAGTGCCCTCCAGGAGGATGAGATGTCGATTTCGATGAAAGCCAGCGTGCTGGCGGCCGCCGTCGGCCTCGCCGCGCTGGTGCCGTCGGTTTCCTTTGCCGCCGACGCAAAGGACTGCCGCCACTTCAGAGCCGTCGGAAGCGGGATCACCCAGAGCATCGCCTCGCTGATGGCGACCCAAGGCGCCATCAATCTCGCGGAGAACCGTGGTTACACGATACAGGGCGAGGCGAAGCTGGTTTCGTGCACGGCCGCCGGCACGTTCGGCAACGAGTGTGCCGCGACGTCCTACGGCTGTAAGCTGCCGCACTGAATCCCGGTCACCGAACCTTCGGCTACGCTTTTTGCTGCAGCGCGCTCATCAAGCGCGCTGCAGGCAGTTTTGCGTTGCGATCGGCGCGCGGCGGTTGCGCCAAGCACAGCCGCATTAAACTTGTCGAGCCTGAAATTCACTTGCCTACAAAAAACCGCTTGATCGTTGCAATGTCGCCACATATTCTCAGCGTATCGTGTACGCGTACCCCCGGCACCCCCGTGCTTACCCTGGTCGAGCCGCATATCGCCATCTCTGGGCGCGAGACCGCTGAGGCCGTAGAGCCTGCTGGCGAAACGAGCGATTGCGAGGTGCTGACGCTGCGCCCCGGCGAGACGCTGTTCCGGGAAGGCGACACCCGCAGCCACGTCTACCGCGTAGAGCAAGGCGCACTCTGTCTCTTCAAGAGCCGCGCCGACGGAACCCAGGATATCTTCGAATTCGCCTTCCCCGGCGACCTCGTCGGCCTGGGGTACCTCGACAGCCACGTGTCCGGCGCCCAGGCGGCCGTGGCGACCTCGCTGATCTGCCTGTCGCGGACAGCGCTCGACCCATCAGCCGAGCGCAACGCACGCTCGCGCGCCCGCCTGACGGCCGCCATCGAGCGCGAGGTCACGTTCCTCAGGGAGTCGCTGTTGCGCAGCGGGCATCCGAACCCGCTCGAGCGCGTCGCGGCACTGTTCGTGACGCTGTCGCGCTTCAACGCCTATGAGGGCCGCGAGCCGACGATGATCACGGACTCGCTCAAGTGCGGCGTAGTCGCCGGCTACCTGAACATGAGCGTCGACGAGCTCGCCGCCCAGCTCTCCGAGATGGAAGCGCGCGGCCTCATCGAGCCCTGCGCAAAGGGCCTGCGTCTCAAGGACCTTGACGGTCTCGAGAAGATCGCCGACAGACCCCTCTGACCACTCGTCCTCCCGTTATCTCCAATTCCTGCACAAGCCGCAGCGGCGTGCCCTCGCGCCTCCGCCCTGGCGTCTACCAATCGAGCGACAATGCCGGAAATGCCGGAAAGTCCCGAGCTCGACCTATCGCAACTGCAACCCGGCCGCAGGGGTAGCACCACCCTCGTCGTCGGCGAGGAGCACACGGCGGCTCACCTCGGCAGCGGCCGCGCGCCCGTGCTCGCAACTCCCATCATGATCGCCCTGATGGAGGCGGCCGCCGTCGACAGCATCGAGCGGGCCCTGCCTGGGGGGTGCGAAAGCTTGGGCGTGCGCATCGATGTGGAGCACGCGGCGCCGACCCCCGTCGGCATGACGGTAACGGCGACGGCGGAGCTCTCCGGCGTAAGCGGGCGCACGCTCACGTTCCGGCTCGAAGCGCGCGACGAAGCAGGCGTCGTTGGCAAAGGCCGTCACACGCGCGTCGTCGTCGACAGCGAACGCTTCCGCGCCAAGGCCGGTGCAAGGCGACCGCAGGTCAATTGAGGTACAACCCGCGCGTGCCACACTTGCAGCAAAAGTAGGCCCAGGTCGTCCAATATAGGTTGCACGCGGGGCGCAAATCTCGGCACAATGTCGAAGAATCAAGCAATAAGCTCGCCTCGGCAGCCTCCGGGAGGTCCACCATGCGCGTAGTAAAAGCAATGCTTCTGATGACTGCCGCGCTGTTCGGCGGCTCACTCTTCGTCAACGCGGCGCTGGCAGCCGATCAAGCGGCACCGCAAGCGCAGCCGCAGCAGGCAATGGGTCCCGCCGCGCCGGCGACCAAGCAGAAGGAATGCCCCGGCAACCCCGATGCGCTCGGCGTGTCGCGCGTCGTCGAGATCGACACCACCGGCGGTCCCGGCTTCGGCTTCCAGCACTATAAGAACTACGACTTCCTGCAGCCCAAGGAGGTGGTGCTGACCTTCGACGACGGGCCGCTGCCGGGACGCACCACCGCGATCCTCGCTGCGCTCGAGGCGCAGTGCACGAAGGCCACCTTCTTTTCCGTCGGCAAGGTTGCCGGCGGCTACCCCGAGATCCTGCGCGACGTCGCCAAGGCCGGCCACACCATCGGGGCCCACACCGTCAACCACAAAGACCTCTCGAAGATGAAGTTCGACGAGGCCAAGGACGAGATCGAGCGCTCGTTCAGCATCGTTCACCGCGCCGTCGGCGGCCCCACGGCGCCGTTCTTCCGCTTCCCCTTCCTACGGGATTCGCCGGAGCTGCTGAAATACCTCGCCGACCGCAACATTGCCGTATTCTCAACCGACATCGACAGCTTCGATTTCAAGGGTCCGGCGGCGCCAGCCCTGGTGAAGCACGTGATGAGCCTCCTCGAGAAGCGGGGCAAAGGCATCATCCTGATGCACGACATCCAGCCGCACACGGCGGCGGCGATGCCCGACCTCCTGAAGGAGCTCAAGGCGAAGGGCTACAAGATCGTGCAGCTCACGGCGAAGGCGCCGGTGCAGACGCTGCCGGAGTTCGATGCGCTGATCGAGAACGACATCAAAGGCATGCCGACGGCGCTGTCGGACCGGCCGATGACCAGCGTCATAAAAACGATCTCCGGGGAGTGAGGGCGGGCGGCCTTTTTACCGGGCTCGCGAGTTGTGATGACGCGCCTGCCCGGTGCGCATGAGTTGCAAAGGCTGTCCTATGCGTCGAACATTACTGCAAAGCCTTTCGGGCGCTCTGCTCGCGATCCTCGTCGCCTCCAGCGCGCCCGGTTCCGTTAAGGCCGCCACCTGCACGGCTGACGACTTTGCCGAGGCCGTCGACAAATCGGGATCGCAGCTCAGGGCGTTCAACGCCGAGGCGCTGCCCAAGCTGCGCGACAAGCTCAAAGAGCTCAAGGACGCGAAGGGCTGGGGCGACGACTACGAGGAGAAGGGCCTCGACAGCGTGCGCGACACGCGCGCCGAGAAATTCGACGCCGGCGCCGAGGAGCTGATCACCAAGATCGACACGCTCGGCCGGCCGCCGACCGACAAGCAGCCGGACTGCGCCCAGCTCGCCGAGCTGCAGGCCGCGGGGCTCGAGCTGCTCGCACTGATGAAGGCCAAGTCGGCCTACACGATCTCCAGGATCGACGCCGAGATGAAAGACAAGACGGCTGCGCCCGCCAAGGAAGCCGCGCCCGCCAACTCTCCGCCAAAAGCCTCCGGGCCGCAGGTCGCCAACGTGCCCCCGGCGGCCGTCCCGACGCCGAAGCCTCCACCAAAGGCCGGCACGTGGAGCACCAGGACCAAACCTGAGGCAGAGCCGCCGATGGCGGCGCTGCCCGTGCCGCCACCGGCGCCGACGTACTCGCCCGAGCCGCAGCCGCCCGATGCCGCCGAGCGCGGCTACACCATCGACGAGATCCATGAAGTGACGCGCGGCTTCTTCGGCACGATCTCGACGAGCCTTGGCAGCGTCGTCGAGTATGCCTTCAGCAAATCGGGGCGGCCCGACGGCTACGTGCTCGGCACCGAGGGCGGCGGCGCGTTTCTCGCTGGCGTGCGTTACGGCACCGGCACGCTCTATCTGCGCTCGGGCGGCGCGGCGAAGGTCTATTGGCACGGGCCCTCGATCGGGACCGACTTCGGTGCGTCGGGCTCGCGCACCATGTTCCTGATCTACAATCTGCGCGACCCCAACGACCTGATCCGCGAGTTCACCGGAATCGACGGCTCGGCCTATTTCGTCGGCGGCGTCGGCATCACGTTCCTGAAAGGCGGCCCCGTCCTCATGGCGCCGATCCGCTCCGGCCTCGGGTTCCGCATCGGCGCCAACCTCGGCTACATCCGCTTCACGCTGCGGCCGGCCTGGAACCCGTTCTAGGCGCAGTCCTACCAATTGCCGCCGTAGATCTGACGCCCGCGCGGCCGCGCGCGCGGCTGGACGGGCGGCTGCTCGTAGGCGAAGAAGCCGCCGAACGGCTTGAAGATCGGCTGTTGATTGCGGCGCTGCGCCACCATGGGCGAATACGGCGGCTTGCCGTGCACGGTAACCTGGGTGAGCGCCATCCCATGCCGCTCCACCAGGTCGTAGAAGGCGCGCGCGTTCTGGAGCGCAAGCCGCACGCAGCCGTGGGAGGCCGGCCGGCCGAGGTTGCCAACGGCGTTGGTCGCGTGCACGGCAACGCCCTGGCTGAAAAACACCGCGTACGGCATCGGTGCCCAGTCGTATTGACGCGAATAGTGCATGCGCGAGGTCCAGCTTACCGTGAAGGTGCCGACGGGCGTCGTATAGCCGGCGCGCGCCGACGAGATCGGCCAGCGGTAGAGCTCGCCCGATTTGTCGGAGACCGTCATGGTCTGCGTCGAAAGATCGATGTCGGCGAACAGCGTCGGCTTCGGCGGATCAAGCGGCGGGGCGGACGCCGCGTCCTCGGGCGTCACCGCCGCCACGGAGGCGGCGGGCGGAAGCGCCTTGTCGGTCACCTGCGGCTGCGCCGCGACCACGGCGTCGCCGGGCTCGACAGCGGCAATGGCCACGGCCGGCTCTGCGGCCGCGGCGGCGGAAACGAAGATGGCGGAGATCGCGGCGGCGAGAACGGGGACACAACGCATTGCTCTAATCCACCCACTCCCTTACACGGCGCCAGCGATCGAGCTTACCGCCGGGCGGATGCCGAAAGCTTAACGGCGCCCCCATTCAGGCGCCCCCGCGCAGCATCCCACGCAGCCCGCGCAGCCGCAACTCGCAATCCATCAAAGCCGGAAAGGTTCAGTTGCCGAACAACAATTGGAAGATCGTGCGCGGCCGGTGACGGTGCTCGCCGCGATCGTATTGCGACGTGTCGAGCTGCCCCCACGGAGACCAGGCACCGGAGCCATCGGTCGTGTAGCGCTGGTTGTTCTGCGCGACGGGCCGTGCGGCGCGCAGGATGAACTCGTCGGTGGCGCCATCGACGCTCGCCACCACCACGCGGTCGTCCTGCCAGGTCCAGTTGGCGACCTTCGTCCCCTCGCGATGCGGCTCAATGGCGATCACGCTGTTGGCGTCGAGATCGAGGATCGCCACCTGCTCGACCTCCTCGGGCCCCTGCGGGCCTGGCGTCACGCCGCCCTTGAAGCGCAAGGTCGCAATCCCGAGCAGCGGCGCCGGCTTCACCTCCCACTCGAGCAACTGCGGTTTACCCTCGCCCGCCATTTCCAGCGGAATGCGCAGCTTCTTGTACAGGTCGCTCACTGCGAAATACTGCGACCCGTGCTGCACCACCTTCCACTTGTCGATGCCGAGGCCTGGAACCTCGCGGTCCTCCTCGTCGCCCAGGTCGGCGCCGAGCCGCTGCAATCCGACGGCGGCTTGCTTGAGCCCGGGCTTGGTCGCGACCGCCCGCTTGTAGTCGGCGACGGCGCGCTCGTTGTGGCCCTGCGCCTCTTCGAGCTCGCCGTTCGCCCATAGCGCCTCCGCGCCATCAGGCTCCAGCTTCAGCGCCGTCTCCGCATCCTTGAGGCCGATGTCCGCCTGCCCGCTCTGCTTGTAGACGACGGCGCGGTAGGCGAACGCCAAGGCCGAGCGCGGATCGAGCTCGATTGCGCGATTGAGGTCGGCGAAGGCCGGCTCGTAGGCTTGCGACATCCCGTAGGCAAGCCCGCGCGCGGCATAGCCCCGGGCCGACTTCGGATCGAGCTCGACGACGTGCGAGAAGTCCTTGAGCGCGGCCTCGATGTTGTTGTCTGCGAGGTAGGCCTGCCCGCGCAAGAGATAGAGCTCCGCGTTGCCGACGTCGAAGGCGATGGCGCGCGACAGGTCCTCGATCGCATCCTGGTTGCGGCCGATCTCGAGCTTGGCCTCCGCGCGGCTGCGGTAGCCGGCGGCGAAGCGCGGGTCGGCCGTCACCGCGCGCGTGAAATCGCGGATGGCGGCGTGCGGCCGCCCGACGCCGAGATAGACGCGCCCGCGCCCGGCCAGCGGCGCCGCCGCCTGCGGCATCAGCTTGATCGCGCGGGTGTAATCGCCGATGGCCTGATCGGGATGTCCGACCTGCGAGTAGGCACCGGCGCGGTTCCCCAGCGCTGCGGCGTAGCCCGGCGCGAGCACGATCGCCCGATTGAAATCTTTAATCGCCTCGTCGGGGTAGCCGAGCGCCAACAGCAGGCTGCCGCGGTTGTTGTAGATCGCGGCGTACTCGGGGAAGAGCTGAGCGGCCCGATTGAAGTCGTCGATGGCGAGCTTGGGCTGGCCCAGGCGGGCATAAGCGACGGCGCGGTCGTTGAGGATGGTCGCGCGCCGGTCGTTGGCGAGCGTTGTGTCCTTCAGCGCTTCGGTGTAGTCGGCGACGGCCTGACCGGTATCGCCGCGCACGAGCGCCGCCGCCGCGTCCTGTGCTTTGGGCGACAAATCCTCCTCGGCGGCCGCAGCCGTCCGGCAAACGGCCGTCACCAGCAGCACGACAAGTGCAAGCCGTCGCATCATTGTCTCTCGCCCGTCACCTTCAGTGGTCGCCGAATCCAACATAGGGCATTAAGCGTCGATTGTGGCGCTCAATCGGTCGCAGCCATACGCCCGATTTACGCATTTTCCACCCGGCCGAATTGCAGTTTGGCCAGCACCGCAGGGAGCCGCTCCGGCAGATCCTCGGCGATGAGCCCGGGGCCAAACTCCGCCGCGGCCTCCCCGTGCAGCCAGACGGCAGCGCAGGCGGCCTCGAACGCCGGCATCCCTTGCGCGAGCAGCCCGGCAACGAAGCCGCCGAGAACGTCGCCGGCGCCGGCCGTCGCCAGCCAGGGCGGCGAATTCTCGTTGATGGCGGCGCGGCCGTCGGGGGCGGCAACGACCGTATCGGCGCCCTTCAGCACGACGATGGCACCGCTTTCTGCTGCCGCGGCGCGCGCACGGTCGAGCTTGCTGCCTTCGCCGATCGCCGGGAACAGGCGGCGGAACTCGCCCTCGTGCGGGGTGAGCACGACCGCGCGCGCGGCCGTCGCGGCGATAGCGTCGGCGAGGACCGTTGCCTCGCCCTCAAACGAGGTCAGCGCGTCCGCATCGAGGACCGCAGCCGCGCCCGACGCGAGCGCC
>Ga0187817_10001088_pt1 | contig 12858 bp, 11 predicted proteins | sample NC_wetland_sal_i_17_FD_132431 | JGI IMG/M metagenome (GOLD analysis project Ga0187817, IMG submission 132431) | Wetland sediment microbial communities from Neuse River Estuary, North Carolina, USA - SO4_2 | ecosystem: Environmental > Aquatic > Freshwater > Wetlands > Sediment | place: USA...
AGATCGCTTCCCGCCATCATGGAGTTCAAGGCACGCTCTACTACCCACCTCGTGGGTCGCATCTCGCGCACGAGGTCGCGCGCTACGAACCGGGGTATGCGAGCGGCCTGGGGCGTAAGCAACCGCAGGAGTTGTTGCGCCTGGTCAACCGTCGCCGGCTGGAAGAGCGCGGGGTCAAAAGGAGGTTTGAAGGTAAGCCCGGCGCTATCAACCACGAAAACGCGGCGTACGCATTCCGGATGGCCGAGGGTGAACTTCAGCGCCACCCATCCTCCCATCGACCACCCTCCAAGGTCGGCGCGCGCCAGGTTCTGGCTGTCGAAGAACTGCTTGAGGATCCCCGCTTGAAACGCAATTGAATAGTCAACATCCGGGCGATCGGATCGGCCAAAGCCAGGCAAGTCGATGGCATAAACCTGATAACCCTGCCGCATGAGGGCAGTCATCAGCTCGGCCCAACTCTCCGCCATTGCGCCCAGACCGTGCACCAGCACTAAGGGCTTGCCTCGGCCGCCGACGTAGTAATGAACTCGGCAAGAGTCGAGTCGAGCGTACTTGCTCCGGAAGCCGGCCCAGCGGAGCCAGGCTCGTATCGATTCATCGATGACCCACCATGGGCGCCAATAGAAAACTCCGCCAAGGCAAACCGCCAGGACCGAAGCTGCGGCCAAGGCACACCTAAGCCAGCGGCGACGTTTCACAGGCCGAAGGACGTTAGGGGAAGCGGGGATGGAAAGACGCGACACGTTCCGATGAGTTTCCTGCGGGCACGCCAATTAGGGCCGGCGACTCGCCGCCTATGGCGGGAGCGTCAGGCTCCTGCGCTCGAGATTCTACATTTCAGACCGCGCATCCCTGCCGTTATTATAGCCTCCGGCGGTCAGCGGCTCTGCCGCCTCGTCGTGCGGAAAGGCTTCGCCTTTCCGTGGCGGGCTTCAGATCTTGTTCTTAGGCTGAGGCTGCGCCTCAGCCGGCGAGGCGCAGCCTCGCCGAAAAGCGAGCAATTGAATAGCGAAAACCCGGAAAGGCGAAGCCTTTCCGCAAGACAGGGCGGCACAGCCGCACGCGATAACCAAACAGATCGTAGAAATTCCAGGGCGGGAGCGTCCTGCTCCCGCGGGCAGTATCCCCTCCCCACTGCGGGCGAGACGCGCGCGCTCCAATGCTGCGACGCCTGCCCTCGCCGCTGCGGACCAGATGCTCGTGCTACGCCGAGGTTGTCGCCGAAGGCTGCAGGGCGTCTTGTGGGCCGCGATCAAAAAATCCGGATTCCCACACGACTGGGTTATTGCGCTTTGTCCAACTCTCAACCGAAGCCAGATAGCGGCGTTCGAGAGCGCTCCTTTTAATCTTGAGGGTAGGAGTGAGAAATTCATTCGCAATTGTCCATGGCCCGTCGACGATGGCGATGAAGCTCATTCGTTCGTGCGGATCGACCTGGGCATTGACCTCGTTCATTCGCTCCAGCAAGGATTGCTCGAGGGCTTCTCGAGCCTCCGAATCGGCGCACCGTTTCCTCTCGTCCGGGGATAGAACGACGACGGCAAAGGGGCTCGGCAAGTCGGCGCCCATGACGCAGCAAGCCTCGAGCGCGGGATGGGCCATAAGCTCGGTCTCTATCGGGGCCGGGGCGACATACTTGCCTTTGCTGGTCTTAAACTGCTCCTTAAGACGCCCGATGATCTTAACCTGGCCGTCCGAATCGAGCTGGACAAGATCGCCGGTCCGAAAGAAACCATCCTGAGTAAAAGCCTCAAGCGTATTTTGCGGATCCCCGTAATAGCCCAGCATGTTCATGGGGCTCTTGATCATCAATTCGCCGTCCTCACTCAACTTCACGTCCACGCCGTCGATGGCGCTTCCCACGTAGCCGGGGCGGATCCGGTCCGCGGCAGGAGGAAGGTGCGTGATCGCCGTCTCCGTCATGCCGTAGCCCTCGAAGAGGTCCAGCCCCAGATTCCGATACCAGAGCAGGATTTCGAGGGGAAGCGCCGCGCCTCCGCTAGCCGCACAACGAGCAGTATGGAGTCCGAGATTGCGCAGGATCCGTTTCTTGACGGCGCGGTTGAGGATGGGAATACGCAGCAGGCGATCCAATCGACGCTTGGGGATTTTTCCGAAAACACCCTGTTGAAACTTCAAGAGAAGCCGCGGCACGGATGGAAAGATGGTAGGACTCGCCCGCTTCAGGTCTGTGAGAAAGGTCTCGATTCCCTCGGTGAAGTAGATGTGGAAGGCGAGGAACAAGCCAAACGCCTCGCAGGCGCAGCGTTCGATGATGTGGGCAAGCGGCAAATAAGAAAGGAGACGCTCCTCGGCCGTCAGGCCAAGCAAATCCGAAGCAGTTTTGGCGAAGTGGCTGAAAGCGGCGAAGCGGTGCATCGCGCCCTTCGGCGTGCCGGTCGTCCCGGAGGTGTAGATGATGGTAGCGAGGTCGTCCGCGGCGCGCAACGGGCTGTCGGAAAGGGGCGAGGTGGCCGATATCACCGTATCCCAGACGGGGTGGCCGGCGGGTTGAGCCGTCGGGAACCCGATGCATTGGACACCGGAGGGGAGGCCGCAATTTGCCATCCCTTTCTCGTCCGTGGCACCCAAAAAGCAGCCCTTCGCCCCACTGTGCTCCAGAATGTACCGGACATTCCGGCAATTGAGCGAGGGGTAGATCGGCACGCTTACATGCCCGGCCATCCATACGGCCAAGTCCGCCATGATCCACCAAGCGCAGTTGCGAGAGAGGATTGCGACCCTAGACCCCGGCTCCCAATCCTGGGCCTTGAGATAGGCGGCCATGCGGCGGGCTTCGCCCGCTACCTGCCTCCAAGACCAGTCGCGCACCTTCCCGCCCCCAAAGGGCTGAGTTAGAAAAATGCGCTCTGCCCGCTCCCGCTCCCAGCGATAAAGTCGGGAGAGAGGCAAATCATCTTTCGTTACGGTGTGCATGGTGCTGTCGGGTTCGCGCGCCCTCAAACCCGTGCCAACAGCGCGCCCGCAGAAGTCTATTGCAGTTACGTTTCTTAGTTTACCCCACAGTAAGATCAGCTTGATTCCATATCTTACCTTCGGGTAACATATCATGGTGTAGTAGAGGTGTCAACCGAGGGCTTATTGTTTCAACTCATGCTGAAAGACGTCGTGGTTGAGAAACCGCATGGGAAGGTGTTTGCCAGCCGCCGGCGCGACCCTGCAACCAAACGCGAGGCGGTATTGAAAACTGCCGCCCAATTGTTTCTAGAGAAAAGCTACGGGCGCACCTCTCTGAACGACGTTGCCAAGCGCCTGAACATTACCAAGCCAGCACTTTATCACTACTTCCACAACAAAGAAGACATTCTGCTCGGGTGCTATGGTTGGGGCACCAAGCTGATCGAAGAGAGTCTTTCTGAGATCGCAGAACATGACGGAACGGGTTTGGAAAAGGTGGAAGCGTTCATCCAGTCCTACGCCAACGTGATGACGGTAAATTTCGGCCGGTGCGTGATGCGGCTGGACGAGGGTGATTTGTCGCCTGAGGCGCGCGCCGAGGTGCGCGCCTACAAGAAGAAAATCGACCGTCGCCTGAGATCGTTCATCCAAGAGGGGATCGAGGACGGCTCGATCGCGCCCTGCGATGCGAAGATCGCCGCCTTCTCGATAGCAGGGGCTTTGAACTGGATTTGTATGTGGTACGAGCCGGAAGGTACATTGTCCGCAGAAGAAATCTCCTCGCAATTTGCGCGCACGTTAATCCGGGGCTTGGCGCGAGCTAACGGAACTGACCACGGGTCACGCTCACGCGACACTATGAAATCATGAACTGAAATGAGGAGGAATAGCCATGACTGTTACGGAATCAACCACGCCAACAGTTTCGGTGAAACGGGCCAAGGGTGGCAGTTTTCTCATTGAGGAGAGTGAGCCGAGGGATATTTTCACCCCGGAGGATCTCTCCGAAGAGCAGCGAGCGGTCGCGAAAACAGCGAACGAATTTGTCACGAACGAGGTCATGCCGGCGATTGGTGAAATCGAGGCCAAGAATTTCGCTGTTACAAAGGGGCTTCTCCGCAAAGCCGGCGAACTAGGGTTGTTGAGCGTCGACGTCCCCGAGGTATATGGTGGAATGGGGATGGACAAAGTCACTTCCGCCGTGGTCGCGGAGGCGACCAGCAAGCTGGCGAGCTTTTCGGTGGCTTTCGGCGCCCACGTGGGCATCGGCACCCTACCCATAGTGTGGTACGGCACGGAGGCTCAGAAGCGGAAATACCTCCCGAAACTGGCGACCGGCGAGTGGATCGCCGCGTATGCACTCTCAGAAGCCACGTCGGGTTCGGATGCCCTCAATTGCCGCACCCGCGCCGTGCTTTCCAAAGATGGCACGCATTACGTGCTCAATGGAGAAAAGATGTGGATTACCAACAGCGGGTTCGCCGACCTCTTCATTGTTTTCGCCAAGAGCGACGGGGAGAAGCTCTCGGCCTTCCTCATCGAACGTAATACGCCAGGCTTCTCCATCGGCGCGGAAGAACACAAGCTTGGCATCCATGGGTCGTCCACCTGCCCGCTCATTCTCGCCGACTGCCGTGTCCCGGTGGAGAACCTCTTGGGCGAGGCAGGCAAAGGGCACCACATCGCTTTCAACGCCTTGAACATAGGGCGCTTCAAGCTGGGAGCGGCATGTACGGGGGGAGCGCGTCAGATCCTGCAAGACGCGATTCAATACGCCAAAGAGCGCAAAGCATTCGGCAAATCCATCGCTGAGTTTGGTTTGATCCAGGAGAAACTTGCTGAGTGTGCGGCGAGTGTTTATGCCGGGGAATCGATGGTGTACCGCACCATCGGAATGATTGACGCCGCCCTGGCCGGCTTGGACCAGAGCGCCGGGGATGCGCGCGAGATCGAAAAGCGCATCGAGGAGTATGCGGTGGAGTGCTCCATCGTGAAGGTGTGGGTAACCGACATGTTGCAGATGGTGGCAAACCACGACGTCCAGATCCACGGTGGGTACGGCTACGTGGAGGAATATCCCGCAGAGCGAGCGTACCGCGACGCGCGCATCAACCCGATCTTTGAGGGAACCAATGAAATCAACCGGCTGATTATCACGGGATGGCTGATGAAACGGGCCATGAAGGGCGAGTTGCCTCTGCTCGCGGCCATCAAACAGCTTATGGACGAAGTTATCTCTCCTTCTGTCGCCGAGGAGCGCGAAGGACCGCTGGCGGGCGAGCATAAGATGCTGGCGCAAGCCAAGAAGCTCGGCCTGTTTGCGGCCGGGGCTGCCTCGCAGAAATACATGCAGAGCCTTGCCGACCAGCAGGAGGTGATGGCCGCAATCGCGAATGGCGTCATCGAGGTCTACGCGATGGAGTCATGCATTCTGCGGGCAGAAAAGCTCGTAGCAGCCAAAGGGGAAGCCGCGGCGAGCGCCGCCATTGCTATGACGGGGTTCTACACAGCCAAAGCCATGCAGACGATCGAAGCCTCGGTGCGGAAGGTAATCGCGGCCGTAGCCGAAGGAGACATGTTGAGAACTCAGATGGCGATCCTGCGCAGACTGGCAAAGCACGACCCCGCCAACACGATCGCCCTGGGCCGCCAAATCGCCAATCACGTGCTCGCGGCAGGGCGCTACACCATTTGAATCATTCGCAGATAAAGACAGATTTCGCAGGGCGAAGGCAAATCTCAGATCACAACCTGCCGTTCAACGGCAACGGCGAATTCTAGATCACATCCTGACAAGGAGAAGGGAAAAAGGCTCATGAAACTAGTCACCTATCTCAATTATGGCGGTAACTGCGAGCAGGCATTGCGCTTCTATGAAAAGCATCTCGGGGGAAAAATCTCTGAGATAGGAACCTACGGCCAAATGCCCAACGCGCAATCCGTTTCGCCGGAAATGAAAAACGCCATCATGCACGCCCGCATCAACATCGCCGGGACAGATCTGATGGCATCGGACGTTCCGCCGGAACGGTTTCAGCCCATGCGTAGCGTCTATCTTGCCCTCAGCCTGGACAGCACAGAAGAGGCGGAGCGCATCTATGGCCTGCTATCCGATGGCGCAGAGATCTTTATGCCGATGCAAGAGACCTTCTTCGCTTTTCGCTTCGGCATGCTCAGGGACAAGTTCGGCACGTCGTGGATGATCATCCACGAACGTCCGATGTCAGGCAATTAGGGCAGGTGGGCAGATGGGCAGGTAGGCAGAATCGCACGCTCCGCAGGCTGACTTTTCAACAAACTCTTAACTCGCGCTAGGCCGCGTGCTCCACCGTGATGGCGAAGACGGCAAGCGCAAGCTGCTGCGTATTCAGCCTACAGCGAAGGCTCGCGAGCTTCCCACTGTCGACGGCCAGTGAGAGCATCAGGACTTGATATTGTTCCCGGGCAATGTCCTTGGCGAAGAGCAGCGCGCGCTGGCTCTTCGTGGCTTCCGGATTAATCCGCGTGGCTCCACATGTCGTGCCGGCTAACGCCATTTAGAACCAGCCGTTGACCATTGAGCAGGAAGTCCGGGCCGCGAGTGACAACTTCGCGAAACCCTGTGCGGCAAAACCATACGTCTTCACCGTGCTCGGTTCGTAGCCGCGCCCGTAACTCGTAAAGGCCAGGTTGCTCGGGCGACCAGATGATTCCGCCGTAAGCCTCCCACCCCGGGTTCACACCAAGCGCCAACTCATCCTTGCCGGCGCCGGTGGGGTCGGGTGTGAGGTCCGAGATCGTCACGCTGATAGAAGCCCGAGGGGCGCAACGAGGAAGGCACCGTGACGACGTCATACAACTCCCCATCAATTCGCCGCTCCCACGCACCGTTCAAGTCAACCCGTGAGCGGGTGGTGTTTGAAGGTTCCGCAGTCGCCGCCTCCGGACTCGCCCCGACGTGCGAAAGCGCCGGCCAGACCGCCGACGCGCCAAGCGTGCGCACGAACCCGCGTCGATTGAACCTAGTAGTGGCCATCTCTTAATGCCTCATAGATTACGCAGGCTGCCGTTGGCGACAACCTGCGGCTCCGCCGCCCCGACTTGTGGAAAGGCTTTGCCTTTCCCTGGAGTGTCTACATCTGGTTCGATTGGCATGTGCGGCTCTGCCGCCCTTCGCCAGCGGGAACGACGGTAATGTGAACAGGCCCGCGATGAATCCGCCGCAGAGAGCGGCCGCAAGGGCCGCCCCCCACAACGTTATTTCTTCCCAAGCTCTTTCGCCGCCTCCTTGACAGAACCGAACCGGCCGCTGAACACTAAGCCCAGAATGAGCAACCCGTAAAGCGCGTCCTCATTGAACGGGGCAAGCCGGCAGCCTGTCTCGAATCTCTTCTGAATGATCTCTCGCAGCACCTCTAACCGGTCAGCCACACCTCCGGAAAATACAAGCTTTTTCCATGATCTCTCGGGCCACAACCGTTCAGCATGCGCATAGTACTTTTCGGCCATGTCGTTAAAGGCCGCTCGAAAAAGGTGCCCCACGGTGAAATTGTTTCCCCGAATATTCGAGATCGTTCCGTGCTCTTCGTCCCGCTTAGGAAAAAAAGAGAGGTCAACCTTCAAGTCGGTCGCCGTGACCTCCTTCGCTGATTTGGCAATGAAGGCCCAGGAATTCTGAGGATCGGCGCGCCCAGCCGCCAATTCGCTCAGGAGGTCAACAAGGACGTTGAGCGAGCGCCCACCCGGCATGTTCGTGAAGGTGTTGAGGAATTGCCCATCGAAGAAGGGCCGCGTCTGGTAATCACCCAGAGACAAAGTTGGGGTCAAGCGGCTGACCTGCGAACCTGTGGAGATGTTCAAGGAGATCTCATCCTCACTTAGAACAGCGCCCGCCATGGCACACTGATAGTCTCCCACCGGCGCGTAACATGGCACCCCAGAGGCTACTGTCTTCAAGAAGCCGACCACCTCACCCTGAGCGCGTAGCGGCAACCAGTCCAGATGGTCTAGTCCCAGTTCTTTGATCACCTCATGGTGCCAGTCCATGGTTTCCAGGTTGAGGGCTCCGTACGCCGCGGCGTGGGTTGCTTCCACCGCCGGCCTCGAGTTGCATAGCTGGCTAAGGACAAAGTCAGGCAAGGAAACAGGGGTAAGACCGGCGTCGAGGTTTCCCTGTTCCGCGAGCCAAAAGAGAACACATATCGGCCTTTCGATCTGTAATTCCTGCCCCAATTGCCTGCGCTGCGCGGCGCTTACTCGCCTTGTGATCTCGTCAAAGTACGATCCCGAGCCGGAGGGGTGCGGCATCAGCGCCCTTTGGTCCCGCCACGATACGCAATTGGACACGGGCTCTCCGCGGTCGTTGACCAAAACCAGCCCATGCATCTGCGAGCACATGACAAGGCCCTGGCACTCCGGAGCAAGAAGCGCCAGTTCCTGGATAACAGTTCGGACTGCGGCCAAGACTTCGTTGGGATCAAACTCCCAAAATAGAGGGTCCGTTGGCGCAAGCCGGCTGGGGAAAGGCATTCGCCGAATATGCGCCAGCGCCCGTGCCTGGAGGTCCAGCACGGCGCCTTTTATGAACGTCGTGCCTAAGTCTATCCCGATGAATGACCCATTCATGGATGGATAATTACTTTGTTTCGCTCGCGCGAGCCCATGGTCGCCACCGCTTGGGCCATCTGCGAGAGTGGGAAACGGTGAGTAATCACTTCGTCAGGATTCACCAGCCCCCGGGACATGAGCCGGATGGCCTTCTCGATCGCCAAGGGATTAGTGCTGAAGCTGGAATCCATTCGCGCCTCCAAGAAGTGCATCAGGCCGCCATCGAGCGCGAACTCTTCGTGGGTGGTGATACCGAAAATGTTCCATCGCGTACCGCGCCGTAAGAGGCTGACCATGAGTTTCACGGCCTCAATCGGCCCGGCTGCCTCCACCACCAGGTCAGGTCCTTGAGGCATGATTTCGTAGATGGCGGCTTTGGCATCACCGCGCGAGGGATTGACCGCGTGAGTGGCGCCCAGCTTCCTCGCGGTTTCTAGCGCATAGTCACTGATGTCCACCGCTACCAACTGGCCCGCCCCGGCAGCTTTCGCCACCATCAGGCAATACATCCCAATCCCGCCCGTGCCGATCACCACCACGTCGTCGCCGATGTTCATTTCCGAGTAATGGATTAGTCCTTTCCAGGCGCCACTGACGGGCTCCGCCTGGCAGGCGGCGTCAAAACTGAGGCCGGCAGGCTTGTGGAAACAAACATTGGCGCCGGTCAAAGTGTATTCGGCGAAACTTCCGGGGCGGACTTTGGCGCCGTCGCCGCCGGTCGTGTAGGATCGTTCGCAGTAGTGGGTCAGCCCTAACCGGCAATTTCGGCACTGCCCGCAAAAGCCACTGGGTGAGAGGATGACTTCATCCCCTTCCTTTACGTTCGTAACAAACGGACCCACCTCGGCGACAATTCCCGCCGGCTCGTGGCCTGGAATAAGGGGGAAGTCCACATTGCGCCGGATCCCCTTAATCGCCTTGTAGTCGGTGGCGCAGAAACCGCAAGACTTGATTCGCACCAGCACCTGACCCGGGCCTGGTTCGGGTTTCGGAACGTCCTCCAACACCAGGTTGTTGAAATCCTTTAAGACCGCGGCGAGCATGCTGGAACCTCCGAACACAGAACAACCTAACGTTGAGGAAAATCGCAATGATCCCAAAACCCCGAAGACTCAGGCGCCTCAACATAGTAACACGTCTGGTAGCGCGGACCCCCGATTTTGGGGTCCGCGGTCTTTCCGTGGGACCACTCCCCTTCCCCTCTTCCCCCTCCCCAGGGGAGAGGGAAGAGGGGAAGGGGTGAAAGGGTGAGGGGTATTTTCAAAGCAGCGGGCGCTCCACACACTGCCCCCGCACAAGTCATTCTGTTATCGTATCCAAGGATGTGATATCGTTTCGACCGAGACAAACTTACTCATGACCAGGTGCATCAATTCATTGTTATGGGCGCTCCTTCTCGGCGCCCTCGGGGTGGCCACGCCACCCGCGACCGGCTTGCAATATCAGTCCGCGTTTATGCGTGTGGAAGTCGCTCCGGATCAACCGGCCTTGGTAGCGCTGGCGGTGGATTCTCTGGGCAAGAACAAGCTCAGTGTCAATCCACTTCGCCCGCCAGCCAAGGCAGAACGAGTTTACGAGTTGCGCCACGTGGGTAATGCCTTTGAGTATCGTCCCTCCGGGGCACCGCCGGGCGCGCCACCCGCCTGGATCTTCGAGTTTTCCCCGCGTCAAATTCATTTGCGGTCGCGCTTCGCCGAAGGGAGCCCTCCGCCCCCGCTAACGCTGAACTTCAACTCTCGCCTTAACCACGCCACGCTGCTGGGGCTTATGAACGCCGACGGCAGTGTACGGCTGCCGGCGCTTCTACATCTGCCTGACCTGGGGACCTTTCGCATTGTCTGCACATCCACGGCGGGGTTGGCGTTAGGCTACGATGCGTTACGCTTTCGCGGTTCTCACGACGAGCTTCTGGGGGACAACGACTATGTGAAGGTGACGTTTCCTGCCGCCTCCTCCACTACACCGCAAATCGACTACTCATTGGACGTCGTCGCAATTCACCCGGGCCCTCGAGACCTCGCGCACGACCCGCGTTTTGACGGCTTTCGCCGCAACTGGCTCAACATCTTTCAGTTGAACCCCCGATTACGCGTGCTGGCCAACCACGCGTCCAGCGACCCGTGCGCCTTCACGTTGTTTGAATATTCCTCCATGGCGGCGCGCACGCCACCGCTGGCGCCGGGCCTGACCGCGCTTGATCTCCTCCGCCAAACTTTGGACCGCTACTTGGGCGGGATGAAGGCGTACGGCATGGCCGGAGTCCAGCACGATGTCCCGTACGACTTCCTGGACTCATATCCCTCGCTGCTGATCGCAGCCTCGGACTATTTTCGCGGCAGCAAGGACCACGCCTGGCTAGAGAAGAATTATCCAGGCTTGAAAGACTGGGCCACGAAAATGCTCGCCATGGATCGCGATGGGAAAGGGTTGATTGAATACCCCATGAGTGGCAACTCCGGTTCCTGGCTTCCCGGTGTCCCCATACGCCCGGCCAACTGGTGGGACGACATCGGCTTTGGCCATCAGGACGCGTACTCCAACGCCCTGGCTTACCACGCCTTAATCGGAATGGCCGAGCTGGCGCGGCAAGCGAACCAGGGGAAGGATGTGCAATTGTATTCATCACGCGCCGAGAAATTGCGATCGGTCTATTTCCAGACCTTCTACAATCCCGAGACAGGTTTAATAGCCGGTTGGAAGAGCGCCGACGGGAAGCTCCACGATTACTACTTTACGTTTGTGAACGGCGCGGCCATCATCTATGGCTTAATCCCTCCCGAGAAGGCCAATCAGATCATGGACCGCCTGCTGGCCAAAATGAAAGAGGTGGGCTATAGCTATTTCCAATATGGCCTGCCGGGGGTTCTGATTCCGGTCCGCCCAGAGGATTATGTCTGGGGCACACGCGATCCTTTTCAGGTATACCAAAATGGCGGCGCGTCAGGATCGTTCGCCTACTTTACCCTTGAGGCCTTGTATCAGTTGGGCCGCCGCGCCGAGGGCGACGCGATTCTCTTCCCCATGCTGAAGGGCTATGAGGATGGAGGCTTCCAGGGGTTTGGCCCCCATGGCAAATCTTACGACTGGAAATCATGGGACGGGGCGCCGCACGGCTACGAGGGCTTGCTGGTGGACAACTACCAGGCGCTCCTCGCGGTATTGGCACGCTGACATGCCGCGGCAATGAATGCGGGGCGCCGCATACATTGGGTTTTATGTACGGCCACCTGTGATGAACATGCACGTACCATTTCAAAGGAGTGAATTCGTGAAGATTCTTGTTTCGTCCCGAGCGCTGGGAATCCTGACGGTTGTCCTTTCCCTAAGCTCAGCTGTGTGCGCACAGGAGACCCTCCAGGCGGCCCTGCATGCGAAGCTCGAGACTCAGTTGACGAACGTGGCGGAGCATCTCAACGGCGTGATGGGGTATGCCATCAAAGATCTGTCAACCGGCGAGACCTTTCTGCGTCTTCCGGACACGGTCTTTCCTCAGGCAAGTTCCATCAAACTGACCGTCCTGTTGGAGTTGATGCGCCAGGCGCAGGAGGGGAAGCTGTCTCTCGAAGAGAAGCATACCTTGCGGCGCAGCGAGATGACCATCGGGGACACGGAACCCATCCTTACTATGCTGGGCGACGGTACGGTCACCATGACCCTGCGCGATCTTGCTATTTTCATGCTGGTGCTGAGCGACAATACGGCAACGAATATCCTCATCGATCATTTAGGAATGGATAATATCAACGAAGGGGTTATTCGCCTTGGACTCAAGGAAACCAAGCTGCGACGCCGCATGATTGACCTCGAAGCCGCCAAGAAAGGAAATGAAAACGTCTCCACCCCGCGCGAAATGCTCACCCTGATCGAGAAAGTCCATGCCGGCCTGGCACTTGACGCCCCGCATGCGAAGCAATACTTTGACCTCCTCAGGCTGCCCAAGGATAGCGAGTTCCACAAAGCGCTCCCCGAAGACGTTCCCATAGCGGATAAGCCTGGGTCGCTGGAAGGCGTGCGTTGCGACACCGGTTTGATCGACATTCCTGGCCATCCGTTCATGATGTCGATCGCCACCACCTACGTCGCGCGAGGCGATGAGGGCGAGCGCGCCGTCGAAGAGGCTGCACGGCTTGCCTATGATTACTTCAGCCAGCTAAGCCGCTCCAGCTCTTATGGACGTGTTATCTCATACAAGTAATCGCCATTGTGGCCACCCCCGCGGAAACGGGGGTCCACGGCGGTCCAACAAAAAGCTGGAATCCCGCTTTCGCGGGAATAACCGGGTCGCACGAGGAGGAGAAGAACGCGGCTTCGCCGCCTGGCTTGCCGAAAGGCTGTATCCGAGTGAGGAAA
>Ga0187817_10001089_pt1 | contig 12857 bp, 10 predicted proteins | sample NC_wetland_sal_i_17_FD_132431 | JGI IMG/M metagenome (GOLD analysis project Ga0187817, IMG submission 132431) | Wetland sediment microbial communities from Neuse River Estuary, North Carolina, USA - SO4_2 | ecosystem: Environmental > Aquatic > Freshwater > Wetlands > Sediment | place: USA...
ACATTTCCGTGGCGCTCTCCCGCCATCCGCAGCTTTATTCGCTCTCTCTCGGCCACATGGGGGATCTCACGCTCAACTCGTTTGCCTATCTGCGCGTTCCTCTCCTCGTCGCCGGGGTTGCCTTTTTGATTGGCGCTGCCGGCACGTTTCGCTGGACCGGCCGGCGCGCTTTTCTCGCCGCCACGCTCATGATGGTGCTCTTTTTTCATGCCGCGCGCCTCGCCATGGTCGCCTTCGACCCGTTTCTTTCTTCGCGCCCTTTGGCGCAGGTGTTGATGCAGGCTCCGCAGGGTCAGTTGATCGCCGAGGGTCACTATTACGACTTTTCTTCCGTGTTCTTTTACACGAATCGCGCCGGCCTGCTTTATTCCAGCCGCCGCGTCAATTTGGAATATGGCTCGAACGCCCCGGGCGCCCCGCAGGTATTCATCGAGGATCCACAATTCAAGAGCCTGTGGCTCGAGCCGCAGCGCCGCTACCTTCTTGCTCCTCAATCCGACCTGCCTCGCCTCGAAAGCCTCGCCGGCCCGGATCGGCTGAACCTAGTCGCTGCAAGCGGCGGCAAAGTCCTGCTGACGAACCAACCGCTGCCCGCCGACGCGGGACATTCGTTCCCATAATTGCTTCGACAAAAGGCGGCGGCTGGCACCGCGGTCGCAGGAAAGAAAAAACTCGCTTGTGCCGCTTCCACCGGTGAAGGTAAAAAGCTACAATCAAACGCAGGATCGGCTTCAACCGGCGCGTGATCGCGCCAACTTGCGTTGGGAGAGGAAGGCAACATGAAGATTGCCGTGCTGGGCGGAGACGGCTATTGCGGCTGGGCGACGGCGCTCTACTTGTCGAAGAAAGGTCATGCGGTCGCCATCGTGGATAATTTCTCGCGCCGCCAGTGGGATTACGAGCTTGGCGTCGAGACCCTCACGCCCATTCGCCCCCTGCCCGAGCGGCTGAAGGCGTGGCGCGAGCGCACGGGAAACGCCATCGAAGTTTTTGTCGGCGACGTCACGGATTACGAATCCCTCTCCGCAACCGTCAAGGATTTCCGGCCCGACGCCGTGATTCATTTCGCGGAGCAGCGCTCGGCGCCCTATTCCATGATTGACCGCAAGCACGCCGTCTTCACGCAGGTCAACAACGTCGCGGGCACGCTCAATCTGCTCTTCGCTCTGCGCGAGTTCCGCCCCGATTGTCACCTCGTCAAGCTGGGCACGATGGGCGAATACGGCACACCCAACATTGATATCGAAGAGGGCTACATCGAGATCGAGCACAACGGCCGCCGCGACGTAGTTCCCTTTCCCAAGCAGCCCGGCTCTTTCTACCATCTCTCCAAGGTCCACGATAGCCACAACATCATGTTCGACTGCAAGATTTGGAAGCTTCGCGCCACCGACTTGAATCAAGGCGTCGTCTACGGCACACTGACGGACGAAACGTCTCTCGACGAGGCGCTCATCAACCGCTTCGATTACGACGAAGTGTTCGGCACGGTGCTCAACCGCTTCTGCGCCCAAGCCGCCGTAGGACACCCGCTCACCGTCTACGGAAAGGGCGGCCAGACGCGCGGCTTCCTCGACATTCGAGACACCGTGCGATGCGTCGAGCTCGCCTGCCTCAATCCCGCCGCGCCCGGCGAATGCCGCGTCTTCAACCAATTCACCGAGCAATTCTCCGTGTTGGACCTGGCGCGCATGGTGCAAAAAGCGGCGAAAAAACTGGGGCTGGATGCCGAGGTGGATCACTTGCCCGATCCGCGCGTCGAGGCCGAATCACACTATTACAACGCGAAGCACTCCAAGCTGACTTCGCTGGGCCTCGAACCTCATCTGCTCTCCGATTCGCTGCTGGATTCCCTGGTAAACATAGCCATCGAATATCGCGACCGTGTGGATCCCGCGCTCTTCCTGCCCCAAGTGAACTGGCGCAACCCGACCAACGAGCGTCGCCGCCCCGCGGGCGCCGCCACCGCCGCCTCGCTTTCCCCGACGCGCTAGCCCGCTTCCTCGCTGGTTGCCTTGACCTCGCAGAACCTAATTGAGCGCCGTCATTCTGAGGCCATCCGAAAAGGATGGCCGAAGAATCCCAGCGTCAGTGGTTGGCAGGAGCGTATCGGTCCACGCGCCCAGTTACGAATGCTACGATGCGCTTTCGGTGCGCGCCGCCACGGCAGGAACAGCTTTGTCGCTGGTTTTTGGATGGTTCAGGAGCCGGCCTGCTTCAAAAAACGCGCTGGAAATCGCATGCTTCATGGCCAGCGATGATTCGACGCCGCAGGTGCAGCCCGGACACTCGCGGCGAATCATCGCCATGGCCTGCTGGCGGTACGCCTCCGACGCCAGTATGGTCTCGAGCCGCTCTCGCAGAATATTTCCAACGGGCTTTAGCGGATAGCATCCCGTCAGCACGTCGCCGTTCGATAGCACGAACACCTGAAGGAAGCCCAGAACGCACGGAGGCTCTTCGATCGCCTCCCCGCCGTAATAGCGCGTAATGTAATCCACCTCATAAGCAGGGCGTCTCAGCGTGTCGCGAACGAACCTGCTAATTGTCTCCGTCTCTTCGCGCCCCGGCCACATGGACTCAAAATCCGCGTCCCCGGTGAACGGCAGGCTTCGCGTCAAGGTGTTGAAATGGACGTTCGCGCCCACCTCGCGCGCCATCTCTGCGAGTTTTTCTAGCTCGCCCGCGGAAGCCCGGTTGAGCGTGACGGAGATGGTCACCTTCTTGCCGCGCAGCAGCGGAATCCCCTGCATGGCCAAATCGAAATAGCCGCGAATTCCGCGAAGCCGGTCGTTCGTCTCTCCCACGCCGTCGAGCGACACGCATACGCTGGTGATGGGAGATTCGTTGATTTCCTTGTGCAGCTTTTTCAGCAACAGCGCGTTGGTTTGAACGATGATGCTCCGGAACGGCGATGTGTTCGCCTTCTTCAAAACCTCGAACAGGTCTCGCCGCAGCAGCGGCTCGCCTCCGGTCAGCCGCAGCGAGCGAATGCCGCAGTCGCCGATCTGGTTGATCAGATCAATGGCGCGCTCGGCGTCGAGCGCATCGTCCCAGCGCGTTTTCCAGTAGTCGCAACTGACGCACTTGGCCTGGCAGTTCTCGGTCAGCTTGATATGCGCGGAGAGCGGTCTCGCAGCATCGGGCAGGAATTTGGCGGACACCTTCGTGCCCAACCACACGCGCGATAAATACGATGCCGGGTAAAGCACGAGCCGTCCTCTCTCGAACGATAGCGGCGCACCGTTGCTTCGCACCACTCAGCTACTTCTGATTGTACACGAACACTTTCTTCACTTGCGCGGCTCTGCGGCGCCGGGGTTGGCGGGGATCAGCATTCCCTCCCGAATGTAATACTTGACCCCGCGCCAGCGAATGCTGCTCCGCAAAAAGCTCCCCAGCCAAATCAAGAACGCCAGCGCGTCCCACACCGGAATCAGCGGCAATCTCCACCATAGCCCGCGCTGCTTGAGTCCCCGGATGCCGATCATCCAGCAGATCCCGGCCCGCAGGACTCCATAAATACCGAAATAGGCCGCCGCCACTGCTGCCGAAGGTTGAATCGCCACCGCCGCCGCGCACCACGGCAATCCTTGCGTGAGCAGCAAACCCAGATGCCCCCATGGACGCATCAGCCGCATCACCACCATCCACCGCATGCGCTTGTGCAGCAGCTCTCCCATGGATTCATAATCCGCCACCGTGGGCACAACGTAGTTCAAAAGCACGACCTCGAACCCCTGTTCCGCAATCAGCCGTCCCACCAGCAGATCGTCCGCGGGACGATTCTCGATGGCTTCGTATCCGCCGAACCCGGCTAGCCGCGTCTTCGTCGTGGAGATCGTCGGCCCGAGCGCGAATTTCACCCCATCGAGCTGCCGCGCCACCAGGATGCCCGCGTAAAAATCGGAAATCATGCCGATCATCTGTAGATGCTCGGCGAAAGTGGTGTCGCGCACCGGCGCGTAGAAGCAGGTTACAGCTCCCACTTTGGGATCGGCCAGCGGCGCCACCATCGTCCGCAGATAATCCGGCCGCGCCCGGACGTCGCTGTCGTTGATGACCAGCACTTCATTCCGCGCCTCGTTCACCAACCGAACCAGCTTCGCCACTTTATCGTTCGCCGCGTCGCGGCCGGAGCCATAGAGCACCCGGATCGCGCGTTCGGGAAAATCGGCGATCAGCTTTTCGATCACGGGAAGCGCGGGGTCGCTGCGATCTCCCACGCAAAAGAGAATTTCGTACTCGGGATAATCCTGCCGGCAGAAGCTTGCGAAATTTTCGTATGCGCCGGGATCGAGTCCCCGAATAGGCTTCAATATGCTGACCGCCGGCGCAAAACCGCCGGCACTGCTTTTGGGTTCCTTGGAGTCGCGGAAAAACTGCCACGAGCTGTACAGAACAATTAGATAGTAGACAAAAGGTATTGCGGCAATTCCGAAGAAAATATATCGGACAATCGTCAGAACCATCGCGCCTCTGCCGGGCTCCCTGCCATTCGCGTTTGATTTGGCGGCGCTAGGATACCAGATGCCGCGCCCTTCCGTCGCATCGTCGAAACACTGGCGCGCCTTCCCGGAAAAGTGCCATCATAGCGCCGTGAACCAAACGGCTAACTCCAGCTCGCTCGCGGGGCTCCGCGTCCTCTCGCTCGAAAGCAGACGCTCCGCCGAAATGGCCAAGCTGATCGCCAATTACGGCGGCGAGGCCATCGTCGCTCCGTCCATGCGCGAGGTCCCGCTCGAATCGAACACGGAAGCCCTGGCGTTCGCGCGCGCGCTTGCTGCGGGCGGCTTCGACATGGTGATTTTTCTCACCGGTGTGGGGACCCGCGCCTTATCGCGCGTCGTGCAAACGGTCTATCCGCTCGAGCAATTCGCCGGCGTGCTCCGCCGAATCGGCGTGGTGGCGCGCGGACCAAAGCCCGTCGCCGCGCTCAAGGAACTCGGGCTCACGCCCACCCTCACCGTGCCCGAGCCTAATACCTGGCGCGACTTGCTTCGCGCGCTCGACGAAAAGGCCGATTCGATGCCGCTTCGCGGCCGGCGCGTCGCCGTGCAGGAATACGGCTTGTCGAACGCGGAACTTATCGATGGTCTCGCACAGCGTGGCGCGCAAGTCACTCGCGTTCCCGTTTACCAATGGGCCTTACCGGAAGACACCGCGCCTCTTCGAGCCGCCGTCGAAGCCGTCGCCCGCGGCCAAGTTGACATCACCCTGTTCACCACCTCGGTCCAAGTAGTTCATCTGCTGAAGGTCGCGGCGGAAATGAACATGGAGGAAGCTCTCCGCCGTGGATTCTCGCGCATGGTCATCGGTTCCATCGGACCGGTAACTTCGGAAGAATTGCTCGAGCACGGCCTGGCCGCCGATTTCGAGCCGCCGCATCCCAAGATGGGTTTCCTCGTAAATGAGACGGCGCAACGCGGCAAATATCTCTTGCAGCAGAAGCGCGGCCGAGCCGCCGTCTGAGTAAGAGGAAGCGGGCCGGGCGACTTAGGTAGTTGGGTGGGCTTGCCGTGCGCCCGGCCGCTCCAATAGTGAAAACATTCTAGCAAGCGCGCTCGTCTCTTGGTTCGTCAAGTTATCAATCGAATCAATCGGGATTCTCGATGCCGGGCCGCGCACCTGGCATTCATCAAGCATTCATCTCCGCGCTTTGCCCTTAGCCTCGCAACCTACATCGCCGTCATTCTGAGGCCATCCGAAAAGGATGGCCGAAGAATCCCAGCGTCACCTGTTGGTACAGCGTGTACGGTTCATCCGTTCCTTCGCCGCAGAAATTTCTTGAACGCTTCCTCGCTCGCCAATTGGTGCAGCAGCCGTCGGCGGCGTTGCGGGTCCATATCCTTCGCAAACAGCTTTTCCCGCTCCTTGCCAAGTTCTTCGAGCCAAGCCGCGTACTCCGGGCCAAATTCGCGCTCCAGCCGCGCTTTCAACCGCTGTGCCAAAGCGGGACTTCGCCCGCTGGTCGAAATCGCGATCACCAGCGCGCCGCGCCGGACCACCGCCCCATAATAAAAATCGCAGTGCGGCGGATCGTCCACCACGTTGCACAGCACGCCGAGCCGTGTCGCGTCGCGGTAAATCTGCGCGTGCAGCCTTGGCGACGAGGTCGCGGCCACCACGAGGAACGTCCCCGCCAAATCCTTCGCCTGAAATCTGCGCGTTTTCCAGCGGAGCTTCCCTTCTCGCGCCCAAGCGCGCACGCGGCGCGTCGCTTCCGGCGCCACCACCGTCACATCCGCGCCCGCTCGCAGCAGTCCCCCGATCTTTTCCTCTCCGACCGCGCCCGCGCCCACCACCAGGCACCGCCGTCCATCGAGCTTCGCGTAAATGGGAAACAAATCCACGCCTCATTCTCGCCTGAAATCACCTAGCTCGCTCTCTACTTGCTGTCATTCCGAAGACCGAGCAGCCCGATTTCCACGCCCAATGCCTCGCATCGCGCGGAAATCGGGCGCATTGGCGAGGCCAGGGTCCCCGGCACGCGCGATCTTTGCGCGTGTTGGGGGTAATAGCGATGACGAATCCCGGCGCCCGTCCGCCGTGGTGGACCCAGAACGGCGGAAACCTCGGACCGGTCGAACGGCCCCCTCGCCATAATTTCAGCAGAGCCCATGTTTTCAGCGCGCGCCGCCGGAAGATTCTTCTCGGTAGAGGGCCTGCGTGTGAATGTAATCCTCGACCAGCGCGGGGACAAGCCCGCGGATCGTCTGCCGGTGCTCGAGGCGCTGCCGCACTTCAGTCGACGAAACATGGCTCGTCACCGTCGCCAGTAAATGGACAGTGGACTTGCGCAGCACGATCTTATGCGGGCTGTGCGTCTCGCCGCGGCCCAGCTTTTCCGGCGGAATCACAAGCCTCAGCGCATCGAGCCGGAAACCCGGGCGGCTGGCGATGATGAAATCGCAGGCGTCCAGCAGCGCGTCGTAATTTTTCCACGTGGGAATTTCGAGGAACTGGTCGGCGCCCAAAATGAGATAGAGATGGTCTTCCGGATACTCGCGGCGGAACCGCCGCACCGTGTCAATCGTGTAAAAGACGCGCGGCGCCGTGCCATCCAAAGGCGCTTCCGCCAGCGAAGGCACGAAACCGGGATGTTCGGCGCACGCCAGCGCCACCATGGCATAGCGGTGAACGAACTGCGCCAATTCCGGCGGCGATTTGTGCGGCGGGCGCGCCGACGGAATGAAATGGATCGCATCGAGATGGAACCGCCGCTGCGCCGCCTGCGCTACGGCCATGTGCCCGGCGTGAACCGGGTCGAACGTCCCTCCGAACAGCGCGATCGAGCAACGATGCCTGCCCGCCGTGGCAAGCTCCGTGCCATGCGGCTTGTGGGCTGGGTGCGAGGTCAACGCTCCTCCCCATGACGCCCTGCCCCGCCCCGTTGGGCGTCCCGTTTGGCAATCCGTCCCGCGCTTGGCAGATGCTGTTGCTCCTCGGCGTCGTCCGCGCCGCTGGTCGAATCTGTCCCCGACGCTTCCGCGGTATGCGCCTTCGGGATGCGATCGAGCGCGCCGGCCATGGCGCGCACCAATTCCAAAATACCTTCGCCGGTCGCGGAAGAAACGGCGTGAAATTCTAGCCCCTGCTCGGCCGCGAACTTCCTCAGCTCTTCGAGCCGCTCGCGATCGGTGGTCGCGTCGAGTTTCGTCGCCACGACGATCCTTGGCTTCGCGGCAAGCTCGGCGCTAAACGCCGCCAGTTCGCGCTCGATGATTTCGAAGCCGTGTACAGGATCGATCGCGTTCGCGTCGCTGGTATCCGCCAAGTGCGCGATCAAACGCGTGCGTTCCAGATGCTTCAGGAAGCGCGTGCCCAATCCCGCGCCCTCGTGCGCGCCTTCGATCAGCCCCGGCACATCCGCCACGACGAATGTCCGGCCCATCCCCGGCGCCGCATCGGGATCGGCAGAGACCACGCCCAAATGCGGCTCGAGCGTGGTGAAAGGATAGGCCGCTATTTTCGGGCGCGCGGCCGAGATCCGCGAGATCAGCGTGGATTTTCCAGCATTGGGCAGTCCCACCAGGCCCACGTCCGCCAGCAACTTTAGTTCAAGCCGCAGATGACGCTCTTCGCCGGGGCGTCCTTCCTCGTGCTCGCGCGGCGCCTGATGCCACGGCTTGGTGAAATGCTGGTTGCCGCGCCCGCCGCGCCCGCCGTGCGCGGCCAGAAACCGCTGGCCGGGCTCGGTGAAGTCGAATAGCTGCTCGCCGCTGTCGGTGTCGTAGACCACCGTGCCCACCGGCACGGCCAGCACCGTATCGCCTCCCGAGCGCCCGTGGCAATTCGAGCCTTCGCCGTGACGCCCGCGGTCCGCCCGGAACTCGCGATTGTAGCGGTAGCGCAGCAGCGTGTTGTCGTGCGGATTCGATTCGAGCCACACGCTGCCGCCGTTGCCGCCGTCGCCGCCCGAGGGCCCGCCGCGCGGGACGTATTTCTCCCGCCGAAAAGCCATGCAGCCGTTGCCGCCGTCGCCGCCCTTCACCCAAATTTTCGCTTCGTCAACGAACACGTCGCGCTCGCTTCATGATTTTGCAGAACAGTATGAGGATACCACTGACGCCCCGCCGCTAATTCTGCGTTGTCATCCCGAACCCGGCCCCGAGCGAAGTCGCGGGGACGGCGGTGAGGGACCTGCTGTTGGTTTTCTTCTGTTTTACGCGGTGGGAGCTGCGGTTTCGTTCGCGGGAGAGGAGGCCGTTTCTTCCGCCGGCAGGACGCTGATGAACCGCCCGCGCCCGCCTTTGTCTTCGAATTTCACAATTCCGGCGATGCGCGCGAAAAGCGAATCGTCCTTGGCGCGTCCGACATTTCTCCCCGCCTTGTAGCGCGTGCCGCGCTGCCGGATCAGGATGCTCCCGCCGGTCACGAATTGCCCGCCGAAGCGCTTCACGCCGAGCCGCTGGCCCTGCGAGTCGCGCCCGTTGGTAGATGATCCGCCGCCTTTTTTGTGCGCCATGGAAGAAGTCCTCGGTTTGTGGGTCGCGGCTTTAGCCGCGACATAAAGCCTGAAAAATCAGTGGGGCTTTAGCCCCTGAAGTTCCTCCCAAATCAGCTTTTCGACACGCTGCTAAGAAAGCTGGATGTCGCCGACCTGCACCGCCGTCAAATTCTGCCGGTGCCCGCGCTGGATTTTATACTGCCGCGTCTTCTTGAATTTCAGCACCTGGAGCTTGGGGCCGCGAACGTGCTTGACGATCTTGCCGGTCACCTTCGCCTTGGCCGCCTGCGCACCCGTGAGCACCTTCTTGTCGTCGGTGCGCACCGCGAGCACGTCTTCAAACGTCACCTTCCCGCCGGCCTTCCCCTCCAGCCGCTCGACCTCGATCGTCTCGCCCGGCTCGACGCGATACTGCTTGCCTCCGCTGCGTATTACGGCGTACATGCTGCCTCCCAGCTTGGTGTGAATTGCCAATTATAAGCACCCCCGCCGCTTGCGTCAATCCACGCATTCGCCTTTGGTTTTCTCCCGCATCACTGTACACCTCTATTTCTCCGTGATTCCTGCACATGGCGCCGGTCGGCCATCGCCGCTGCTCTATCGCCCGACGCTTCCTCGGACGAAGCGCGCCCCAGGTATGCTTTAAGATTATTGGGCTGGATCTGGATGGCTTCGGTGTAGTCCTGAATCGCCCTGTAGTACTGCCGGAGGCTATCATACGCGGCGGCTCGTTGTAGATAGATCGGGACATCCCGGGGCCGGAGGCGGATAGCTTGGCTGAAATCCTCAACGGCGTGATCGTACTGTCGTAGGGTGCTGTATGTGTTACCTCGGTTGTCGTAGGCCAGCGCGAAATCCGGGCTGAGGCCAATCGCTTCGTTGAAATCAGGCAGTGCCGCGTCGTACTGGCCGAGGAGTTGGTGACCAAGCCCACGGCAATTGTAGCCCCTGGGGTCGTCGGGCTTGATCTGAATAACCTTGTTGCAGTCCTCCAGACTCGATTCGTATTGGTCCAGCTTTCGCCGGGCCTCGGCTCGGCCTACATATGCATTCACGTAATTCGGACTGGCGCGGATGGCGTCATCGAAACGCTGCGCGGCATCACCGGGCTTGTCCAGATCGAGCAGACGCGCTCCCTCGTTATACGCCGATCGGGCGTCCGCTGAAGGTGGCGCCACTGCGGATTCGGCGTGAGAGGGCGGTAGAGGGGGCGGCGAATTCTCTGCTCGCGCACTGGCTTCGGGTGCCGTTCCCGCCTTGGCCCCAGATGACTCGGCGGGGCGAGCGGGCGATGTGGATTTGTCCGGACGCGGCGCTGCTGCCGCCGGAGGAGCCGGTCGAGTGGCCTGGGCGGTGGGAGCGGGGTTAGGCGAGTTGGTCTGGTTCTGCCCGGCGGGCGTGGAATTCACGCTCGATGTCGCCGGGACAGAAGATCCACGGAAGTGCCAGACGCCCGCAGCCGCGAGCGCCGCCATCGCACCGCCGGCAATCAGCCATGGAATCGATCGGCCTTGTGGGCTGCGGTCCTTTGGACTGGCCGCGGCAGGGGCGCTACGCTCCGGCGCCGAGGGGGCAGCTTGCGCCTCCGGAATTGCGGCGGCCTGCTCCCGTTTTTCCGAGCCGGGCTGCACCAAGTGGTAGACAGTGTGCTCCCGTACGTGTTTATCCTTCTCGACTCCCTTCAACTGGAACAATATTTTGTAATCGTCGGAAAGACGGCTCACCACTTCGAAGAAAGATTGCGAAACCAGGATCTGATTCTCCGCCGCAAAGCTCATGATCCTCTGCCCAGCGTTAATTCCGTCGCCGATGGCGTTCAGGGCACCATTGATGTCCTTCATCAGCTTCACGGGACCGAGATTGATCCCTATTCGGACGCGCATTCCAGGTTGCTGCTCCCGCTCGTCGAGCGCGAAACAGCGGCAGAGCTGGAGTGCAGCAAACATCGCTGCTTCCGGAGCGCCGAGGAAGCAAACGGCTGCCCCGTCCCCGGTATCGAGAATCACGCGCTCGCTCTGGGGCACGTCCTGGATCGTCTCCGCCAGATAACCGTTAAACCGGTTCTTCCATTTGATCTGCTGTTCAACGGACTGCGATGAGTACTTGACGATGTCCATGAAAACCACACTGCATAGCCAAGTGCGGTCCATTTTGTCGATGTCGCCCATGTCAATCGCGCGGTATTTCCATTTGGGGTCGCCGGATGGCCGGTAGTATACAACGTATTTCCGCATGGCCATCCGATGCCGGGCGCCCGCGTCAAGGGCTATCGGCTAATAATTTCTAATTGGCAGTCCCGCCGATTAGAAATGAGCCTAAGTCTTTCGGCGTCAATGAAACTACCATTTCTAATCGACAGTGATTCTGGCTCTGAAATCGCCGATCCGACTAGGATCGGCGCCCTGCGGGAGTCCCGCTTCGTAGGGGCGACCGAAGGGTCTCTCTTGCCCGCCGAAGGCGGGCCGGTTCTCCGGGCGAGAACCTAAGCGTTCTTTGGCAACTGAATCTGAGGAAACGGTTGGGCTCAATCTAGCCACTCGCCGCTTGTCACTCGCACTGCATTTCTACGGCGCGGACGAAGATGCCGGGCGCGCCGCGAAACGAGGCTACGTCGAAACCCTAGGGGATTGACTCCGGGGCGGCACGGAAGTCCATAAGGCTTGACAAGGCAGGTGGCTAGCGCGAGCATAGGGTTCCCTTCCTAAAAATCCGTCCTTCGGCACATGGTGGCGCGTGTGCCGCGGGACTGTGGGGGATGCGAGAGGGGCTCTCCTTCTTGCAGTGGCGGATATGTCCAAGACCGCTTCCGATACGGAGAAGGCGCCGGCTACGCCGAAGCCTTTGCGTCTGCTGATCGCGGACGACAATCCCGACGACATCGCGTTGTGCCTGCTCAGCCTGAAAAAGGCGGGGATGCAATTCCACGCGGACACAGCCTCGAGCCGCGAGGAGTTCGCGCGAATCCTGCGCGAGCATTCGGTGGATACGGTGCTGTGCGACTTTCGCATGGACGGCTGGACGGCGATCGACGCCCTGGCGATGGTCAAGGAGATCTCCCCGGAAGTCCCGCTGATCCTTCTGACCGGAACGCTGGGCGACGAGCTATCGGTGGACTGCATCAAGCGCGGCGCCATTGATTACGTCCTAAAGAATCAGCTTGTCCGGCTGCCCAGGGCGCTGGCGCGCGCGATGGAGGAGAAAGCGCTGCGCGAGGCCCAGCGGCACGCAGCGGAAGATCTGCGCGAGAGCGAAGCACGGTTCCGCAGCATGGTGGACAACGCCGTGCAAGGAATCTACTGGGTGACCATGCCGTCTGGCGAACTCCTCTACGCGAACCCCGCTATGGTCGAAATGCTCGGCTACGCGTTGGCCGATGAGCTGCTGGCCAAGGGGAGCACGAAGGATATTTACAACGATCCCGAGGCACGGGAAAAAATTCACGCTGAATATCTGAAGCACGGGCACGTGGACGCGATCGTGGAATGGAAGCGCAAGGACGGAAAAATCATCACCGTGCGCCTGCATGGGCGCCGGGCGCGAGACCTGCAAAAAGGAAACGAGTACGCCGAGGTGATCGTCGAGGACATCACCGAGCGCACGGCGATCCAAAAGCAGCTGATCGAGGCGCAGAAGTTCGAGGCCATCGGACAGCTTGCCGGCGGGATCGCGCACGATTTCAACAACATGATCGGCGCGATTCTGGGATGGGCGGATCTGGGGATCGAGGAGACCGAGGCGGGCTCGCGGCTGCACCGGCACTTCGAAAAAGTGCGCCAGCAGGCGGCGCGCGCGGCGTCGCTCACGCGGCAGTTGCTGGCGTTCGCGCGGCGGCAAATTCTCGAGCCGCGCGACATGGATCTGAACCTGAGCGTGATCGAAACGCTGAGCCTACTGGAGAAAGTGATCG
>Ga0187817_10001092_pt1 | contig 12853 bp, 8 predicted proteins | sample NC_wetland_sal_i_17_FD_132431 | JGI IMG/M metagenome (GOLD analysis project Ga0187817, IMG submission 132431) | Wetland sediment microbial communities from Neuse River Estuary, North Carolina, USA - SO4_2 | ecosystem: Environmental > Aquatic > Freshwater > Wetlands > Sediment | place: USA: North...
ACAGAACAGGAGTTTGAATTTCAGCCGCGGCCCGTCTTGCTTCACGTAGGCCAACTGGTCGCTCGCAAAGGCATCGAATTGCTGCTCCACGCGGTCGCAAGCCTTCAGAGGGAGGGGGTGGAGTTTTCTTTGCTGCTCGTGGGTAGCGGGATGGATGAGCACCTGCTCAAAGAGATGACGCGAACTTTAGGCTTAAAAAACGTCCGTTTCTGCCCCGAACTAGCGCCAGAAAGAATGCCCGGGGTATATCGCAGCGGAGACGTACTGGTCGTTCCCACTCTCGAGGACGTCTGGGGTCTGGTTGTGAATGAAGCAATCCTATCGGGCCTTCCTGTCCTGTGCTCAAAGTATGCCGGCTGCGCCCGGGAACTTCTTCCTCCAGAAAACGTGTTCGATCCTCACAATCAGGAGGAGTTCAAAGAAAAGTTGCGAACGGCTCTTGCCGGGCGGATTGCCAACCCTGAACCATCGCGTCTGCGAACAACGCCTCAAATTGCAAGCGACCTGATTCAAGCTCTCGAATCTTCCGTGCGCGCTTCAACCCGAAGGCTCCGCTCCAAAAGCAAAGAGCTTGCGCGAATTCAAACCGAGGGATCACACAGTGAAAATATGTCTCGTCCAAAACAGCTATGAACAGCCAGGCGGTGAAGACGTCGTCTTCGAACAGGAAAGGGCGAATCTGGAGCGCGCTGGCCATAGCACAATTGTCTACCATCGAAGCAACTCTGAAATCCAGGCATTCACGCCTCTGACCCGAATCGCCTTCGTGAAAGACATGGTCTGGTCAACGGGGACCCGGCGAGAGTTTTCACAACTGCTTGACCGGGAAGCGCCGGACCTTGTCCACGTTCACAACACATTCTTCATGATTTCACCTTCCATTTATGCCGCCTGCAAAGCCAGGGAGATCCCCGTCGTCCAAACGCTTCACAATTTTCGTTGGATCTGTCCGGCATACTCCTTCTATCGGGATGGACGGGTATGCGAAGACTGCCTGAATGGAAGCCTTTGGAATAGCATTTGCCACGGCTGCTACCGAAACTCCAGGGCAGCGACGGCGGGGGTTGCCATGATCCTTGCCTGGCAGCGGCTTTTGAAGACTTGGGAGAAATGCATCGATTGCTACATCGCGCTTACTGAATTCGGGCGCGAGAAATTTATTGCCGCAGGCCTTGAACCTCGCAAGGTTTTCGTGAAGCCAAATTTTGTGGAAGCTGATCCCGGGCCTTCGCATGGCACGGAAGACTACGCCCTGTACGTGGGACGATTATCCAAAGAAAAGGGATTGGACACGCTCCTTCGCGCCTGGGAGAACGTCTCTGTGCGGTGCCCCTTGCAGATCATCGGAGACGGCCCGGAACGGGTTGCGCTGCAGGACCAAATCCGTCAACGCAACTTTTCGAACGTTATCTTTCAAGGCTTTCTTTCTCGCGTGAAAACAATCGCTGCCATGAAGAGAGCGCGCTTCGTAGTCGTGCCCAGCGAGTGGTACGAGGGCTTTCCAATGGTGATTGCCGAGGCGATGGCTTGCGGCGTTCCGGTTATCTGCTCCCGCCTGGGCGCAATGCAGGAAATTGTCGATGATCGCAGCACGGGGCTGCACTTCGCTCCGGGCGATGCCGAAGACCTCGGGCGAAAGGTCGCATGGGCTTGCCATCATCCAGCCGAGATGTCCGAAATGGGGCATACGGCTCGCCGCGAATACGAACGGCGGTATACGGCGGAAAGAAACTACGAATTACTTATGGAAATCTACGAAAAGGCCCTTCGGGGCGTTCGCGCCGTCCCCAGGTTGGCCATGACCCAGCTATCGGCGAGACCTTGACTTCCACGCCCTGCATAGCCTAGCCCGCAAGCACATCACAAAGAGGAGAAACCTAATGAGCGTCGCGCTGATTACAGGGTCGGCTGGATTAGTCGGCTCGGAGGCGGTTGCATACTTCGCATCACTTGGGATGGAGGTAGCCGGAATTGACAACGGCATGCGAGCGGAGTTCTTTGGCAAGGAAGCTTCTACGAATTGGGTCCGGGACCGGCTGTGCGCGGAAATCCCCGACTACCATCATTTCGAAACCGATATCCGCGACAGCTTCGGCATTTCGAAAATATTTGCGCACTATGGGCGCGATATCACACTGGTGATCCACACTGCCGCCCAACCATCTCACGATTGGGCCGCAGGCAACCCGACAACGGACTTCGCAGTCAATGCAAACGGAACCTCGGTTTTACTGGAAGCAACGCGCCACTTCGCGCCAGACGCCGTTTTCATTTTCACTTCAACCAATAAAGTTTACGGCGACCTCCCCAATTCTTTGCCGCTCGTGGAGAAGGAAACGCGTTGGGAGGTCGATGCTGCCCACGCATATTCCAAAAATGGCATTCCCGAATCCATGCCGCTGGACCGAACCACGCACAGTTTGTTCGGCGTGTCCAAAGCGGCGGCGGATTTGCTGGTGCAGGAGTATGGCCGCTATTTCGGAATGAAAACCGCATGCTTCCGCGGCGGGTGCCTCACCGGCCCCAATCACTCGGGCACCCAACTGCATGGATTCCTGGCATACCTGATGAAATGCGCGGTTAGAGACGAGCCCTACACCATTTTCGGTTACAAGCGGAAACAGGTTCGAGACAACATTCACAGCGCGGATCTGATTCGCGCTTTTCACGAATTTTTCAAACAACCTCGCTCCGGGGAAGTTTACAACATGGGCGGAGGACGTCACAGCAACTGCTCCATGATCGAGGCTATTGCGCATTGCGAACGCATTACTGGCAAGCCGCTCCGTTGGAAATATGTGGAGGAAAATCGACGCGGTGATCACATCTGGTGGATTAGTGACGTGTCGCATTTCCAGGGACAATATCCCGCTTGGAAACTGCAGTACGACGTGCCGCGCATCCTGCAAGAGATTTACGAATACAACTGCGAGCGCTGGAGGGATGAATGCGCAATGCTGGCAAGAGGAACGTCCTCGGGATCCTGATCGATGCAGTTGATTACGAGGCTGCCGTCGATATCATTTTCCGGGCTGCGTATAAGCGCCAGGGCGCGGCTGTGTCCGCGCTCGCCGTCCATGGGCTTGTGACCGGCGCGATCGACAGGGAGCAGAAATTCCGCCTCAATCGTTTCGATCTGCTTGTCCCGGACGGCCAGCCGGTGCGCTGGGTTTTGAATTGGCTGTATCGCACCGGCCTCGCCGACCGTGTGTACGGACCAAACCTCACACTCAAAGTGTGCTCCCGCGCGGCAGAAGAGAAGCTGCCGCTATATTTTTATGGCGCCACGCCCCAGATTCTCGCCGGGTTGCGACAGTTTCTGGAACACAAGTTTCCTGGGATTCAAGTCGCGGGAATGGAACCCTCCAAGTTTCGACGTCTCACGTCAAACGAAAAAGACGAACTTGCTCAACGCGTTCGATCTTCTGGAGCTTCAATTCTATTTGTTGGCCTCGGGTGCCCTAGGCAGGAAGTTTTCGCCTACGAGGTTCGCGGAGTTCTCTCGATCCCGATCCTGGCAGTGGGAGCCGCGTTTCCGTTTCTGGCCGGCAAGGTTCCCCAGGCGCCCGCTTGGATGCAAAACGTGGGATTGGAATGGCTTTTCCGTCTGGCTTCCGAACCACGCAGGCTCTGGCGCCGCTACGTATTCTTGAACCTTGCTTACATTTTCCTCGTCGGTTTACAGACGCTCGGCCTCTACCGCTTTCCCACCGAAGGGCAATCACCATCGAAAGAGTTGCTTTATGGGTAGAAAATCAGTTCAGATCGCGTGACCCCGCCGTGGAAGAGAACCTGGCAAGAGTTCGCAGAGAAAATCGCGGCATTGAACGCAGCCTAATCTATTAACAAAAGGAAGATTTATTTCAAATTGAAAATGATCGGGAGGGAAAGAACTGCCGGCCCAGCGCTCATTGCCTTGATCTCTCAAGACATTACGGCTTTTCCATTCCCTCCCGCCGAGTGGACTAGCTAGCCCTATATTCAGTCAATCTCTTTGGTCACTCAATACATTGGACACATTAGAATTTTGGAAAATTCACTTTATAGAAGCCAGAAAGCGGGCAGCCTGTTCAGAGGAATAGGCAATAGAGCCTCAAGCCTCGATAATTTGATTGCGGACGGCGTACCTCACCAATTCGCTTACCGAGTGTATTTCCAATTTTCGCATGATGTTGGCACGGTGTGTTTCAGCGGTTTTGACGCTAATGCCGAGGGACGAGGCCACTTCCTTGCTGCTCTTGCCCTCCGAGAGCAATTGCACGATTTCGCGCTCTCGCGAAGTCAGCCGGCTACTGTGCATCTGTCCGGGGGCGGGAATCGAACCCGGCCGCTGGAGGTTTGTCAGCATCACTTCGGTGGCCGTGGAAGTAAAAAATGGCTTGTGGTTCGCGAGGGTTTCGAGAGCAACAATCAGATCGCGGTCGGAATCGGATTTCACGACGAAACCACGCACACCGGCATCGAGAATTTCCTTGATGAGCTGATCCGAGTAATGCATCGACAGAACTAATATTTCACTATTGGGCGAGACCTTCCGTATCCTCCGTGCTGCTTCCAGTCCGTTTAGTTCCGGCATGGAAATATCGAGGACTACGATGTCTGGTTTTCGTTCCTCCGCCTTTGCGACTGCCTCGCGCCCGGAATGAGCTTCATCACAAACTTGCCATTCGGCTCGCGTCTCAATCAGGGATTTGATCCCTCGACGAACCACGTCGTGATCGTCTGCGATTAGAATTCTCAGATTTTTCATTGAGCTCCCCCAGGTTCTGCGTCCTAGCATAGAATTGCGTGTGACTGGTTCGGCCAATTCTGAATTGCGCCTTCCCTCGTTGACTGGGTGGGTTGTACTTCTTGGGCGGGTGTTCATGATCATAAGACAGCTCTCGAACTTATTCAACCTACTAGATCTGCCTCTCCATCGCAAGACGAGGCGAACCCAAAGTCCAACCCAGAATCCATTCGTCCCTGCCAGTAGTTCCTGGAAACGGATCGCCCGAACGTTCCGCAACTCCCGGCAGCCGATCTTTATTCTTTCTACGTACGAGGCCAGTAGTTCCGATCAGTACTGGCAAAAGTCTTCGCTGTGCACAACTATTTTGAGTGCTCCCGCTTCAAACGCGCATTCGCCGTTACCAACCAATCTGATCTGGAAGCCCACTCTTGAAGCCAGTAATTTCGCTTAATATGGCGGGATTAGTCTATGACCTGGACACTGTAATTAACCTAGGGATAAAGCTGTATGGACGATTTAGCCTGCCGGTTTTGAACGGTTTTATTGCTTTTCTTAGCTTCGCAAATGGGGAGGGCCGATTTCAGTCCCTCCCCATGTTGCCTCGAGGTTCGCCGGAGGAAAGCCAATTCTTATTTGATGGGCCCTATTGCCAAGCGGGGACAATGCTAGGACAAACCTAGATCATTCTCCATACGATTTAAGCTGTATACGAACCGGGAATGTTCTGTAGAAGCTAACTGAGAAATAGCACGGACCTCCGTTGGACGCGGCTACAGGGACAAAATGGTTAGAAGTACACAATCTATTGGATTGGCGATTCCAATCCTGCTCCTTAGGCTGGTTACGGACGGATAAAGTGCCGTCAATCGGGGGGTTAAAATGCATATCCGATGGGAAGCAGTCATTTTGTCGACGAATTTGGAGTGGCGCCGTGAGCTTGCGCAAGTTCTCAATACGAATGAGATTGAGTACGCCTACGCATCGAGTATTGAAGATTGTAAGGAAATCGTGGCGCGGGAAAGCGTGGGGCTCATCTTCTGGGATAGCCACGTGGCGGACGAATCCTGCCAGCATTTACTTCAATCCATTTGGTCGTTGGACCGAAGAGTGAAAATTGTTGTCATATCCCACTTGAATGATTCGGATGAGCACCTGGCATTTGCTCAAATGGGCGCATTTGGCGTAATCCCGTTCCCTTGCCAACCCACGGACATTGAATGGGTCCTGAGTCGGGCAATTCATGCGGAATGCGAAGAGGCAAGGACGGAGCATCTCCGTGTCCAGCATCTCGGCATCTAAAACCGCCTTGCGCAGGACACCCATCGCTTACTCTAGATGTGCCTTTCAAATCGAGGGCGAGGTGGAATGGTCTTGCTTGGCGATGTGCCAGGATTGCAGCGGATCTCGACCGCGGAGACGGGATTTCGCAAAGAACATATAAAAGCGCATATCGCACGCTTGACACAGAAGCGGGCAAATTTCAAAAAACCGCAGAATCGCCTGCTCCACAACCCCTCGATACTCAGCCCTGGATACCTGCGAGCTTTGACAGACGGGGCAAGAAAAATTCGAAAGCGTGTGGACATGCATTCCCTTAACCCTCCCAAGTTCGTCTCTGCGGTGTGCAACGCGGGAACCCATCGGGGGGCGCTGCTGCACGTCTTCACATTGCAACGAGTGGCGATGCGGGCCAATCCCTAGAATCCCGTATTTGTCTTTCGATATCGCCCTAGTTTCGTCGCGTCAATCGAAAGACGAACTTTCTACTTGGCCTTCCGAACTTGAACCACTCCTATTTTGTATTGAAGGCCAAGGGTGGAATGGGAACTGCGGGGCCGGGAAATTTGTGAACCTTATTCCCCGGCAGAAATACACGGTTTAGCCGATAGCAAGGCACGCACAATTGACTTACCAGTTGTATTTCGAACTTGCGAAGGCAAACTGAAATTCAACTTGAAAAGAAGTGAAGAGGGCTATTGTCTGCAGCGGATGATTTGGACGCCCGTCCCGAAATGACGTCTGGGAGGCTGCGGTGGAAGGCGAGATGCATGTCATGATTGGCTCCTCCGACCGCGCAATTTGGGAGAGGCTTAGCAACGTTTTTATATTCAGAGAACTTGTTCCAACACAATTCCGATCGATATAACGGGCGTGCGAGTTTCTCGATTGAAAATATGTACTCTTGGTGCGACGTAGGAACCGGTGAATAAAGGCACGCGTATGGTTACGACTCCCCGGCTCCGCGGGCAAGACTCGAATCCCCAATTGAACGCCCAGGTTGTGATTGCTGACGATCACGAAATCGTGCGGGAAGGAATTCGGAAGCTTCTGACCAGATTGCGTCCGAACTGGGAAATATGCGGCGAAGCAGCGAGCGGCGGGGAGACCATAGACCTCGTGAAGGGTCTAAAGCCAGATGTAGTAGTCCTCGATATCACCATGCCCGGCATGAGTGGACTCGAAGCCGCGCGGCAGATTGCCAAACTTCATCCTGGATGCCGGATTTTGATTTTTACCGTGCATGATTCGGATTGGCTAAAATCTGAAATTCGGCATAGCGGAGCCCACGGCTACGTCCATAAATCACAAGCCGCACGGGATCTAGTGACCGCGATTGAGTGCCTGTTGGAGGGAGGCGTTTTCTTTAGCGGTCTAAACGGGATGGAGCGGCAACAAGACACGAATCCTCGGCAAGCCTAGAGCCAATGGAGAACTAAGACCATTGCGCGGGCGATGGCGCGCGCTGGGCAAAAGTGGAAGAATTGGCGGACGGAACTGGAATCACAATCTCAACGACGGTTCCAGGATTTGCGTTTCGCATCCTCATCTCTCCACCCAACTCCTTTGCCCGTTGCCGCATACTTGCAATTCCCACGCCCGTGTTCCCCGGACGGAATTGCGCGGTGAATTCCAAGACACCCACTCCGTCGTCGCGAACCGTGACGGCGATCTCTTTTTTCTTGTCCACCAGGTTGACCCAGACTTTTTGCGCCCGGGCATGCCGAAAGACATTCGTCAAGGCTTCCTGAATGATGCGGAATAATGCTGTTTCCACTTCCGGTGGGAGCCGAGGGAAATCGGCAGGCTGAGTCTCGAGTGATGTTTGAATGCCGCCCCGCTTCGAAAGTCCGTCCAAAAACCAACCCAACGCCGAACGGAGACCGATTTCGTCCAACAATGGAGGATGCAAGAGATAGGATATATTGCGAATTTGTTGAAGCATCCCATCGATCATGCCGCTGACTTCTTGGACGCATCCTGCTTTGGAACCGCCCAAATTGTCCAATTGAAGGAATTCTTGCAGCATGAGTTTAGCTGCCGTGAGCTCCTGTCCCAGGCCGTCGTGAAGTTCGCGGGCAATTCGACGGCGCTCTTCGTCCTGCGTTGTAATCAAGCTCATCGAAAGGCGCCGCAACTCCACGTTTAACGCTTCCAATTGTTGCGACTTGCGGTGGAGGTCAATAAATGTGCGGACTTTGGCCCGCAATAGTTCCGGGATGATGGGGACGGAAATATAGTCCACCGCGCCCCTTTGATATCCCCTTAGCTGATCCAGGTCCGTCAAATGAACGGCGGAAATGAAGATGATCGCGGTTTTCTGAAATCGCGGGTGTTGATGGATGATTTCCGCCATTTCAAACCCATCCATTTCGGGCATGCTTACGTCCATCAAAACCACGGCAATTTCGTTTTTCAAAAGAATTTCCAGCGCTTCTCTCGCTGAGGTAGCCTTGAGGAGGTTTTCGTCCAGTTCCGCGAGGATGGCTTCATAGCTCATGACCTTCCCCGGCTGGTCATCCACCATCAGAATGTTTACCTTTTCTTTGGGGGTCATAGTCTCTTTGCCCTCTACTCGGCAAACCGATCATAGGCGCCTAGACAACAAATCTACCTGTGAAGCCACATTCGCAACGCCGAAAGCAGCTGCTCCGTATTGACTGGTTTAGCCAGATATTCCGAAGCTCCCGCTTCCAGGCATTTTTCGCGGTCGCCTTTCATGGCTTTGGCAGTCAGAGCCACGATCGGCAGACGCCGGAATGAGGGGTTCTGCCGGATCACTTGCATCGTTTCATACCCATCCATTTCCGGCATCATAATGTCCATCAGCACAATGGCGATATCCGGAGTCGACTCGATCGTGGCGATCGCCTCGCGCCCCGTTCCGGCCGTAAGGACGCTCATCCCGCGACGTTCGAGAACGCTGCTCAGAGCGAAAATGTTCCGGACATCATCGTCCACGATCAGCACTTTCTTATTGAACAGCGCGTCATCAGAGCGATGCAACTGGTCCAGCATTCTTTGCTTTTCAGAGGGAAGATCGGCGACGACGCGATGCAGGAACAAAGCCGTCTCATCCAGCAGCCGTTCCGGCGACTCTACTCCTTTGACGACCACACTTCGCGCCAGGGTGCGCAGCTGGGAATCCTCTTCAGGCGACAACTCTTTCCCAGTGAACACGACGACAGGCAATTCAGTCAGGGAAGGCGTATCGCGCAGGCATTCCAGCACTTGAAACCCCGACATGTCGGGGAGGCGAAGGTCAAGTACCATGCAATCGAACGGTTTCTGCCCGGCAAGCTCCAGCGCCTCGGCGCCGGTTGTAGCCATCGTCAAATCGATGTCGTCGTGCCCCAGCAATTCCCTTACGCTGAGCTGTTCGCCAGGATTGTCCTCGACAACTAACAATCGCTTACGACGCGGCAAGGTATATTCCTTGATCCGATCGAACACAGTATCCAGTGCTTCGGGCGACGTAGGTTTGGTTATAAAGGAGAAGGCTCCTCGAGTTAACCCGTGCTGCCGATCTTCGTCCAACGTAAGTATCTGGACGGGAATGTGCCGCAGCGCGGGATCCTGCTTCAAGTGGTTCAGCACAGTCCAGCCAAGCATGTCTGGCAGAAAAACATCTAATGAGATCGCTGTGGGGTGGAATTCGCGGGCGAGATCAAGAGCGTCTGCACCGTGCGAGGCCAGCAGGACCTTGAAACCTTTGTCGTGAGCCAGATCGCACAGTATCCTGGCGTAATGGGGGTCATCCTCAACGATCAACAGCATCGTGTCATCTGGCTGCAGATTTTTGCGATCGTCTTCGACGAGTTCCGCATTCACATCCGCAAGCGAAGTCGGCTGCAACTGCCCCTGCTTCGCCGCGATAAGTCCGGAATCTTGCCTCGCAACGCTTATTGCGGAACTGCCAAAATAGGTATGTGGCAAGTAAAGCGTGAAGGTGCTGCCCAGCCCAGGCGTACTGCGTAATTGAATCTCGCCGCCCAACAGCGTCGCCAATTCCCGGCTGATCGCGAGTCCCAACCCGGTGCCGCCATATTTTCTGCTCGTGCTGGCATCCGCCTGCTGGAACGCCTCGAAGATGATCCTCTGTTTTTCGACCGGAATGCCGATCCCTGTATCGGACACTTCGAATCCGATAACGGAGGCCGCGCCGCTGAGAATCGGATGGTCGGGGCTCCAACCGTCGGAAGCCGCAAAAATGGAGAGCCGCACGCTGCCGTGGTCCGTGAATTTGAAGGCATTGGACAAAAGATTCTTCAACACTTGCTGCAGGCGTCGCGGGTCTGTCACCAGGCTGCGGGGCAACAAGGAATCGGTGCGAATCTCGAAGTTGAGCCGCCGGTTCTCCGCTTCGTGGCGGAACGGACGCGCGACCATTTCGAGGATGCTCGTGAAGAAGACATCCTCCGCCTGAACGGATACGGTGCCGGATTCAATTTTGGAAAGATCCAGGATGTCGCTGATCAAGTTCAAAAGGTCCGTCCCAGCGCCGTGAATAGTGCGGGCAAATTCCACTTGTTTGGATGTCAAATTACCGTCTGGGTTATCCGTGAGCTGCTGGCCAAGGACGAGAATGCTATTGAGAGGGGTGCGAAGTTCATGCGACATGTTGGCCAGGAATTCGGACTTGTACTTGGAGGTCAGCGCGAGTTCCTTGGCTTTTCCCTCCAGGGCCCTCCGGGCCTGTTCGATTTCCTGGTTCTTGCGCTCCACTTCGACGTTCTGCTCGGCGAGCTGCTGCGCCTTTTGCGCCAGTTGCTCATTTTTCTGCTGCAATTCCTTTTGCTGCGTTTGGAGTTCCGTCGCCAGTTGCTGTGATTGCTGCAGCAGGGATTCCGTCTGCATCGTCGCTTCAATGCTATTCAGCACGATGCCGATGCTGGCCGTCAGTTGCTCCAGGAACGCCAGATGGGAAGCGGTGAATTCGCTGAGGGATGCCAGTTCGATTACTGCCTTGGCGCTGTCTTCGAACAATACGGGCAAGACGATTACATTCTTCGGCGCGGTCTTGAACAAAGCCGAATGAATCGGAATGGCGTGTTCCGGCACCTCTGTGATGAGCATGCTGCGCTTTTCCGTCGCGCATTGCCCTGCAAGCCCTTGTCCGGTTTTCAAGCGCTGCGGATGGCCGTTGGCCGCATCGTCGGCATAGGCGGAAAGCAATGTCAGCCCGGCAGACTCCTCCGCTTCCATCCGATAGATCACGCCTTGCTGCGCATCAACCAGAGGAACCAACTCGGAAAGAAGCATTCGGCCGACGGTGGCGAGGTCGCGCTGTCCTTGCAGCATTCCCGTAAATCGTGCCAGGTTCGTCTTCAGCCAGTCCTGCTCGGTGTTGCGGTCCGTCGTTAGCCGGAGGTTGTCGATCATTGTGTTGATGTTGTCTTTCAACTCGGCAACTTCGCCGCTGGCTTCGACCTGAATCGAACGAGTTAGATCCCCCTTGGTGACGGCCGTGGCGACCTCCGCGATGGCTCGCACTTGGTTCGTCAGGTTGTCGGCCAGGAGGTTCACGTTGCCGGTCAAGTCTTTCCAGGTTCCCGCGGCGCCGGGCACGCTCGCCTGGCCGCCCAAACGTCCTTCTACTCCCACTTCGCGCGCGACCGTCGTCACTTGATCCGCAAAAATGGCCAGCGTGCCAGTCATGTTGTTGATCGTCTCGGCCAAGGCCGCCACTTCTCCCTTGGCATTCACAGTTAGCTTTTGCGTCAGCTCGCCGTTCGCAACGGCCGTGACCACTTTAACAATACCGCGCACTTGTTCCGTAAGATTTACCGCCATCACGTTGACGTTGTCCGTGAGATCTTTCCAAGTGCCGGCGACGCCCGGCACTTGTGCCTGCCCGCCCAGTTTGCCGTCCGTTCCCACCTCTCGAGCTACGCGAGTGACTTCCGCAGCGAAGGCGTTCAACTGATCGACCATCGTGTTAATCGTGTTCTTTAACTCGAGGATTTCACCCTTCACGTCCACTGTGATCTTGCGCGACAAGTCGCCGCGCGCGACTGCCGTCGTGACCTCGGCGATGTTTCTCACCTGGGCGGTCAGGTTTCCGGCCATCGCATTTACGGAGTCGGTCAGATCTTTCCAGGTGCCCGCAACCCCCGGCACGTTGGCCTGACCGCCGAGCCGACCTTCCGTGCCGACTTCGCGCGCCACGCGTGTTACTTCTGCCGCGAACGACCGCAATTGCTCCACCATGGTGTTGAGAGTTTCCTTGAGCAAAAGGATCTCACCGCGCACGTCTACTGTAATTTTTTTGGAAAGGTCACCGTTGGCGATAGCAGTGGCGACCTCGGCAATGTTGCGCACCTGGCCAGTGAGGTTGCTGGCCATGAAGTTCACGTTTTCCGTCAAATCTTTCCAAGTGCCGGCAACGCCGGATACCTCAGCCTGGCCGCCGAGCTTTCCGTCGGTACCCACCTCTCGAGCCACGCGGGTCACCTCCCCCGCGAAGGCATTCAACTGGTCCAGCATCGTATTGATCGTGTTCTTTAGCTCGAGGATTTCACCCTTCACGTCCACGGTGATCTTGCGCGACAAGTCGCCGCGCGCCACGGCCGTCGTGACTTCAGCAATGTTCCGTACCTGGGCAGTCAAGTTGCCGGCCATGGCATTCACGGAGTCGGTCAAGTCTTTCCAAGTGCCGGCGACTCCTGGCACGTTGGCCTGACCGCCGAGCCGGCCTTCCGTGCCGACTTCGCGCGCCACGCGCGTCACCTCACCCGCGAAAGTATTCAATTGATCCACCATCGTATTGATGGTGTTCTTGAGCTCGAGGATTTCGCCTTTCACGTCAACGGTGATCTTGCGCGACAAGTCGCCGCGCGCCAC
>Ga0187817_10001093_pt1 | contig 12853 bp, 11 predicted proteins | sample NC_wetland_sal_i_17_FD_132431 | JGI IMG/M metagenome (GOLD analysis project Ga0187817, IMG submission 132431) | Wetland sediment microbial communities from Neuse River Estuary, North Carolina, USA - SO4_2 | ecosystem: Environmental > Aquatic > Freshwater > Wetlands > Sediment | place: USA...
AGTCAAACAGTACTGGATGCTGCTAGTACTCTTTAGGCGCAATTTTTTAAGACTTTTCCGTTACGCCTTCATCAACCCTCGTTGGAGCCGTGTAGATTTCTCCGCTACTGCGGGAATTCGAATCGCTGGGTGAGCTTTGAGGTAAAGCATGAGTGATGATCGGTCCACGGCAGCGGCAGTCGTTAGGATCGCACGCGCGGTTGTGCGCCTGCGAGGTCCCCTGTCGGCCGACCCGACGGCAAGGGTCCTTCATGCCGTGCTTGTCAGCTTACTGTGCTGGGCGGCAATCTTCGCCGCGATCATCCTTCCTCTCTTCGTGTACCAAAAATCCGCCGCCGCCGCACTCACTCTACTGGTCGCGGCATTATCCCTAACGGCGCTGTGGCTGGTGGGGCGCGGATTCCTTCGCGCGGCGAGTCTCGCTTTCCTTTCGGGGATCTGGGCGAGCGCCACCATCATTATTATCCTCAATGGCGGAATCCGCAGTTTTGGCTTTGTCTTCTACGTCCCGCTGCCGATTCTGGCGGCGTGGCTGCTGGGCTTTCGCGCGGCGCTGTGGAACGCGGCAGGCTGCATCGCGACCTCCTTTGCTCTGGCGATGCTGGAGCAGTGCGGAGTCACGATGCCACGATATTTTCCCGGGACTCCCTTCAGTATCTGGGCGATGATTGTGGCCGGCACGATCCTGGCGTCGGCGCCCATAAGCCGTATTCTGCAGATCCTCAATGAAGCTCTCGCCGAGTCACGCTCGGCCCAGGAAGCGCTCCAACAGCACCAGGAGCGTCTGGAAGAATTGGTTCAGCAGCGTAACGCCGAAATGGTGGAGGCCCGCGACCAGGCGCAGGCCGCCAGCCGGGCCAAAAGTGTTTTCGTGGCCAATATGAGTCATGAATTGCGCTCGCCCTTAAATGCCATTCTCGGTTTTTCCTCTTTGTTGCGCGAGGAAGCGGGGCTCACGGACGAGCAGCGGCGGGATCTCGACATCATCCATCAAGGAGGTCAGCACCTCCTGCGTTTGATCGATGGAGTTCTGGACATCGCCAAGATCGAAGCCGGGGGCTGCATGGTGGAGGAAAGCGTTGTCGACCTGGAAGGACTCGTCCACGGCACCATCGAGCTGATGGAAGCTCGCGCCCGGGAGAAGCATCTGGACCTGCTGCTCCAGGCTTCGCCGGCGGTTCCCCTCTTTGTCTACTCGGACGGCTCGAAGTTGCGCCAAATCCTGGTAAACCTGGTCAGCAACGCTATCAAGTTCACCGAGGAAGGAAGCATCACCCTTTACGTCGATGCCGTGCCGGCACGCGATTCGAGCGGTTTAACACTGCTGTTTGAGGTCTCGGACACAGGGCCCGGCATCGCCCCGGAGGACCAGGCGAGGATCTTCGAGCCCTTCGTGCAGGCCGGAAGTGCGCACAGAAGAAACGGCACGGGGCTCGGACTGGCCATCACGCGGCAGTTCGTAGAGATGATGGGCGGCGCGGTTCTCGTCCGCAGCAGCCTGGGAATGGGCTCCCGCTTTCGCGTCGAGTTGCCGGTGCGGCGGGCCTATGGCCCGCAGAATGGGGCCGAAGCGGACTTTCGTAGCGTGTTTGGCGTGGCTCCGGACCAGCCCGACTATCGCATCCTGATCGTGGACGACGAGCCCGAGAACTGGAGGCTGTTGAAGCGCATGCTTCAGGATGTCGGCTTCCGCGTTCGCGTAGCCGAAAACGGCCAGCAGGCGATTACAGTCTTCGCCGAGTGGAAGCCGGATTTCATCTGGATGGATCTGCGGCTGCCCGACATAGACGGCCTACGTGCAACCCAACGCATCCGGGCGATGGAAGGCGGTGCGCAGGTCAAGATTGCGGCCATCACGGCACACGTTTATACCGAGCTTCGGGAGAATGTGCTCGCGGCGGTACTGGACGACCTCGTGCGCAATCCTTACGGCCCCGCTGAGATTTTCTTTTGCATGGCACGGCATCTCGGAGTCCGTTATCTGCATCGCGACTCCGCGCCGCCTCACTCGGTGGCCTCTCATCACCTGAACGCCGAAGCGCTGGCGGTTGTGCCCGAGCAGTTGCGCCATGAGCTGGCCTCATCCCTGCTCACGCTGGAAGTGGATCGCATCACTAAGGTCATAGACCGGATCTCCGGCCCTTACCCGGCAATCGGCGGTGTGCTGCGCCATAGCGCGGACATGTTCGCTTACACGCACCTATTACGCACGCTGGAAGCGTGCAGCGGCTCGACAACCAAGGAGACAGCATGAAGGAGAGCCACACGATTCTGGTCGTGGACGACGATTTGCAATCGCTGACGTTATTGACCGGCATTCTTTCCGCGGAGGGATACCGCGTACGGCCCGCCGATAGTGGAGCGTTGGCCCTGGCTTCCATCGCCATCTCGGCGCCCAGCCTGATTCTGCTCGATATCCGGATGCCCATGATGGACGGCTTTGAGGTTTGCCGGCGCGTTAAGGCCCGGGAAGAGACGCGCGACATTCCGATTGTGTTCCTGAGCGCCGCCCGCGAACTGGAGGAAAGGGTGGAAGGGCTGCGGCTGGGCGCGGTCGACTTCATCTCCAAACCGTTCTCACGAGACGAGCTGCTGGCGCGCGTCAGGACCCACTTGGAATTGGCCGGCCTGCGGTCCGACCTCGAACGCCAGGTCGCCGCGCGTACCGCCGAACTTCGCCTGGCGAACCAGCGGCTCGAAACGGAGCTCGTGGAACGCAGGTACGCCGAACAAGCGGCGCGGGAAAGCGAACAGCGATTCCGGCTTCTGGCCAATGGCGCTCCTGTCGGCATCTGGGTAACCGGTGACGACGGCACACTATTGTTCTGCAATACGCGGGCGCTAACGTTCGTAGGCCGTGCGCTCGAGCAAACCGCCGCCAATGCATGGAGCGAAGTCGTTCATCCCGACGACCTGGAGAGCGCTCGCTCCAGATACGCCGCCGCCGTGGAAGCCCGCCGGCCCTTCCGCATTGAGTGCCGCGTCCGCAAGGCGAACGGGCGTTACCGCTGGGTGCTGCACACCGGAATCCCACGCGGCGTCAACGGCAGCTATTCGGGCCATATCGGTACCAGCATCGACATCACGGATTTCAAACAAAGTCACGAGCGCATGTTGTCCGCGCAGAAACTGGAAAGCCTGGGAGCCCTGGCGGCGGGTATGGCGCACGATTTCAATAATCTTCTCGGCGTTATATTCTCGGCGTCGGACCTGGCCATGGCTGAGATGCCGCCAGATTGTCCGGCAGGCGACCACATCCATCGCATCAATTCCGCCGCAATGCGCGCTTCAGAGGTGGTCAACCTTCTGATCGCATATGCCGGTGGAAATTGCAACGATCTCGAACATGTCGACCTCTCTGCCACCGTACAGGAAATGTTGTTCCTCCTGAAGACGTCCATGCCCAATAGTGTGACGTGCAAAGTCGATCTGGCTAGCGATCTTCCCGCCGTTCAGGCTAATGCCACCCAGCTCCGGCAGGTGATTCTGAATCTGCTGATGAACGCATTCGAGTCCATGGAAAAGAAAGGTGGGATCATCACCGTCAGTACCAGCCTGGTCTCCGTCGGTTCCGGCAGCTCACTGCAGCGGTCCACCGACTTGCGGGAGGGTAAGTACTGCCGGCTGATTGTTTCCGATAACGGTTGTGGGATGACCCCGAAGGTACGGGCGAAGATTTTCGATCCATTCTACTCGACCAAATTCATCGGGCGCGGCTTGGGTCTGGCGGCGGTCCAAGGTATCCTGCGATCCATTGACGGTGCGATCAATGTCACCAGCGCACCGGGCCTGGGTTCCACCTTCGAGGTGCTTCTGCCTTGCGCCTCGCTCGAGTCGGGAAAAGTTCTTCACGCTACTCAGGGGGGAGGCTGCACGTCTCCCACGCTCGTCTAAAGGTGCTTTTCCATATCCCTGCTTCGGTTGTTCGTCACTTCTTCCCGAATGCGGTCCTTAGCTGGTTAGTGACCCGCGCTGCTGAATGGTCCAGTTCGTTCGGCGAAGCGTTCTTGGGAAGTTCGTAAACGGACCACAGTATCAGCCGGCGGCGTGGGTCCACCAGGAAGATGGTCCCACGGTGTTTCAAGGGCTGTGCGTTGTCGGCGCGGTTTGCACCGTTATAGTTATTCCCGGAGCCGCCCGCGGCCGGATAGGTCCGTGCCAGCCAGTTCCAAAAGGTGTCGTCCACGTTGTCGGTTAGCACTGCATCCGCGCTCGCCGGATCCAAAACCACCCAGAGCACCCGGCCGCTGGTCAGACGGCTGGCGAGGTGCTGATCGAGCGAGTTGGTCATCGACATGATGTAGACCGTGCGAAATCTAGGCGAGAGATGATACTCGTCGCCCAAAACGCTCCCACAGAACAGGGCAATAAGAATGATGGCGGATGCTCTCATACCGGCGCCTGTGGAACCGATGCAGCGGAATATGGTGCTGCTTCAGGATTTCACTGCCCATCCCGAGCCGCTCGGCGCACGGGCTCATCTACTTGTTAGGGGTGAGTGACTATGTCCGCGGCGCTGCGATGGTTACTTGCGTGGTTTCAGGAAAAGATCGAGTTCCTACGCTCCACATGGCACAAATCCCTCGCGCCCGCTCGCAAGCGGCCGCGCGCGAACCGCGCCTTTGCACGCTTCATGAGGGAATACGAAGCTCAAAACAAGGCCGAGGAAACGTCCGGAAAGCGCTAGATCCTTGATCGCGAGATTCGCTGACGCGGCCGCCCGGGGACTAGTCGGCGCCCGCGCTTCGTCCGTGAGGAGCGGCATACACCTGGCAGAGCGAAGCGGTGGTCAACACGTGGCTCACTTCCCGTTGGTTGAACGGCTTTGCCAGGACGTCATACCCGCCTAAATTCAGCACTTCGGCCCAGAGATATTCATCCGCCAGGCGCGATGTGACAATCAGCAGCGGCGGGTCGGCGGCCCGGCTGATGTGATTCAGAATATCCTTCCATGTGCCGTCTTCCAGCACACTGTCACAGAGAACCACAGAGACGTGCTGCCGGCGCAGTCGCTCGATCGCCTCGTGGCAGTTGGCGGCGGCCGAGACTTCCCAAGCTAGCTCGTCCAGCATTCGGCGCAAAGCGGCATGGTCCTCCGTCCTGGGACTTATGGAGAGCGCGCTATTCTTCGTGCGGTCTTCGGTTGCGCGGATGGCGGGTTTCCGGGAAACGGCATTGTAGTCTGCGGTGAGCGGTGTCACTGAGGTACTCTTGGCCGGCATTGGGTCTCCTTGGAACCGCAACGGCGATACGGTTCCCGGCGGGCGCAAAAACCCGCTCCTCTGCTCCCAGGCGACGATACACCTAACTGTTCAGGACCCGATGTTTACTGTGATGTGGTTCGCGAGACGCGGATTTAGTTTATTTTTGGGAGGGAAGTCCCGGAAGAGTCAGCGCCGTTTCCCTGCCCCCACAGCGCGGGGATCGGCTTTCCTCATTTCACGGAAGTACTGTTCCACATAATTCTGGAACTCCAACGGAATCTCGTCTCGGTCGGCTCTCGCCCGCACATCCGCGTGTTCCGCTTTGCGCGCTTCGTAGGCGGTTTTCAATTCCTGAGGGCCCGAAGTCACTTCCGCATATGCCGTTCCGGTGAGGTCTTTCGATCGTTTGCCGAGGATGACGCTGATTTTTCCCGTGGCCTCCAGTTGCTCGGCCAATTTGATCTGCTTGTTCCCTTCCTCGCGTCCGGCCCCGCTTCCCGGGCGTTGCTCGCCAGGTGGATTTGAGCTCTCCCCGGTTGCGCTCATGCTTCCGTTGGCCTGGTTCGCATCCGCTGTTTGTTCGGCGCTGCGCGATGCGGATCCCTGCGCGCTTTGGCTGGTTCCCGTGCCCGATTCCCGTTGTTGCATTCCGGTGCCGGAAGCAGGAGTTCGATCGCCGTCCTTCGCCTGGCCGGCGTTGGCTTGCGGCTTCAGAGCGGAAGCGAGGTTCGCCATGATGTCGCTGATCTTCGAGAACAGGCTCGAACTGGAGCCCTCCTGGTCCGCCGCCTGCCGGCCGGAAGCTTGATCGCCCGGTCGCTGCTCGGCGCCGCCGGCGCGCTTCGCGGAAGCGTTCTGGTCGCTACCCTCCTGCTCGGTCCCGGGCTGGCGGTTCTCCGCTTGTTCGCGATCGGGGGAGGACTTGGGCCGATCCGGCTTTTCCATCTTGTTCTCACCGCCGGAAGCGCCTTCGACTTTGCCCGAATCATCCACGACGGCGGCGTCCCCATCGGCTTTCTCGGAAGCTTTGGCGTCAGCCTGCTCGCTATTGCCGTCCGCTTTATCCGGTGCAGGCGTCTCCAGCACTTTCTCCAGTTTGACTACCTCTGTTTTAGCTTCGCGAAGGAGTTGCATGATAGCGGCGCTGGCGGGAGCCCGCAGGTCGATCCGGCCCGCGAAATGGTAACGCAGCATGAACAAGCCGCCCGCCAGCAGAGCCAGTCCAGCCGCAAACGCGCAGGTACTCCGCGGGATGCGCAGGGGAAGCGCCGCCCGTAAGTCCACACCCGCGGCAACCTCGGCCGCGCGCTCGCGCTGCCCAAGACGCGCGCCTTCGTGGCACCGGCGCGACGGCGTTGCAGGCCAGAAGAACACGGCGGTGGACAAAGTATCGGCCAGGCGGAGGCGGCTGTCTATGCGTTGCGCGGCGTCGTATGCATCGGGACGCCGTTTGACTGCGATGCACACACCCGCTGCGAAGGTGATCGAGGGCACCACCCAGATCCAGCGCCAGCTCAGAATTTCGGTTCCGAAAATCAGGAGCAAAACCAACGCTCCCATACCGGCACTGACCGCGCGCGCGCCTTCGCCTGCTAGCGCATTCCATAGCAGCCGGCGGCGGGCTCGGGCGACCACCTTGAAGATCATCCGCTCCTACCCGATGAACCGGATGTGACGGATTCGCGGCAAGACCTACTATTTTGGGCGGCGCGCGGTGGAGCGCGGATGTCCGCTTGCGGGTGTGGGAACGTGGCGGCCGAAGACAGACATGGTGGAAAAGGATGCGCAGCTCTTCTTGGTTGCTTCACGAAATGTTAGTGGCGTGTCACCCCAATAAGTAAGTCGGCCGAAGGGAGGCCTCATCCCCCAAAACAGCAGACGCCCCAGGCCCGGCGCCGTGCGGGAGAGGCCCCATGAAGTCGTGTTTCCGTTTGTCCGCGATCGCTGTGTTCGCGCTGGCTGCCGCCTGGGCGCAGCCGTCCAACTCCAGAACCTTTACGGTCCGCGGCGAGATCGTTTCCTCTACTACTCTCACTGGCGGCTTGACTGTGGAGTTGGCGGGCGATACCACGGGGCTAACCGAAACCGCCTCCATCAGCTCCGACAACTCCTTCGAATTTCACTCCGCCACCCTGGGCACGCACGAGTTGCGCGTCGTCGCCTCCAGCGGCCAGGTGCTCGATCAGGAATACGTTTCCATCACCAGCCCCAATCAGACGCTATCCATCCGCCTGCCCGAGCGGCAATCCGCCGAACGCTCATCTGATAGCACCATCTCGCTGCAGCAGCTCCGCCACAAAGTTCCCGCGGCCGCGCAGAAGGCGTTTCAAAAAGGCGAGCAGGCCGCCTCCAAGAGGAAACTCGAACGGGCCCACACCTGTTTTCAGCAGGCCGTCACCGCCGACCCGGAGTTCGCCGACGCCTTTAATGAGTTGGGCGCCACCGATGCCGCCTTGCATAATTACCCGGAAGCGGCCTCCGAGTTCCAGAAGGCCATCGACCTGGTGCCGGAGCACCGACAGGCGTTGCCCAACCTGAGCATCGTGCTCGCCAAAATGAAGCGCTTCCACGAAGCCGCCGAGGTGGCGCGCCGTGCCCTCAAGGTGGTCCCTACCGCCGGCCGCGTCCACTATATCCTGGCCGTCAGCCTGGTGGCCGATCACGGCGACGTCGACGAAGCCATCTTGCACTTCGAGCGGGCCACCAACGAGGTCCCCTCCGCCCGCCTGGCAGCCGCCGAGTTGCTGGCCCAGCGCGGCCGCTCCAGCGACGCGATCCGTCAGTTGGAGGATTACCTTCAGACCGCCGCTCCGGGCGATTCACTGCGCCCCAAGGCGGAGGCGCGGCTGGCGCAACTGCGGCAGTGATCCCTCTGTCCGCCATTCCCATTGCGGCCTCAATCTGCGGAATCGCGCAGAAGTCTTTAATCCTGAGGTATAGGGTGGTACGATCTCTTTAGACTTAAGACACATATATGAACCCGGGGCGAGTCCTCGTCATCGAGGACGACGACAATCTGCGTCAGGTGATCCAAATCCAGTTGGAGCGTGAGGGATATGACACTCGGTCGGCCCCTTCCGCCGAGGAGGCGATCCCCATTCTCGAAAAATCGCCCCATCACCTCGTGCTTACGGATCTAAACCTGCCCGGCATTTCCGGCATTGACTTGCTCAAGCGCGTCCGCATAGACTACCCCGAAACGGCGGTCATCGTAATGACCGCGTTCGGCACCGTGCAGACCGCCGTGGAAGCCATGAAGGCCGGGGCTTACGATTACATCACCAAGCCGATCCACCCTTACGAGCTCGCCGCACTGGTGAAACGTTCGATTGAGCATTATCAGCTTTTGGAGGAGGTCCAGGTTCTGCGGAGCTGCCTGGACCGGAAATATGGATTCCAGGAGATCCTCGGTTCTTCCCCCGCCCTGCTGCAGTCGTTGGATGTGGCCGCCCGCGTCGCCTCCACGGATGCCACCGTGCTGATTTACGGGGAAACCGGAACCGGGAAGGAACTCGTGGCGAAAGCCATTCACATGCGCAGCAACCGCCGCGAGCATCCTTTCATGACCATCAACTGCGGCGCGATTCCACGGGAACTGCTGGAGTCGGAACTGTTCGGGCATGTGAAAGGCTCGTTCACCGGAGCGCTCACGCATAAAAAGGGCCGCATCGAAATGGCGGACCGCGGCACCGTGCTCCTGGATGAGATCGGTGAGATGCCGCTGGAGCTGCAGGTTCGCATTCTGCGGCTCATCCAGGAGCGCGAGATCGAGAAGGTGGGGGCCACCGTACCCACCAAGGTCGACGTCCGCATCATCGCCGCGACTCACCGGGACCTCGATGCCATGGTCAAGGAGGGCACTTTCCGGGAGGACCTCTATTACCGCCTGCTGGTGGTTCCGATCACCCTGCCGCCCCTGCGTGCTCGCGAAGGCGACGTACCCGAGCTGGTGCAGCAGTTCTTCCTCAAATTGCGGGCGAAACATAATCGTCCGGATTTGGTTCTTCCGCCCGAGATTATTTCGTGCTTTGCACAATACGACTGGCCGGGCAACGTTAGGCAACTGGAAAACGCCGTCGAGCGGCTCGTCCTGCTTGCCAAGGGAAACGAGATCTCGCCCGATGACTTACCCAATTTTCTCAGGCCGGCTGCCCCTCAGCCCAATAAGCCCTTCATGACTCTGCCGGACGGAGAAATGGATCTGGAAGCTCTCGAAAAGCAACTGATCCTCCAGGTTATGGAGAAGTGCAGGGGCAACCAGACCCAAGCCGCCCGCTATCTGAACATGAGCCGCAGAGCCTTGGGATACCGCCTGGAGAAGTACGGGCTGCAGCGCGACGCCCTGAAATCGATGCGGCGCGGCGGCAGCTAAGCCCATTTCCCAACCAACCTGCACCTAATTGTGCAGTCAAATGCCCGATGGTGCACAATAACGTACCATCGGACTAGACAGGCCTAGTTTTTCTCACCTAAGATACTGATTTCAAAGCAGCACGCCTTCTCCGAGCCGATGGTCCTCCGATTGCGATTCTGCTCTACATGCTTCAGCTAACAGAGGATGTTAAACGTGACGACACGATGAATCTGGGATGGAGTGGGGTGGATCCGGCGGTTGTCGCGAGTACGCCGCCTCCCAATCACAACCATAAGATGGAATGGGATGAGGGTCCGGTAAGCGGGGAGGTAGCTAAGAATGAAGCGGACTCCGCCGTTGTACTGGAGGACGTGTTAGTCGCAGCGGCGCGGAAAGGGGACGTGCGGGCTTTCGGGGAACTCGTCCAACGTCACCGCAGCGCCTGTCTTAAGCGCGCCATGCTGATGATCCGCAATCGCAGCGATGCGGAGGATGAAGTTCAGAACGCGTTCTGGAAGGCCTTCCAGCGCCTCGACCAGTTCCGCGGTGAAGGAACCTTTGCCGCCTGGCTGAGCCGCATCGTGGAGAACCAGTGCCTGATGCGCATCCGCGAAGAACGAAACTCGCGATTCGTCTACCTGGATGAGTCCACGGAGTCCAACGTCCGCATGGAACTGGTCGGGCAGATTGCCGATCCGGAGGACCAGTTCGGACTCGGTGAGGTGGTGTCGCTGTTGCGCAGAGAGATCTCCCGAATTCCCCCTCTGCTGCGGAACGTTATGCTGTTGCGCGACCTCGATCAGCTTTCCATGCCCGAAGTCGCACTCCGGCTGGGGCTTTCCGTTCCCGCCGCCAAGTCCAGACTGATGCGCGCACGTACGGAACTGCGTTGCCGCATTACCAAGCACTGCGGCCGCAAGGGCCCCGGCACCCTAATGCAAATGGCACGCTATTCGCAAGCCGCATACACGCGGGCGAGCTGACCGCGCCGGGGAACACTCCCAGCAGAAGTCCCGGTTGGCTGAATGCCGGTCCACCGGCTCCGTAATCCGTTAACAATAATTTCGCCGGACAGGTGGTTTCACCTGTCCGCTAAGATTCCGTGGGCTTCTGCTACGGGCTTAGCCCAGGTACTAGAACGTACTCGGATTCCCTGGAGACTACTCAGGGTGAAAACCGAATAGAAATGTCTTGAATCTGGCTGCCTGATAGGCGCATCATTTGGTTTTCGGACAAGCGGCCCGGCTGGAAGACCTTAAGTGGTGATGCGCCTGCTCTCCATCCACTTACGGTGTAGAATTCTCCGACGCGGTTAAATTAGTCGCCCTGTCAGCGTGTTACAATCCGAGGCCACTTCTTGCCGAAGGAAGTGGATTTGAGGGATGCCATTGAGGTCCGACAACGCGGCAGTTGCTGTTTTTTGCGGGCCCACTGGAACACTGGTAAGGGTGATCTATGACGAGCTGGGACTCCAGCATGGTCTTACGCCCGGGCGGGAATTCAGCGGCCTGGTTGCACCCTTTCACCGGCGAAGGGCGCGCCGCTTCTTGCGCACCCTGCAGGCCGGTGGTTCGGCGGTGGATTGGGGGTTGGGTATCGCTTCGCCGAACGGAGTCGTACCGCTCTTTTTTTCCGGATGCGTGACCAAGCGTGGGATTGTCATTATTGGAACAAAAGAGCCGCTTGCGGCAGCAATCCCCGGGGAACCGGCGCTGACGGCGAAAGAGGATTCGGAGACTGTTACGCCAGCCGTCCAAGAGCTTCGCAGCCAGGAAGAAGCCAGACTCAAAGCCGAGCGAAAACTTGAGCAGCAACTCTTGCGGTTCAACGAAGCCCTTACCGTCACGCCCGAGGAGTCAAAGGAACGGCACGGCGTCGAAAGAGCTTCCGGCTCCAAACATCTGCGGCTGCTCGAAATCGCGGCACACGACCTGCGGAATCCACTCAGCGGAGTACTAGCCGCCACCGAGTATTTGATCGAGGACGCCGGCCGCGTTCTGGAGCCCCATCACATCGCCCTGCTATGTTCCATCGAGTCCTCCGCCCGCCTTATGCTGCGGCTCCTGGAGGACATGCTGGAAATTCCCACATTGGGGTCAGGCAAGGTGCGGCTCGAGTTGCATTCTGCGGATATTGGTTCACTTCTGGAACAAGCCGTGGCTGCGAACCGTCCATTGGCGGAGGAGAAGAGAGTAAGCGTAGAGGTCAGCCTCCACAAGCCACTGCCCGCTCTGACGGCCGACCCCGGCAAGCTCACGGGCGCCCTGACGGTGTTGCTGACTGGTGTGATTCGCTCTTCTCACCTGGGCGCCCGAATCGAGCTTCTGGTCAGTTCGCGGTCGGACCATCTGGCCGTCACGTTGCGATACCAATCCGCCACGGACGCGGCCGACGTTCTCAGGTCTTTGTTCCATTCTTCGCAGACTGATCGGCCCAGGCGCGGGTTGTCCGATGAACGAATCGCGCTCGCGCTGGCCCAGGTGAAGCGCATCGTGGAGGCGCATCGCGGAACGGTCCACTTCGAAGCCGGTGAAAAACGCGAATCCACCGTAACCCTCAGGCTCCCGGTTTTTGCGGGAGCCAAATCGCGAGAGCGGCCGGCATTGGAAAGAAAGAAGGGCGGCGGAACATCCTCAGCTTAAGGACGCTGAGCCCGTGACGGCGTGGAAGCGTCCCCCGGTTGCGCGGAAGCGGCCGACGCCGCCGACCCGCGCGCAGGAACGGGAGTGGCTTTGGGAGCGGGCTTGTCTTTTTCCTCAGGGCCGTCGGTCTTGGTCTTCGTGCCGTCGCCGTCCTTGGTCGAGGGGGTCCCTTGGCCGTCGGACGTCGAGTCTTCGCCATGGTCCCACCACACGGTAGACTCCACGGCGTAGGTGCTGATCAGGTCCATCAGACTGCGTACGTGCTTGGCCTCGGTATTGTCGATGGGGCGCGACTCTCCTTGAAACTCCATCTTGGCATCATCCAGGTGCATGACGTACCGCTCGCGCGCCGCGGGCTGCTCGATGCTCACGTCAACATCCCAGACCGACACCAGCCAACTCAACTCCGCGCGAACCGGATTCCACGACACCGATTCGAGTCTGCGGACCAGTACCTTAGGCGCTTGATTGTCCGCGCCGCCGGGCTGAGCCGGCTTGTCCGGCGCCTGGCCCGCACGCTCCTGCGCGTAACCGAAGCCAACGAACACGATGAGCGCAATCAACGAAGTCTTCATGGCCGCCCTCCTATTACAGCCCGATGAGGTACCCGTGGCCGAGGCGTATTTGTTGGGGATGCCACAGCACGTCTCGAC
>Ga0187817_10001095_pt1 | contig 12842 bp, 9 predicted proteins | sample NC_wetland_sal_i_17_FD_132431 | JGI IMG/M metagenome (GOLD analysis project Ga0187817, IMG submission 132431) | Wetland sediment microbial communities from Neuse River Estuary, North Carolina, USA - SO4_2 | ecosystem: Environmental > Aquatic > Freshwater > Wetlands > Sediment | place: USA: North...
ACTCTCTGCCCTTCACGCAGCGGCGCCAGAGTCTGGATTGCAACCCCATATTCGCCCACATTTCGCAGAATGCCGCCATTGGCGTGGTCGAGGTTGACGTACACCAACCTGCGAATCTGCTGGCGATAGTGTCGCCGGTGTGACAATGAAGCCCCGAGCGTGGCCGTTGCTGGCACCGGGGCCGGGCATGCATACTCCATCGCCAAATCTTAGCCGGGCCGGTCGCCGGTCTCAGTAACCTAAGAGGTTCCTCTTGAGCCTGCGGATTGTGCAGCGGACTCGGCTGAGTTGGTCCTAGGAGGCGCTGCGCTCCCCAGTCGAACCGGGCTGAGGAATTGTTTCCGGCTGCCGCGCACGGTCCCACGCAATCAGACGGTTGAGGTCATAGCTGTAAGGGCCAAAGGCGCGAAACGCCTTTTCATCGAACAAGCGCTTGATGCCGCAGCCCGTGCATACTTGGTAGGAATATCCCAGAGAACGAACCGGCCAACTCATCTTGCCATGCCAGCAGCCCCGAAACAGCACCACTCCTGCGCCCGCCAAACCGGTGGCCAGCAGACCCCATGGCCACCACCAACGCGACTTCTTCTTCACCTCATTCACCCGCCACAACCCGAAGCATACTGCTATGATCAGCCTAACCCCAAATTTAAGGCCTTGCAATGGCACAGGGTAAGCGATTGAATCAAAGCCATTTCCCTAAGTGGGCTTACGAAAGAGCATGCTGTGATTTCCCACCTTCGTGCGATATGGGAATCTTGCTATCCGCAACAAACGACGGTAAGTTACAAATTGTCGCTGACTTGCACAACTCATCGTCCCAACTCAACCCCTATGACGACGTGCAACGAGGTTAAACACAAGTTCTGAATTGACAACTGGTTCCGGCTGACGTAATTAGAACGTACCGGGGAATCCACAAGATTTCCTCATTGTTTATGAGCGCAAGTCCGACCAAAGCGAGCCTGGCAGTTATCCCGCAAGCTCCGGTCGCGCTACGAGCGAGTTCTAGCGGCACGGACCAACCGGCGGCATTCGGTCACGAAGCTTTCCAAGCATTGCTGGCTTTCTCTGCTTTCCACCAGCAAGTACGGCAGCGGCCCGCACACGGGGAACACAATACAAAGCCCACGAGCACAGAAGACCCGTGGCGACTCGAGCAGTTCGTTCTCGACGAAGTTCTGCAACTCGTCGCGGACCGTGCGTCTGCGATTACCGGGGCTGACGGAATCGCGATCGCCATGGCCGAAACAGACGCTATTGTGTGCCGCGCCTCTTCCGGGGTGGTCGCTCCCGATGCCGGAGCGCGGCTGGATCCAAATTCGGGCTTCTCCGGAGCTTGCCTGGTCTCTGGCCGCATTGTGCGTTGCGACGACTCAGAGATCGATTCCCGAGTAGATGCGCAAGCCTGCCGCCGACTGGGCGCGCGGTCCATGGTGGCAGTTCCACTGTCGGCACGACAACGCGTTATAGGACTGATCGAAGCGTTCTCCAGCGAGCCGTATGGGTTCAACGATAGCGACGTCCGCAGCCTGAGCTTGTTCGCGGAACTCATTTTGGGGGCAATAAGACCAGACGAAGAAGACAGGCTGGCGGAGATCTTCCAGCGGGTGGTGGGCGATACTCTGAGCCCCCCCCCAGCAGTGCTGGAAACAGGAATCAACACTGCAGCACCGTTGGCGGAGGATCTGGCCGACGCCAGCGAGTCCGAAACTTCAGCAGCGACGCCCACTCCGGCCGTATTCCACGATGAACAAGGGCTGGAACTTGCTAGACCCGGGCTTGCTGTCGTGGTCGTCGTGGTTTTGTTTGCCGCTAGTCTCGGGTTGGGCTTGTGGTTGAGCATGCGTCAGCACGAACAACCGGTTTCGGCAAATTCGCCGCATGTCCTGGCGCCAGCGGTCAAGCCGCCGACACCAGCGCCAAGCGAAAGCGCCGCGGTGCCGTCCGCCGGAAAAGAGATCCCCGTTTCTTCCCAGGGCGAGTCTTCCTCTGAGGGCTCCCGCGCACATGTGGAAAATGCAGGCGTACTGCCGAAAGTTACGGGCATCCGGCACTGGTCGTCGTCCGAGTCCAGCACTGTGGTCATTGACCTTGAAGACCAGGTTCAATACGAAGCTCACCGCCTCCCGAATCCAGACCGTATCTATTTCGACCTGCACGACACCACGCTCGCACCCGAGCTTTCGGGAAAGACCCTTGATATTAACGACGCGCTGCTGGCCCGAGTTCGCGTGGCCCAACTCACGCCGGGGGTGACCCGGGTGGTGCTCGAAACCAAGTCCGCAGTGGATTTCTCGGTCAGTCTCGAACAGAATCCATACCGCCTGGCGGTCGAAGTCCGCAAGACGGGAGCCAAGCCAGAAGCGAGAACGAGAATCGATCTCTTCGGACCCGGCCGCGAGGGTGCCGCGAATCCGGCGCAGCCCACGCTTGCCGTTGATGCAAGCAAAGGAACACGATCAGCCAAAAGCGATTTCGTCGCTGCTCACGGGCCGCGACTCCGCATTGCGCTCGATGCCGGCCATGGCGGCTGGGATCTGGGAACCGTAGGGCGGCAGGGATTGCTGGAAAAAGATCTGGTGCTCGATATTGTGGATCGGTTAGGCAAGCTGGTGGAAGATCGCATGGGAGCGGAGGTCGTTTACACACGCAAGAACGATGACTACGTTGCGTTGGAAAAGCGGGCCGAGATCGCCAATCTGTCGCGGGCTGATTTATTTGTTTCGGTGCACGCCAATTACAGCGATTATCCTTCAGCGCGCGGCGTGGAAACCTATTACACCAATACCTACTCTTCGGTAAAAGCGCGAACGCCTGAGGACGCCGGAAGCGCGACCCTGCAAAACATAAACTGGACGAATGTTGACATTCGCGAAAAGGTGCGTGAATCGCATCGCTTCGCGGCCAGTGTGCAACGATCGCTCTATGGGATGCTGGCGTCCAAGAACCTCGAAATTCGCAACCGTGGCGTGAAGGAAGCGCAGTACGCGGTGCTGACGGGTACGGCGATGCCGGCGATTCTTGCGGAGGTCTCGTTCGTGAGTAGCCCCACCGACGAAACTGCCTTGCACAGCGAGGCCTACCGCCAGCAGATCGCTGAAGCGCTGTACCGGGGCATCGCCCGGTACGCCGAGGACTCGGAACGACCGTGGATGGCCAGCGCTACGGCAAAACCGGGTAGCAGATAGAGAACTTTTCCCCAAACCGCAGAAGGTTGGCGCGAAGGGGAGTATGAAGCAAGTTTGTCGCAAACATTTGCACAGTGAGCCTTGGGCTGGAGGCCTCTGCCAGCCGGCGAATATAAGTCATTTGTAGTCAATACTTTTCAGGAGACATGATTCACTACTAAAGGAATAGAAATTGCAGACCATTATTCTTAACTCGCCCGGTCCCGACCAGATTGTTTGCGGGAGTGGATGGAAGTAGGGTTCACCGGGTAGGTCTTTGGGAGTTTACCTTCCCTTCTGCATCTGCAAGCGCAGTAAGCAACCTTCGTGCATCTGGACCAACAAGCCAGGCACAAGCAGTCGAGCACAAATAAAAATGAACCCGGGAGGTTCACGGATTTGACCGCTTCTACTAGCCATCTCATTCCACCGCATGGTGGAGAACTCATAGACCTTATCGTCGCGCCGGAAAGAGCCAGCGAGTTAAAAGCACATTCCAAGGAATGGCCTTCATGGGACCTTACCGCGCGCCAGATTTGCGATCTGGAACTGCTGCTCAGCGGCGGATTTTCGCCACTCCGCGGATTCATGACCCGCAAGGATTACGAAGGCGTCTGCCAAAGCATGCGGCTGGCCAGCGGTGTTTTGTGGCCCATGCCGATTACTCTGGACGTCAAAGAAGATTTTGCCAAGTCGCTCAAGCCGGGCAGCAGCAAAGTAGCGCTACGCGATGCCGAAGGTGTGATGCTGGCGGTGCTGCACGTGGAGGAAGTCTGGCAGCCCGACCGCAAGGCCGAAGCCGAATCCGTATTCGGGAGCGCCAGCCCTGCCCACCCGGGATCGGATTATGTGCTGAATAAGGGCAATCCCTGGTATGTGGGCGGCAAGCTGGAAGGCTTGCAGATGCCTTCGCACTACGACTTCAAGAGTCTCCGGTTGACTCCGGACGAGTTGCGCTCCGAGTTTGCCCGCCTGGGGTGGCGGCGCGTGGTTGCTTTCCAGACCCGCAATCCCATGCACCGTGCGCACGTCGAGCTGACGTTCCGGGCGGCCAAGCAGGTGGAAGCCAATCTCTTGATTAACCCTTCGGTGGGAATGACCAAGCCCGGCGATGTGGACTATTTCACGCGTGTGCGCTGCTATCAGTTGCTTCTGTCGAAATTCCCCCAAGGAACGGTAAAGCTTTCCATGCTGCCCCTGGCGATGCGCATGGGCGGGCCACGCGAGGCCATCTGGCACGCCTTGATTCGCAAGAACCACGGCATCACCCACTTCATTGTGGGACGCGATCACGCCGGCCCGGGCAACGACTCCAACGGAAAGCCCTTTTACGGACCTTACGACGCGCAGGAACTGTTCAAGAAGTACCAAGCAGACATCGGGGTCACCATGGTGCCGTTCCAGATGATGGTCTATCTGGAAGACCAGGACCGTTATGTGCCCGAAGATGAGGTACCTAAGGGGTCACGCGTCCTGAATATTTCGGGCACGGAACTTCGCCGCCGGCTGAACGAAGGCAGCGAGATTCCCGGCTGGTTCACCTATCCTGAGGTCGTCCAGGAGCTGCGCCGCAGCTACCCGCCGCGGCATAAACAAGGTCTCACGATTTTCTTTACAGGACTTTCTGGTTCGGGGAAATCTACCATCGCCAATGTTCTGATCAACAAATTCCTGGAGATGGGCGGTCGCCCGGTAACGCTGCTGGACGGTGACTTGGTGCGCAAACATCTTTCCTCGGAACTGGGTTTCTCGAAAGAACACCGTGATATCAATATCCGGCGCATAGGCTACGTCGCTTCAGAGATCACCAAGAACGGTGGCATTGCTATCTGCGCTCCCATTGCACCCTATGACGCGACTCGCAAAGCTGTGCGGAGCATGATCGATCCTTGGGGTGGTTTTATTCTGGTGCATATCGCGACCCCGGTGGACACCTGCGAGCAACGCGACCGCAAAGGTTTGTATGCCAAGGCGCGTGCGGGGATTCTCAAGGAATTTACTGGAATTTCTGACCCCTACGAAGAACCAAAGGATGCGGAGGTTGTTATCAACACCGCCGATCTCACCGCGGAAGAAGCTGCGCAAGAGATCATTCTGCATCTGGAACGCGAAGGCTTCATAGGAGTCAACGGCACATCCGCCTGAGCTCAGAGGAGATCCCAGCGGGTTTGAACGGTTTGTCACATGTTAATCGCAGGCAAAGTACTGATTGGCTTTATCACCGGCACCTTGATTGGCATGACCGGATTGGGGGGCGGCGTTCTGTTGCTGCCCCTGCTGATTTTCGTCCTGAAGGTTCCAGCCATCCGGGCGGTAGGTTCCGACGCGCTGTTCAACTTCCTTACGAAAATCCCCACCAGTTTGGTGCACATCAGTAAAGGCACGGTCAGAAAACGTATCGTAATGTGCCTGGCTTTGGGCAGCGTTCCGGGTTCGATTCTGGGTGTCAGCCTGCTGGGACATTTGCGAACCGTCTATGGCAGCGGCGTCAACACCTTCATTACGATTGCCATTGGAATCCTGTTGATCTGCATTCCGACGTTTCTCCTTTTCCAGAACCGGATCGAAGAACAGATTGTGAAACGCCCTCCGACTACGAAGTCTTTTCTCGGCGTGTCTACTATCGGGCTGGTTTCCGGATTTCTAGTGGGAATGACGTCGGTCGGATCCGGCAGCATCATCATGATGATGCTGCTCCTTTTCTATAGTTTTCAGCCCAAGGTTATGGTGGGCACTGATATTATGCACGCCGTGATCCTCACCGGAGTAACCAGCCTGATGCACTGGAGGCTCGGGAACATCGATTTTTCTCTGGTGGGCTCGCTCCTGCTGGGATCGATCCCGGGCGGCATTTTGGGTTCTTATTTAAGTACCCGCGTTCCTGTGCCGTGGTTACGGCGCGTGTTGTGCACCGTGCTGCTTCTGACCGGTCTCCGCATGCTGTTTGCCTGAGCTGGAATCTTGAGACCCCTTCATGAATAAGAATTCTAATGCCGAGACTTTGCAGCGTATCCAGTCCGCGCTGGAAGCTGCCCGCGAGGTTCTTAGCCGTTTCACTGCCGGCGCGATTGCGGCCGAATATAAAGCCGGACACGATCCCGTCACCGAAGCTGACAAATCGGTGGACGCCGTGCTTCGCAAAGAATTGTTGCGCGAGGGTGAAGGGTGGCTTTCGGAAGAGAGCGTGGATGACCTCACTCGCCTCCAGAAAAACCGCGTCTGGGTGGTTGATCCGCTGGACGGCACCCGCGAGTTCGTCGCCGGAATCCCCGAATTCTGCGTTTCAGTGGCCATGGTTGAAGATGGACGGCCGATTGCAGGAGGCATCTGCAATCCGGCAACCAACGAGGTGTTTCTTGGTTCTGTAGATGTGGGTGTGACTTATAACGGGAAGCCGGCTCGGCCCAGCCAGCGAACAACCGTTCAGGGCGCAACCGTGCTAGCCAGCCGCAGTGAAACCAAACGCGGTGAGTGGAAGCGGTTTGAGAGCGCACATTTCAAGATTCGTCCCATGGGATCGGTGGCGTATAAGCTCGCTCTGGTTTCCGCAGGATTGGCCGACATCACTTTTACGCTGGTTCCCAAGAACGAATGGGACGACGCGGCCGGGGCGGCGTTGGTCGAAAGCGCGGGAGGATTCGTCCGCACCCTCGATAATCAGCCGCTGCGCTGCAATCAAAAGAATCCGCTGCTCTCCGGTCTGATCGCTTGCGGGCCGGCGCTCAGTGAAGAATTGCTGGCTCTGATCGGGGGCCATCTCCCGGCGGGCGCCGCGAGGCCCTAGCCCGCGGACTAGGCTTGCCAATCTAGGCGCAGGCATCGGTCCGCAAGCGATAACCTTTCGTTCTTATCTTTCCTTGGTAGCTTTCCCATCCATCACAGTGGACCAATTGTTTCCATCCGATGACATCTCAAACTTGAAAGTGTAAGTCGTGGGTGAGAGCCTCTTCATAGTCAAGCGTGTTTTCGAGGTGTTGCCCCCTATGTGCTGTTCGCCGTTCCAGGTCCAGATATCGCCGTCCACTGTGCCGGTGGAGTGCTGAGCTTCTCCCGTACTGTTAAACTCGTCGTAGGTATAAACTTTCCTGCTGGTATCGTACCCCATGTAGGCCATGCCGGAACCGCTGCCCATGGGGCCTTTGAACTCAGAGTGCATCGTCAGAAAAAATCTGCCATCCATCCACTCGTTGCGCTCAATCATGGTCAGCTTGCCCCCCGAACTCGTCGGGCTCGGCTTTATATCGCCTTCCCATGTCCAGGTACCCGCAAAATATTCTACCTTTGAGAGTTCGGGAGGCCTCATGCTAGCGTCCCTGCTGGATTTTCGGCGCCAATTCAGAGCGCGGGACGGAAACCTGTTCAGCGGTTTCCAGGTTCTTGAGCGCGAAGCTGTCGGCCTTGACCTCGTTTTCACCGACGATGAGCGCGAAGCGTGCGCCGATTTTGCTGGCGGTTTCCAGTGACTTCTTCAGGCGAAAGGTTTCATCTCCCAGTTCAACTATGATGTCATGACGCCGCAACTCACGCGCCAGGCGGGCGGCTTCTCGGTCCATGCCGGAGCCGAGCGGCGCGACGTAAACGTCAGGTTTACGCTGGACCGCCTCTGCGGATTCCTGCAACGCTAGCACGAGCCGATCTTCGCCGATCGCGAAGCCAATGCCCGGTGCGCTCGGACCACCCAGAGATTCGGAAAGCCCATCGTAACGCCCCCCGCCGAGAATGGCATTTTGTGCGCCCAGCGCGCCGTGGGTAAATTCGAACGCCGTTCGGGTGTAGTAATCTAGACCGCGAACCAGCCGGGAGTTTATGTGAAAATCAACCCCCACGGATTTCAGAATGTCCTGCACCTGCTCGAAATGCTTGCGGCAAGGTTCATCGAGGAACTGGCTAATGCGCGGCAGCTTCTCGATGATCGGCTGATCTTCCGGAACCTTGCAGTCGAACACGCGCAGCGGGTTGGTCACGGCGCGGCGCTGGCAATCGGTGCACATCTTTGCCACTACGGGCTCAAGCGCCTTGCGCAACGCTTCGTTGTAGGCCGCCCGATCGTTGGGGCAGCCGACCGAATTCAGTTGCAGAGTCCAATCTTTGATGCCGAGGCGATCAAGCAGCGTGGCCAGCAATTCTAGAATCTCGGCATCGCGTGCTGGCGATTCGCTGCCCGCACTGGCCGGTCCGATGACCTCCGCGCCAATTTGATAGAACTGCCGGTAGCGTCCTTTTTGCGGGCGCTCGCGACGAAATTGCGGCCCGATGTAGTAGAGCTTGTTCAGTCCACGCTCCCAGAGTTTGTGCTCGATGTAAGCGCGAACCACGCCCGCGGTGTTTTCAGGGCGGAGGGTGAGGGACTGACCCTTGTCGCTCTCGGCGCGTCCTCGATCTTCCCACGTGTACATCTCCTTCGAAACGATGTCCGTCTCCTCGCCGACGCTGCGCGAGAAAAGTTCTGTGCTCTCGAAGATGGGCGTGCGGATCTCGTAGAAGTTGTAGGCGCGGAAGACGTCGCGCACCGCTGCCTCGACGAAGTTCCACAGCGCCGTTTCCGGCGGGAGTAGATCGCGCGTTCCTCGGACAGCTTTGATCATCAGCTTTCTAGCTTCTGGCTCTTAGCTTAAGGCCTTGTCATCCTGAGCGGAGCGCGATGTTTCGCTTGCGAAACGTCGTGAGTAGTCGAAGGACCACTGTACGTCTAACAGCGCCACTACCGGTTCAGGGAATTCTCTCGATGCAGCTTCAAAAACACGTTTCGGCAGCATCGTGAGAATGCCTCGACACGTCCGTGCCAGCCACTTGCACGCAAGGGGTCCTTCGACTGCGTTTGATTCGTGCGCTCCGCGCGCGAATCAAACTTCGCTCAGGATGACAATTTCTTATTAAGCAAAAAAAGCCCCGCCCCTCAGCGCATTTTCTCCGCCAAATACGACTCTTTATACTCCAGATAGTTCTTCGCGTAGCGCATGATGGCTCCCTGATCGCGCTCCTCAAGTTTGCGGCGGAATGTACCGGGAGATCCCATCCACAGCGAATATGGCTCGACCACGGTGTTCTCAGGAAGCAGAGTGCCGGCGGCGATAATTGATCCCGTGCCGACCTTCGTGCCGTTTAGTATCACCACTCCCATGCCGATCAGGCAGCGGTCTTCGATGACGCAGCCGTGCAGCGTCACCGAATGCCCGACAGTGACATACTCGCCGACGGTGACGCCGAACTGCATTCTCATGCCGTGCAGCACGCAGCAGTCCTGAATATTAGAGTGCGCGCCCACGCGGATGGCGTACACGTCGCCGCGCAGCACAGCATTCATCCACACGCTGGCATGTTCGCCGAGGACTACGTCCCCGATGATCTGCGCCGATTCATCCACGTAGCAGGAGTCTGGAATCGTCGGCGTCATGCCTTGATAGGAACGGATCATGTCTCAGACTTGTCTTATCAATGTTTGTGGCTGAGAAGAATATCGAACATAACACGGGCTAGGGTTGAGGCGTAAGGGGGACGGCAGCCTGCTTCGGAAGAAAGGGGGCGCCGGATCGGCGCGTAACCGAATTCCGCGCTGTTAACGGCACGACTTGAAGTCGTGCCCTTCCCATGATTGGTCAATCCAGGTCATTGTGAATTTTCAGCCTAGTTCTCTGTCACCTTGGGAGCTTCCGGGGCCTTGGGCCCGGAGCGGCTGTGCGGCGGCTGCGGCGGTTCAGGCGGCTCAGGGGTTTCGGCTACGGTTGATCCCTTGCGAATCTCGATGGTGCCATGCTCATCCTCAATCACCAGATGCGGGCCGCCTGAGCCTACAGTGCCAGAGGCCGTCGCAAGATTGTCTCCGTTGTTAACTTTCAAAGCGCTGAAGTCGGTGTCCACTTCCCCACCGCGGGCTCGGGCATCCACCTGGAAAGCGGCTTTATCCGGAAGATAAATCTGGATATCGCCCTTACGATTTTCCACTTGCATGCCGCCCAGCTTGTTGATGTGAAGTTCGACCGAGCCATTAGCGTCCTCCAGATGCACTTCCCCGGAAACACCGGTCAGGCGGATATCTTTGGAGCGCGTAGTCAAATGCAACGGTCCGAGCAGGTCGCTGGCGCGCATGTCCCCGGAATCCATGTCGAGATCGCCATCGAGCCGGGAAAAACCCAGATCGGTGCGTTCAGACTTGAAACTGACCCCTTTGGCAATTTTCGCCAGTTTTAGGCTGTCGAACTCGCCGTTAATGTGCGCCGAGCCTTTGATGTCATCCAACGAAATATCGTCCCCGCGCCCTTCGACCGACACATCGGAGGCGGTCTGCGACACGTGTCCGGAACCATCAGTCAGGTTGAGAGCAACCTTGCCGTTCACATTAGCGATTGATGTTTCGCCTTTCCGGTTGCTGACGCTAACGTCCCCGTCGCGGTCCGTCACTCGTACATCGCCGTAGCGGGTCGAGATAGTCACTGCGGCCTTGCGTGGCAAAGACACGTCCAGGTTGGTTGTGACGCGGTGATCCCCGTCGCCTTGATTGTTAGCGTGCAATTCGACGATATTTCCGTTGACCATGATCTTCGGGCGGGTACCTTCGTTCCACTTGTCGGCATCCGATTTGTCGCTGGTTTTGTAGATATTGATCTTCTTATGAACCGCAACGTGGATCTGACTATCCTCGGAGGGAGTAACGTTCACCGCCCCGTGGATATCGTCCACTTGCAAGCTCGCGCCCGCCGGAAAGTCCTGCTGCAACTGATCCTGGTAATCGTATGTGTGCCCAAGGAAGCTGAAGTCGGCATCGTCAATATTGATTTGGTCGCGAAGTTCTCCCCAATTGAAATGGGAGGCTTGGGTTGCAATCAAGCCAAAGAAGATCAGGGCGATGACCAGAACGATGCCGCCGGCGCCGATTCCGGAAGCACGCGTGCCGTGCCGCTGCGCCTGCTGATACTCGATGAGCTTAATCACGCCCGCAAGGATGAGCAGCACCGGCCAATAGTGAGCAAACCAATGGCCGAGCCGCTCCCAATCGAGCATGCCGAGCGTCCCCAGCAGAAATAGTACGCCGACCGCGATCAGAACGATCGGGCCCGAAAATGACCGCCGGTAACGCGGGGGCGGGACTTGCATTGGGTTGACTGAGCCGGGGTTGCTTGAGCTAGCCATTTTTCACCTCGCTCGCAGAAGCCTGCGGTGCAGGAGGACTGCCCGTGCTTGTCGTTCCGCTAGGCCCCATCCCGGGCATGGGCGGCAAACCCATCCCAGGCGGCGGAGGCGGAAGGACCCCTCCGCGTTCCAGTAGCTTGGTCACGCCAATCACCAGCAGCAGCACGGGCCAGGTACGATGGAAGCTAGGGCCATGGCTAAAGTGCTCGATAAAGAGCAGGAATCCAAGAGTAACCAATACGGCCGGGCCAGTCAGGCCTCGCATGCGATAGGAGCGGCCGCGTCGGTCATAACCGGACCCGATCACGCCCCACCGCTTGGCAAAAAGCCACAAACCGAGACCGATGAGAATCAAGGGCCATAGCCGGTCAACATTGAACTCGAATACGCCTGCCGTTTGGAGCAGAAACAACAGGCCCAAACCAATCAGAAGGACAGCGGCGCTGGGAATCTTGGACTCAGTTCTCTCGGACGCTTGAATTGCCGGCGTCGGCTGGCCCGGCAGCCCCGGAGGAGCCGCGCCGAAAGCTTGAGCAAGTCCGAACGGATCAGGAGCTGGCTGCCCTGACTGAATAGCTTTGGCAGAGCGTACGGAATCGATGATCTGGTACACGTAAAAGAAGGCAAACCCCAGCCCACAAATCGTGTCCAGCGGGCTGTCCTGGCCCATGCCCACGATCAGGAGAACAAATATAGCCAGGTGAGCCAGGCCCTTGGCATACTGGCCGGTATAAACCGCGCCAACGCCGAAGGGGAAGAATCCGGCGAGGATGCCAGCCACCGGAGGATGCGGCCCCGTTCCGGGCACCGGCTGCGCCCTCAGGCCTGCGCCCTGATCCACCACTCCCTGGTATACGGTTTGCGGAGGCTGGACGCCTTGCAGCCGCTCGGCAATGCAATTCTCACAATAGACGACGCCTTTTACCTCGCGAGTGCAGTTGGCGCACAGAGGCTTGCCGCAAGTGCGGCAGAAGGCCGCTTTTTCAATGTCGGGATGGTTGGCGCAGTTCATGAAAACCTCCTGTAAGTGGTCCCCTCAATCACTACAGGCCGGTAATCGGGAAGCGCAGCCAGTATCACCTGGCTGGCTCCCTGACTGTAGTTGCGATCTTGTCTGGGTTCGGGCTGTCCACTGGTATTGTCGTTGCGATGATGCTTGTCTTTCTCCTCGGGCGCGGGCTCGACCGGAGTAGTCGCTCGCTTGAATTCCCGCACTCTCGACTCGATCTGGTACACGAAGCGAATGTTCTCGTAATACTTGACCACCCTGCCGGAGGTCTCGTAATACGAACGCCGGATGGCGCTGGGCCGCAGGTCGGCATGGCGTAGGTCACTCAGCCTCACTCCGGTCAGGCTGAGGATAATGGAAAGCGAGAAGAAGGCCATGCCAAACGACATGGCAAAGCGTGGCTGCCGGGCCACGGCAAACGCTGGGCCGACAATCGTGCCCGCCCAATCTCGCATCCGCTCGAACCAGGAGATCCCCGCTGGAACAGCCGTCCCGCTCATGCGGACGGTGTCCAGGCCGGTGGTTGCCGCCAGAAT
>Ga0187817_10001096_pt1 | contig 12836 bp, 9 predicted proteins | sample NC_wetland_sal_i_17_FD_132431 | JGI IMG/M metagenome (GOLD analysis project Ga0187817, IMG submission 132431) | Wetland sediment microbial communities from Neuse River Estuary, North Carolina, USA - SO4_2 | ecosystem: Environmental > Aquatic > Freshwater > Wetlands > Sediment | place: USA: North...
ATTGGCTGGCAGCGGACCGGTCTCGCCTACCTTTTGCGGGGAACCGATCAGAAAATACTGGTTGGAGTGATCAAGTCTGGCCAGCGCCCGCACTATATTTCGAGTGTAGGTGCCTACACCGAACTCGGTCATCCGCCGGATATCAACGGCGATCTTCACGGGGATGATTTAACCACACAGGACATCGCGGCACACAGGGAAATTAAGGCGAACCTGGTTCGCCGTGCCCAGATCACAGCAATCGGGAAGACGGCCTACGCCCGCAGTTCTGCCTGTGCCTTCGCCCGGCGCTCGGGATAAAGCGGAAAGGTTTCCGCCAATTCCAGAACTTGCTTCCGTATCTTTGTGAGCACTGCTGAGTCAGTTCGGCGGTGCAGTACCTCAGAGATCCAGCGCCCGATCTGGCGCATTTCGGCTTCTTTCATGCCGCGCGTGGTCAGAGCGGGGGTACCGATGCGGATCCCGCTGGGCTTCATGGGAGGGTTGGTATCGAAGGGAATTGCATTCTTGTTGACGGTAATAGCGGCTTCGCCCAGCGCCTTCTCGGCTTCGCTTCCCAGCATGTCTTTTGCGAACACGTCCACCAACATGAGGTGGGTGTCGGTACCCCCGGAAACAATGCGGAAGCCCTCGGCTTTCAATGTGTCAGCCAAGACCTTGGCGTTGGCCACGATCTGACGGGCATATTCGCGGAAAGAAGGCTGCATAGCTTCCAGGAAGCAGACGGCTTTGGCGGCCACGATGTGGACCAGCGGTCCTCCCTGCATGCCCGGGAAAACCACCTTGTCGATAGCCGCGGCGAATTCCTGCTTGCACAGGATCATGCCAGCTCTCGGGCCGCGGAGTGTCTTATGTGTGGTGGAAGTGACGATCTGAGCATGGGGCACCGGGGAAGGATGCACGCCTCCCGCGACCAGGCCGGCGAAGTGCGCCATATCCACGAGGTAAAGGGCTCCGACTTTGTCGGCAATCTGCCGCATGCGGGCGAAATCAATAATGCGGGGATAAGCGCTGCCGCCACCGATGATGAGCTTCGGTCTCTCTTTTTCAGCGAGCTTCTCCAGGTCGTCGTAGTCAATGGTCTCGGTTTCCTTGGTCACGCCGTAAGGAACAATGCGATAGGTCTTGCCGGAAAAGTTCAGATGATGCCCGTGGGTGAGGTGGCCTCCGTGGGCGAGGTTAAGGCCGAGGATGGTGTCACCGGGCTGCAGTATCGCGGCGTACGCCGCCATGTTGGCCTGGGATCCGGCGTGAGGCTGGACGTTAGCGTGTTCGGCACCGAACAGTTGTTTGGCGCGGTCGCGCGCCAGGTTTTCAACGACGTCGGTGAATTCGCAACCACCGTAATAACGCTTCCCCGGATAGCCTTCGGCATACTTGTTGGTGAACACCGAGCCCATCGCTTCCAGCACAGCTTCGCTGACGAAGTTCTCCGACGCGATCAGCTCGAGCCCTTCATGTTGGCGGCGTACTTCGTTGTCAATCGCCGCCGCTACGTCAGGATCAACTTCGTACAACGGCCGGGACATACCATTCTGGTTTTTCATCTCACTTCTCCGAAAGAATTCTCTGTTCTTTTCGCAGATCGATTCGTTGATATACCTCGGGATCGTGAAGCTCCATATACCTCTCGGGAGGGTTCAGCGACGTGAAGCCAAACTGGGAGTATAGCCCGTGTGCATCGCGCGTGCGCAAAGTCCAGCGCCGCAGGCCCTGCAGCCGGGGATGCTGCACAATGCATTCCATCATCCATTTTCCCAGACCCTGACCGCGAAAGGAATCCAGGACAAAAACGTCGCCGAAGTAGGCATAGGTAGCGAAATCACTGACCACGCGCGCAAAACCAACTTGCTCACTGCTGGCATAGACGCCGAAACAGAGGGAGTTCTCGAGCGAACGGGCTACGAGCTCGCGAGAAATGCCCTTGGCCCAGTAGCAATCGGTAAGAAAGCGGTGAATCACATCCAGGTCCAGGCGCTCTCGGTCAGTACTGAGCAGGAAGTCCCCCTTACGATATTCCACCGCCTGCTCGAATTGGTTGATGGGAGGCATGAGAACGACGCTGTTCCAATTCTAAACAAGCAGTTGGCATTTAGCACTTGGCATTTAGCCAGAACGGGCTAGCCTTCGAATGCGGTCCGGAGGAAGGAGGCGATCTGCCAGCCGTCCATGTATTTGTACGGCGACTCTCCAGTTGTGTAGTGCCCACAAGGCAGGGCGACGACTTTGTGGTCGAGGCGTAGCCGCTCGAACTCCTTTACGACGTCACGAGAGAATTCCGGCAGGAAGGTGAGGTCGTACTTGGCGTAAATGACGAGGGATTTCTTGGGCCAGCGTGCGAATTGCCGAAAATAAGACATGGGACTGATCGCACCCCACAACTCGCGGAGGCGTTCCAGATCGATCCGGGCTTCCAGGCCCTCGCGGATGTGGCGAGTGGACTGACCGTGCCAGACGACGTCAGCAAAATAGGTCGAGGCGTGGTTGAACGCGGCGATGCTGATGCGCGGATCGTGGGCGGCGGCGAGAAACGCGTAGCAGGACCCAAGGCTGGTGCCCACGATGCCCAGACGATTGTACCCTCGAGATTCCAGCCAATCGAGGCAGCAGCGAACGTCAATGACACCCTGGCGGCAGGCGTCGAGGGTGCGTCCGATATTTGCCGAGACGGCATAATCGGCGCGTTTGATCTCCGCCGGCATGCGGATGTCGTGGTAGGGCATGCTCAGCCGTAGAACTGAAATTCCAAGAAGATTCAGCACGCGGCACAAACTGGCATAGGCGATAGCGTCAGAATTCCAGTGCGGAAGCAGCACGACTGCGCGCTTCCCTCGCGCCGGGAACCAGCGTGCGTTCACCTGATTGTTCTCACGAAAGGGAGAACGTACAGGGGAGGTGAAGCGCAGGAAGTCCGCATAACTACCACGGACTTTCCTCTCCAGCGCAGGATCGGGAACCGCCCGCGTGCTGAAGACCTGGACTTCACGACGCTCCAGACGAAAGTCGGCCGGCCGTGCGTAGGTATAGAACTCGTCGCTATTCGCGATGATCCGGCGGTTGTAGTCGCGGAGGAATATTTCGGAATCGTCAGGCACGTATCCGGGACCGAATCCATTCCGGCAGGGCCACTCGCGTGCCCATTCGGCACCCCATTCCATCGGACGGACCACCCGGTTGTCGTCCACGGAGGTCAGCCGATGCTCCCAGTCGTACATCCATTGTGCGTAGCTCGAAGACATGATCATTTCAAGCATATCGCAGAGCAAGCGGGAGTGAGCAACTGTGCACAGCGAACGGCGTTGGCCGGCATTAAGGGCTCGGCATCCGGCCTTCAACGGAACTCATCGGGATAACGCTTTTCGGGCCGAAAAACATCCACTTTTGACAAACGCCTGACAAATGTATACCCGCTTCCGGCTAATGTTCTTCAGGGACAAGTGATGACGTCGCGCTCGTCGACCGGCTACAACATGCGGCGAATCGCCGAGGAGATGGACCGGTTATTTCAGAGGCAGATTGAACTGATGAAATCGGAAAGCTTCTCGGGGCTGACTCCCGCAGAGCGGGAAGAATACGACAAAGTTGGAGAGAAGATCCGCAAGCTGTTTGCCGAAATTGCAAAGCACAACTAGGGTGACAGGAACACTACGGGATGTATTTTCTCGGTACGCGCTTGGAAATTCCGCAGAGAATCTCGTAGAGCACGGTATTGGCCAGTGCCGCATGCTCACGAGCATCCACGGTGAGGCCATCATCAGTACCCAATAGTATGGCCTCGTCTCCCACGGCAACTCCGGCGAGGCCGGTGACATCGACCAAAGTAAGATCCATCGAAATGCGTCCGACGATCGGAGCGTAGTGTTCCCGCACAATCACCCGGCCGCGAGAAGAGAGGGCACGATTGAATCCGTCGGCGTAGCCGACGGGAAGCACGGCGACGCGGGCCGCAGCTTTGGTGACATAAATCCCACCGTAACCGAGGGGTTGGTTGGGGCGCACGTCACGCAAGGAGAGAATCCGGGTTTTCCAGGTCAAGACCGGCTTAACCGCCAGGCGAAGCCCTGTCCCGCTCACTTCACGACCAGCCCGCTCGAACGGCAAGTGATAGCCGTAGAGTGAGATTCCAGGGCGCACCATAACATGCCATGACTCGCGACGCGAGATCACGGCGCCGGTGTTGGCAGCATGAATCAGTGGTGGATCGAAACCTTCGCGCCGCAGAAGGCTCCGTACTTCTTCAAACGCCTTCAACTGCTCATGCACCGAGGGGGCGTCCAGGATTTCAGAAGATGCCAGATGGGTCGAAAGACCTTCGACTAGAAGGTGTGGCGACGCCTTCAGGGCTGCACAAGCACGCGGCAAATCCTGCGGGGACACCCCGAGACGGCCCATGCCGGTATCTACTTTCAGATGGACCGGATGTATTACGTCAAGGTTGGCTGCGGCACGTTCGAGGAGTTCGATTTGGGCGGGCTCCCATACGGTTGGAGTCAGCTTCAGCCGAACGATCTCTTCCTCTTCACCTCGCCAAAAGCCGGTCAAGAGAAGGATGTGCCCTCGTATGCCAGATTCGCGCAACGGAATAGCCTCGTCGAGCGAGGTAACACCGAACCACTGTGCTCCTTCTGCCTCGAGCGCGCGTGAGCATTCGACGGCGCCGTGGCCGTAAGCATCGGCTTTCACGATGGCACAAATCGTGACACCGGCACCGATGTGTTTTTGTACCGCGCGGAAGTTGTGCCGTAGCGCTCCTAACGACACCTCTGCCCAGGTGGGACGAGTCGCCACGCGTTTCGCCAGTTCGATGGTAGCCACTGCGTTTGATTATATCGGCGACCAGTCGTGGGTTCAGGTTACCGGCGTACCACGGCCACGAATCGGGCCTCTAGCCTCCCGCGAGCGTGAAGTTCACCGTGACCTGGGTCTCCACTTCGACTGGTTGCTCGTTCAGGTAATGCGGGCGATAACGCCACTGGCTTACGGCGTCGATGGCCGCTTTGACCAGCATGGGGTGGCCGCTGAGCACCTGGAGATCTTTGATCCGCCCTTCCCGATCAATCACGGCACGCAGGACAACCGTGCCTTGGATCCGTGCCTGACGCGCCAGCGTGGGGTATTCCGGGTTTACTCGATGGATCAGGTTGCCCTCTATCATGTGGGAAATCCGAACTGGCCGAACCGTCGGAGGCGGAGTCGGCAGAGGTGGCGGGTTACCGCCGTTGCCGATGCCGTTCAGAACGGAACTTAGTGGTCCGGCCGGGCCCGTACCACCCCGAACTTCGAATCCACCCGGCAATTCCGGCGGAGGAGGAACGTCGGCCTCGTTCAGATTGGCGATGGTCCTCGGAATGTAACTCGGCATCAGCACAGCTGGGCCAAGTATATTGCTCGCCAGGGCGGCTGAAGCGTGCCTCGTCCGTGCCGGGGCGGGTGCCGGTGGCGGTGCAATCACGTCAGATCCGATCAACTTCAGCCGGGGCAGAGCCTGCGTGTAAAGCAGAGGCAGCAGCAACAGAGCGCCTACCAGCAGGACCTGCATCATGAACGAGAACAGCGTGGTCCAACCGCGGTGAGGGCGATTGGCCCAAGGCGAATCACACAGGTAATCAGCAAACATGGTGTCCTCCTCAGTCGGTGCTTGTTTCTAAAGGACACCGCGGAGCGCTGAGGAGGCGTGCTCTGCGGAGGGAAAAAAGGCTGCGCTTGGCGCAGCCTGGTGGGAACCTTTCGCCGACCCGAGGTGTCGCGTTACTTCGGGGCAGGAGTTGTTGCCGGCGGCTTGGTTGCAGCCGGGGCCGCGGGTTTAGTGGTCGCGCCAGCGCCTGCGCCGGGCTTGGCGGGCAGGGTGGCGGGTTTCGCCGGTGCGGGAACACCGGACTGAACGTTGTACGCCTCGACGATTGCCCTGGTAATGTCGACCGAAGGCGCGTACCAAAGTACTGGACCCTGCGGCCAGGGGTTGGTGGTATCCACGATTACGCCGAGTCCTTTGTCCGCGGCATATTTCACGATCACGGGACCCATCTTTTGCAGGATGCGCTGGGCGATCTCGTTTTGTTGATTCTGCGCATCATCGCGGGCATCCTGGACGGACCGCTCCAGGGATTTCTGCTTCTGCTCGATCTGTTTCACCAGGTTGTTGCGGGCTTCCTCGCTCAGCTTGTCGCCGGAAGTGCTGAGCTGTTTTTTCAAGCTCTCCACTTCGTCATTCTGATTCTTCAGCTCGGTTTGCTTGGGCTCCAACTTCTTGCTGAGGGCCTCGAAGTCGCGCTGGCCTTCGTTACTGGCAAATATTGCTTGCTCCATGTTGATCGTGCCTACCCTGGTGGTGCCAGTGGGGGTTGTATCGGTAGCTGCCGCATTGGCGGTATTGGAAGCACTGGGAGCCGCAGGTAACGGAGGATTCGTGCCGCCGGCTTGAGCCATGGTTGTGACCGGCAGCGCGAACACGACGGCCAGAAGAAGTTGGACGAACTTGGTTTTCATGAGGTTAATTTTGGACTCCTTGGAAATTGTTTCCGGGAATTTTGCTCTCTTCACAGATGACGACGGTCGCTGCAATCACCAGCTTGCAATCTTGGGAGGGAGGAGGCCATCTCTCCTGGGCTTCACACAACTCTGCACCAGCGTGATGGCCACCCCAAACCATTCGATTGTCAGGACTTGGGCGCTACTCATTATAGGAATACCGCTGCCCAGCGTCAAACGGTAGTCAAGCAGCTCTCCTAGAACGTGGTTGCGACGGTGAAGCGGAAAGTCTTGCGCGGCTCGCGCAGCAAGTATTGTGGGCCGTAGGCATTTTTTGCGACCTGAAAAGTGTAGTCTCCGGCAGCGCCGACCGGGAACATGCTGCGAGTGATGGGAATGGGAGAACTCACAGTGTTATCGAGGCGCACGGGGTTGTAGGCCCAGTAAACGCGAAACGGCGCATTGATGACTGGCAGGAAGACCTGCAACTCAAGCCCGGTTGACACCCGGGGAACCCAGTTGGTGCTGCTCAGTGGCTTCAGGTACTGAGAGAACGTCTCTTTGACTCCACCCGTGCAAGCGAAACCGATGTCAAGAGTGGGGCAACCAAACACAGTGCTGTTCAGCAAGTCCAATTGCGAAGTGGAAATCTTCAACTGCGAGGGCCGGAGGATAGGTTCGATGCCGCTGTCGACAAACGGCGCCAAAGTCACCGGTCCGGCGATGGTGACGCGGTATTCCAAGTTCCCGACCAAACTCAGGTCGCCGCCCGGAAACACAATCTGGTTCACCGGAATGGGGATGGTGTAACTGCCCAGCAGCGGATTGGCCGGGTTCTTCGGAACCATGCTGCCATCCGGATTGCGCAAAGGAGTGGAGGTGGTGGTGGGCAGGAAAGACACGGGTGAGATCGAACGGATATCAAAGCCGCGCAGATCGTTTTCCCCACCGTCGTACAGCCGCTGGAACGGGGGCGGCACCAGACCGCCGTATCCGGTCAGGAACGTACCGGTGAAATTCATACCAATGGTGTTGCGTCCTTTCTGCACCGGCTTGAAATGTTTGTAGGAAACGATGGGGCGAATGGTCCTGACGGTTCCGCCTAAGCCGGCGATTTCGCCTCCGACAAAAATGCTGCTGCCCCTATGAGGGAATAGGGCCCGGTCCAAGGTATTTTTGGTGAAGCTGGGTGTGATCTTGCTGGTAACAATGCCGTTGAGCGCATTCGGGCCACTGATTCCGCTGAACGCGAGAAAGTCAAACAGCGTCTTCGATGCGGTAGTAAGTGCGACGATCGAGGATTGGTCAAGCTGATACGCGATGCCAACGCGTTTGAATGATCGCCGGATCGGATAGGAGAGACTGACGGTAAAGCCCTTGCTCGATTGGGTGTAGTTCTGGAGATTCTCCTCCAAAGCGGACGGCAGGGAAATCTGCTGGCCGTATATAAGAGCAGCCTGCCGCGCCTGGTCGAAAATGAACTTGGTGCCATAGACCGTGAAACCAAGCGTCAGCGGCCGATCGAATAGATAAGGCTCGGTGAAGCCGAACGTGACGCTGCGCTGGAGGTTGCCGAGGTTGGCCTGAACGCTCAGGGTCTCGCCCTTCCCGAGGAAGTTGTTCGTGCTGTAAGAGAGACCGATAAACGTGCCGGCTAGGCCGCTGACGCCGCCACTCAGACCGATGCTGTTCTTCCCTTTCTCCTTGACCTTAAGGAGAAGGTCAACCGTGCCGGCTTTCTCATCCAGGTGGCGCTCGGTGACACTGGGATCGTCGGGCTTCAGATTGTCAAAAAAACCCAACTGGTTCAGGCGCTGCAAGCTGACTTCCCAGAGTTGCGAGTTGTAAACCTGCCCCTCCTCGAGCACGATTTCGCGCCGGATGACTTTGTCGCGCGTGGTCGTGTTGCCCTCAAACTCGATTCGACGCACGTAGAACTGCTTCCCCTCATCCACGTCGATGTCGATGTAGATGATCTTCTTTTCCTCATCGAAGCGGGTATCAGGAACCGAGGTGAAGTTGATGTACCCCAGTTGTCCGTAAGCTTTTCCGAGAGATTCCAGGCCCTTTGCAATCTTGCTGCGATCGAAGACATCGCCATCTTTGATGGGGAAAAGATTGCGCAAGGCTTTGGTGTTTTGCACCGCCTTGTTTCCCTTGAAAGTGATTTCGCCCAAACGGTACTGCTCACCTTCCTCGATCGGCATGGTGATATCCACGGCTTTCCCGGGACCACTCTGTATGAGCCAGATGTGAAAACCCTTGTGGCCGGTGTCGTGGATGTTGGTCTTGGCTTCGTTTACCGTGGCCTTGAAGTAGCCACGATTCTGAAACTCCTGGCGGACCCGTTCGATATCTTCCTCAAGCTTGGTTGCGTCGTAGGTCTTGGAGAACAGGTTCTCCAGGAAGATCGAGTGAGGAACCCCAATTGGTTTCAAATTCTTCATCGCGCCGCGCAAGATGCGGGTCTTGACGTGCTGATTTCCAATGAAGATGATTTTACCGACCTTCACCTTTGGCCCTTCTTTCACCACGAAAGTGACGCTCACGGCAGCGGGAGGGATGGGCCGGACTTCGGTACGAACGGTGGAGAACTGCCTGCCGTGCTCCGACAGCAGTTCCTTAATGACAACCTCCGCTCTTTTCACTTTCGTAGGATCATATTGGCTCTCGACCGACAGTCCTACCTTTCGTTCCTTGAACCGGTCCAGCACGTCGCTCTTGGAGACTGAGTTCAAGCCCTCGTAGTTGATTTCCCGGATCGTAGGCCGTTCCTTGACGTAAATGTAGATGATCCAGCCTTTGGCGCTTTCTTCGCGCTCGAAGCGGATGTCTTCGAAATACCCGGTGTTCCAGAGTGAATTGAAGTCGCGCTCGAGAGCTGCCTCGTCGTAGACGTCCCCGGCACGGCTGAAAATTCGGGCGCGAATGGTGTCGGCGGGAATACGGCGGTTACCGCGCACGTCAATGTTGGCGATCAGTTCCTGTTGTCCCACCACCGAGGAACAAAGCAAAACGGTCAGGAGCAGCCCCAGGAGGAGCTGGCGGAAACCATGGTAAGAGCCCAGAAATGAAGAAGATGGACCATGACTGCGAGCGCGGACTGGCCACACGCCGCCGCATCTGCCCTTCCGTACAACAGGGATATCCTGATAAGAGCGAAGAATCTCTTCAACCTCAGCGAATGAGTGTGGAAAACGGCAATTATACGGTAGTGCGGTGGAGACCGTCCAAGAGCCGGGTCTTTAATTACCTCCCGAAGCCCGCCTAAACAGCTCCACTTCCACCAAGACGGAATAAAACGTAGCCGAGTTGCCCAAGTCGGTAAGTTTTTGCGACGTCAGCACGTTAATATTGGTCCCTCCGGCTGTCAGTTTGGCCCATTGCAGCTGCGCACTTACCACCCCAGCCTGGACTGAGCCGTCTACTCTCGCCCTCAGGTGAATTTCTCCACGCTGGTTAAAGACGCGCACCGTATCGCCGTCAGCGATCCCGCGAGTTCCTGCGTCGGTCAGGTTCATTTCCAGCAGGCCCGGTTCTTCCATCTGCCGCACAACCGGCAAGTTCGAGAATGTGGAGTTGAGAAAGTTGTCCGCCTTGCGGGCCAACAGTTCTAGCGGGAAAGCCTTGGCCTCCGCACCGTGCCTCGATTCCGCGGGCGGGATAAATTGCACCACGGGATCCAAACCTTGCGCCTCGAGCGATTCGCTATAAAGTTCAGCCTTTCCGCTGGCAGTGGAGAAGTGGCCGTGGGCGAAAGGGAGAAAAGGCTGGGGTTCGGCCGCGGTTGTGGAACTCGAACACTGTTCCCTCCGGTCGGCATGAAAGTTCAATCGAATGTGACCCTCCCGTTCGAGCCGCTGCCGGTCGATGTCCCGTAGCCAGGGGTTGTTTGAGCCGAGGGCGGTGTCCATCATCTCCTCGATTGACTCGCGAAAGCAGTCTTCTTCGAATTCCATCTTCTCTGCCAGAGCGCGAAAGACCTCCACATTGGGACGGCACTCCCCCAGAGGCTCGATGGCTTGATGCGACATCTGAAGATAATAGTGGCCATATGCCTTCTGCATGTCCTTGTGCTCGAAAAATGTGGTAGCAGGAAGAACGATGTCGGCATAGTCGGTGGTATCGGTAAAGAACTGTTCGTGAACTACGGTGAACAAATCGGAGCGCCTCAGTCCGCGGATCACTTCGGTGTGATTGGGGCAGACCGCCGCCGGGTTCGAGTTGTAAACAAACAGAGCCTTGATGGGAGGGTCTTGAAGAGTGTTGAGAGCCTTTCCTAGCTCCACCATGTTGACGACTCGCGCTGCGCGTCCCAACGATTTGTGCATTAGGTCAGGACGTTCGAGAGCGTCGCTGTTTAAGCCATACGCACCGCTGGTGGAGAGTTGCAGGCCACCTCCAACCTCCTTCCAGGAACCGGTGATGCAGGGCAGCATGGTCACCGCCCGCGTTGCCATGCCGCCGCCTTCGGAACGCTGCACGCCATAGTTCAGCCGAATAACGGCGGGACGAGAGGTCGCGTATTCGCGCGCCAGCGTAACGATGTCAGATGCGGCAATCCCCGTCCACTGGGCGACGCGCTCGGGCGGGTACTCTTGCACCTTATGGCGGAGCTGCTCGAAGCCCAGGGTGTAGCGCTCGACGTAGTCGGCATCGTAAAGCTTCTCCTTGATGATGATGTGCATCATGCCGAGGGCTAGCGCCGCATCGGTGCCGGGGTTGATGGGTAGGTACCAGTCAGCGCACGCCGCCGTGCGCGTGCAGTAAGGATCAACCACGACCAGTTTTGCCCCCTTACGTCGAGCTTCCTCGATGAACGGCCATAAATGAACGTTGTTGCCGTGTATGTTGGAGGCCCAGGCGATGATGTAGCGCGAGTGGCGGAATTGCTCCGGTTCGGTGCCTAGCTTGATGCCAATCACTGATTTCAGACCGGCTTCTCCCGCCGCAGAACAAATTGCCCGTTCCAACTGAGACGCACCCAGCCGGTAGAAGAAGCGACGATCCATGGATGCATTGCCTAGCACTCCCAGATTGCCGCCGTAGGAGAAAGGGAGGATAGCTTCGCTACTGAACTCGGAGACGATCTGCCTGAACCGGGAAGCGATCGCATCGAGGGCTTCGTCCCAGGAAATCCGCTGCCATTCTTGCCTGTGTGGGGACGGGTCGGAGCCTGATGATGACAGCCCTTTCGGTGCCACCCGCCGCATCGGGTACAATACCCGCTCCGGCGAATACACGCGATCCAGATACTTTGCTACCTTGGCGCAGAGAAACCCGTGGGTTACGGGATGCGCGGGATCGCCCTGGATTTTCGTCGCACGTCCGTTTTCCACACTGATCAGGACCCCGCAAGCATCGGGACAATCGTGGGGGCAGGCGGCGTGGACGATTTTCTTCACTCGTTGATTATAAGGTTAGTTCCACGCATGGCCGAACGGTGGCAAACAAAAAAGGCGGGCGGCCTTGGAGCCGCCCGCATACGAACTAAGTAAACGTTGAGCTTACGGGAGAATGCGGACCCAGCCTGCCCAGACCACGGGCTTGCCGGTCGTGAGATCCTTGAACACCAGGCCGCGCACTACCAGGTTCGCCGCTCCGGCAGACTGCAGGCCAGTCAGCCCATTGATGTTGACGAACGTTGTACCGGCGCCGGTATTCACCGTGAATGGTCCGCCCGCGGAGTAGCTCATCAGCAGATCATTTTGCATCTGGAAGTTGCCGGTGTTGCTGCTGGCGTCGGTGATGTTCACGCTGTTCTCCACCAGCGTGCCCAACACGCCCTGGCGACGCAACGACACCATCTTAGGAGTGAAGGTTCCGCTCTGATAGGTGCCACCGACAAAGATGCGCTGTCCGACCACCAGAGTGGAGCCGCTAAAGAACTGTTGCGTGAACCAATTGTCGAAGAAGCAGACGTCGTACTGTGCGACGCTGCTTAGGTCGACCGTATATACCGAGTCCACCGGAATATTGGGGTTCAGATTCGGTAGTTCTTCGCCCACGAACATAGTTACAGTGGGGCCGGGGTTGACAGCGAGAATCCGGCCGGAGATAAACGCCAGATCGGTGGTGATTACCTCGACGCCGCTGGCCAGGATGCTGCCATCCGCCTGAACCGTACCGACCACGGAAACGATGGCATTGGCCGGCAGGCTCGCCAGAGTGTAGGTGCCGTTGAACTGCGTCTGCGCGTTGGTGTCGATGACTTCCTGGAATCCGTACGGGCCTTGCATCGTGAAGGTGCTGGCCGACGTACTCACCGAAACCACCGAACCGGTGAAGTCGGTGATCTGGCCCAGGTCGTCGGAGGCCGAAACTGCCATCACATCAATGGTTGGGTTTACGCTGCCGGTGATCTGACC
>Ga0187817_10001097_pt1 | contig 12835 bp, 9 predicted proteins | sample NC_wetland_sal_i_17_FD_132431 | JGI IMG/M metagenome (GOLD analysis project Ga0187817, IMG submission 132431) | Wetland sediment microbial communities from Neuse River Estuary, North Carolina, USA - SO4_2 | ecosystem: Environmental > Aquatic > Freshwater > Wetlands > Sediment | place: USA: North...
CTGGACCGGGCGGCGGAAGTGGATCCGTACGAGCCGGGACATCAGAAACGGTTGGAGGAGTTACGAGGCAAGATCGCCGATCAACGCTTCAACATCATCGCATCGCGGTTCACGACGGCGAAGAAGGAAAGAGACGAGCAGACGACCGTCAAGGTGCAAGAGCCGACGTTAGGAGCGGCCGCGCTGCAGGACCTGATGCTGCAAGCCGAGATCCTGGTGCAGTACGGAATGCGCACGAAGGCCATCGAACGTTTGCAGCGCATTCAGGAACTGTTCCCGGGTGAGGAACAGCATAACCATGATCTGCAGCGGTTGTATATCGGGGCAGGTATTCAGCCGCAATATGCGAAGTCGGCGACGCCGTCCGTGCCGGTTGCGCCAGTTGCCGCGAGCAGCGATCTGGTAGCGCCGGCGGTGACAGCGGTAGCGAGCGAGGCAGCCGACGTCAGTAGTCTGGCGAGAGTGGCGGAAATCACGCGCAAGCTGTACCACCAGGGGAACGCCGAAGGTGTCTTAAAAACGGCGGCGGGCGAAATCGGATCGAACTGGCGGACTGCGCGTTGTATCGCGGCCCTGCGCAAGCCGGGTCTGCCGCCGTCAAGCGTGCAGGAATATCACATGGATGGGCTGATTCCGGCGAGTTCGGCGGCGCTGGTGAGCCTTGTGGAAACGGTCCAAGATCTGGCGGTGGCGCGAGGCACGGTGACGATGAGCGATGCGGGAAACGCTCCCGAGCTGATCGGTGTGCGCAGCGCGATCGAGGAGTTGCAGATCCAATCGCTGCTGGCTCTGCCGCTGACCGAGGGCAACGATCATGTCGGAGTGTTGATCCTGACCCAGAACACGAGCCGCGTGTGGCAGCCGTCAGAGGTGCTGGTGATCCGGACGTTGAGCGACCAGGTGTTGATCGCGCTCAACAACGCGGGACTGCGGCGGTTGGTGAAGAATCTTTCCGTGACGGATGAAAAATCGGGGCTGCTGAAGCGGGCTTCGTATCTGGATCTTCTGCAGGCGGAAACCCGGCGCGGATTGCAGCAGGGGACGGCGGTGACGGTGCTGCTGATGCAGTTTGGCCGGCGCAGCGCTTTGATCAAAGAACATGGCGAGCAGGCGGTGACGGCAGTGATGGAGCAGATCGGGCAGCTATTTTCCGCCAACATCCGCACGAACGATCTGGCGTTTCGTTATGAGGCGACGACGGTGGCGCTGCTGCTGGGTGACACGGGAGAAAAAGAGGCGCTGATGGCGGTGGAGAAATTACGGCGGCTGCTGGCAGAAGTGCGTTTCCCGGGCAAGGACAAGGGAGTCGAGTTCAGCGCCGGCCTCGCGCAGGCGGTGATGCGTCAGCATTTCGATCCGGCGGATATTGTCACTGAAGTAGCCAACCGCGCCGATCACGCGCTGGAATTGGCGGTGGCGCAGGGCCCGGGGAAGATTGTCACTCAAGCGCCGCAATTCGCGGCCTCGGCAGCGGTGGCGTAGGAAGACAATTTGTAATTGGCGATTTGTAATTTGTAATTGACCGTCTAACCTGCCCGGAACGCCGGCACGCTCGCAAAATTACAAATTACAAATCACAAATCACAAATCCTTTCCTGCTGTTAAACTCTCAGGTTGGCTTCTGGCCAGCCATCTTCTTCTACACAAGTTGGTCCTCATGTTGAAACCTGGAGACATTGCCATTGTCAGCGGGGCGCGCACGCCCTTTGGACGCTATTGCGGAAAAATCAAAGATTACACGGCGCAGGAACTGGGCGCGGTGGCGGCGAAGGCTGCGATCGAGCGGGCGGGAGTTGACCCGGAACACTTCGATCATGCTGTGTTTGGAAACGCGCAGCAGACTTCGGGCGATGCGCTCTATGGAGCGCGGCACGCGGCGTTGAAGGCGGGGCTGCCGATTGAGACTCCGGCGCTGACGGTGAATCGGCTGTGCGGGTCGGGAATGCAGGCGATTGTGAGCGCGGCGCAGATGATCCAGACCGAGGAAGCGAAGGTGGTGCTGGCGGGCGGGATGGAATCGATGTCGCAGGCGCCATTTTCGATTCGGGGGCGGGATGGATTCACGCTGGCTCCGGGCGGGAAGTTGGAAGATTCGCTGATGGTGGCGCTGCTCGATTCTTATTGCGGGCTGTACATGGCGAATACGGCCGAGCTTTACGGCGAGCAGCAGGGAATCACGCGGAAGGCGCAGGATGAGTTTGCGCTGCGCTCGCAGCAGGCGGCGGACGCCGCGTACAAGGCGGGACGCTTGCAGGAAGAGCTGACTCCGGTGCCGCTGCGGAATTCAAAGGGCGAGGCGACGGGCGAGATGCTGACCGAGGACGATCACCGGCGTCCGCAGACGACAATCGAAGGCCTGGCGAAGCTGCGGGCGGCGTTTGGTAAAAATGGTACGGTGACGGCGGGCAATGCCAGCGGGATCGTGGATGGCGGTGCGGCAGTGGTGTTGATGTCGCTGGACCAGGCGCAGAAACGGAATCTCAGTCCGCTGGGACGGATCGTGAATTGGGGAATTGCGGGCGTCGATCCAAAGCTGATGGGGCGCGGTCCGGTTCCGGCTACGAAGATTGCGCTGCAACGGGCCGGGCTGACTTTGGACTACATCGATCTGATTGAAGTGAACGAGGCGTTTGCGGCGCAGTATCTGGCGGTGGAAAAGGAGTTGGGACTCGACCGCGAAAAGGTGAACGTGAATGGCGGAGCGATTGCGTTGGGACATCCGCTGGGAGCGACCGGGACGCGGCTGGTGATCACGCTGCTTTATGAATTACGGCGGCGGAAGAAGAAGTATGGGGTGGCTACGGCGTGCATTGGAGGGGGACAGGGGATTGCTATGGTGGTGGAGAGCTTTCAGTAGAGTATCTGCCAATTTGATTGCACAAATTGGCCTTGTCATCCTGAGCGAAGCGAAGGACCTATGCAGTCTGATGGCGCAGGCGAAATGCATAGGTTCTTCGCTTCGCTCAGAATGAGAGAGTATTTTTAAACTCGTCTGCACGAAGGATGCAATTATGGAAATCAAGAAAGTTGGCGTTCTCGGTTGTGGCTTGATGGGTTCCGGCATTGCGCAGGTGTGCGCGACGGCGGGGTTTGACGTTACCGTGCTCGAAGTCGAGCAGAAGTATCTCGACAAGGGCTTTGCCGGGATTGAGAAGTCGCTCGCTAAGTTTGCCGAGCGCGGTCCGGAGAAGGGCGGGATCACTCCGAAGCAAAGGGATGAGACTCGGGCGCGGTTGAAAGGGACGACGAAACGCGAGGAACTGGCCGATTGCGACATCGTCATCGAGGCCATCATCGAGAACGTTGAGGAAAAGAAGAAGATGTATGCGTCGCTCGATGGCATCGTGAAAAAGGACGCGATCTTCGCCTCAAATACTTCGTCCATCTCGGTGACGGAGCTTTTGACGGCAACGAAGCGCCCGGAACGATTTATCGGGCTGCACTTTTTTAATCCCGTGCCGCTGATGAGGCTGGTGGAAGTGGTGAAGACGATTGCGACCGCTCCCGCCGTGTACGAAACCGCCTACGAGTTTGCGGAGAAGCTGAGCAAGGTTCCGGTGCGCACCTCGGACAAGACGGGATTCATCGTCAACCGGCTGCTGGTGCCGTATCTGCTGGATGCGATCCGGGCGTATGAAGAGGGCGTAGGGTCGATCGAGGACATCGATAGCGCGATGAAGCTTGGGTGCGGCTATCCGATGGGTCCGTTTACGCTGCTCGATTTCGTCGGCCTCGACACGACTTACTACATTACCCGCGTGATGTATGACGAGTTCAAGGAGCGGCGGTTCGCATCGCCTCCGCTGCTGAAGCGGATGGTGATGGCGGGGTGGTATGGGAGGAAGTCGGGGCGCGGGTTTTACGATTACTCGGACCCGGCGAAGCCGGTGGCGGGAAAATTCTGAACATCCACCACGGAGGCACGGAGACACGGAGAAAAACCAAAGAAATGAATTTGGGGTCCTCTGTGCCTCCGTGTCTCCGTGGTAGGTTTTGAGTTTTGCAAATTCCGGAAGGAAATCATGGGTTACGAAAATATTCTTGTTGAGAAGAGAAACGCGATCGCCTACGTCACCGTTAACCGGCCGAAGGTGCTCAACGCGCTCAACATGGCCACCATGGAAGAGCTGCGGGCGGCGTTCACAGGCATCAAGTCCGACGCCTCGATTCGCGTGGCCATTCTGACCGGCGCGGGTGAGAAGGCGTTCGTTGCGGGGGCGGATATTGGCGAACTGGCCAAACACGACGCCGTTAGCGGCAAGGAATACACGCATCGCGGGCAGTCGGTGCTCGACCTGATCGAGAACCTCGGGAAGCCGGTGATTGCCTGCATTAACGGATTTGCGCTGGGTGGCGGATGCGAACTGGCTCTGGCTTGCACCATGCGTCTTGCCAGCGAGAATGCGAAGCTGGGGCAACCGGAGGTGAAGCTGGGGATTATTCCGGGATATGGCGGGACGCAGCGGCTTTCGCGACTGGTGGGCAAGGGGCGGGCGATGCAGATGGTGCTGGCCGGGGAGATGATCACCGCTCAGGAAGCGCATCGGATTGGGCTGGTGAATGAAGTTGCGGCGGCGTCGGAGTTGATTCCGCGAGCGGAGGTGATCGCAGCGAAGATTGTCGCGAATGCTCCGCTGGCGGTGCAGTACGCGATGGAGGCGGTCAACAAAGGAATGGAGATGACGCTGGCCGAGGGACTGTTTCTGGAAGCGACGTTGTTTGGCGTCTGCTGCGCTAGCGAAGACAAAAGAGAAGGCACGACCGCGTTTTTGGAAAAGCGGGCCGCACAGTTCAAAGGGAAGTGAATTATCTGGCCATCGGGTGATCGGGTGATCCGAAATCAAGAATTGAAACTATGTTGAAGTCGTTACATATCGGGCGGTACGTGAGCGATCCCAAGGACCTGCGGGACCTCTCGGGATTCTTGCGCGCCATCGGATTCGACGCAGCGGCGGGGGAAGGTGAGAGGTCGGCGACGCTGTCAGCGCCGCTTGCGCTGCTCAGCCTGAATTCGCTGGCCAAGGAGTATCCGGCCGAAGTGCGCGAGCGCTTGAAAGATGTGAACCGACTGTTGGTGGTCGAGGTTACGAATCCGGACGCAGTCTTTGAGATTGCCGAGAAACGAAAGTTCAAAGTGCTCTCTGACACGACAAATCCTAAGACCAACCAACGCAGCTTCTCACTGGAGTTGCCGGGAGAAATCGTGCTCACGATCAAGGGCGGGTTCGTAGAAGATGAGCGCGCGATCGAAGGACAATTGAACGCGGCGGGAAAGCGCTTTGCCATTGTGGTCTCGCGCTTCAACTCTTTCATCACCGAACGGCTGCTGCAGGGAGTTCTCGACGGTCTGCGCCGAGCCGGCGCTGACAATAAGGACATTACGGTGATCCGGGTTCCCGGATCGTTCGAGATTCCCTCGGCGGCGCGGACGCTGGCCGAGACCAGGAAGTACGACGCCGTCATTTGCATCGGCTGTCTGCTCCGCGGCGACACGGCGCACTACGACGTGATCGTGAACGAGGTCACGCGGGGCATCGGGCAGTCGGCGCAGGAGACGGGGGTGCCGCACGCGTTTGGGGTGCTGACCTGCGACACGCTCGAACAGGCGATTGATCGCGCCGGGTTGAAGATGGGGAACAAAGGATTCGAAGCGGCGCTGGCGGCGGTGGAGATGGCGAATCTAAAGGCAGGTCTCAGGTCTCAGGTGTCAGGTGTCAGGAAGAGCAAAACCACTGCGGGTTCTCGGAAGCGCAAAGCCCATTCTTAATTTCCGAAAGGTTCGCAACGCAGCGGTCCTGTAAACTGCTCTAAGGCTCACGTGTGGTCTCGGTTTTCCTGGGACCTGACACCTGACACCTGAGACCTGATCTTGGGCACTCGACGAAAATCCCGCGAACTGGTTTTGCAGATGCTGTTTCAGGCGGACATGGGGAAGCAGCCGCCGGAGCTTGTCCGGAAGACGTTCTGGGCGGAGCGGACTAACGTGGAGGAAGAAGTGCGCGGGTTTGCCGACGATCTGTTTCGCGTAGCCAGCGACCGGCTGGCGGAGATCGACGGGTTGATCGGGAAGCATACGCAGCACTGGCGCATGGACCGGATGGCGACGGTGGACCGGAATGTGCTGCGGGGAGCGGTGGCGGAGTTTCTGGGGTTTCCCGCGACGCCGCGAGCGGTGGTGATTAATGAAGCGCTTGAGATTGCGCGGAAGTTTTCGACTCCGGAGTCGGTGCAGTTTATTAACGGAGTCCTCGATAGCGTGGGGAAGGATGTTGGGCTGCAGGAAAGCAGGTCTTAGGTCTCAGGTGCCAGGTCTCAGGTGCCAGGTCTCAGTTACTAACTTCTCGGGCATAGTCGGCCAAAAATCTTCAAGTAAAAAACGGTTTCCGCGCTTGGCTGTGCTTACGCGCGCTTTGATCACTTGGGCTGGATGGCAATCAGGTCGGGCAGGCAGATCGGGGCATTTGCGCCCTGGTTGTTGCACATGTTGGGATTGTTGGCGTTGTTGACGTTGACGTAGGTCACCTGCTGGAAGTCTCCTTGACTGACGGTGTTGACAATGTGCACGGAGCCGGCAGCGCAGGGTTGCGTGGGATCGTTATTGGGGTACTGATCGCAGGCGGCGACGTAGATCTGGCTTCCGTCGGTGGAGGCGGAGGCGGAGAGCGGGTCGGAATTGCCCACCAGCGGGACGGAGGTCGTGGTTCCATTGCTCACGTTGAACAGAAGCACGGCGGGAAGGTGACGGGCGACGATGATGAGCGCGGTGCCGTCGGCCACGAGTTGGGAGTAGATGGGAACGAAGTTCTTCCCTTGGCCAAGGTCGAAGGATTGCGCTGTCGATGGGAAGTTCACACTCGGATCAATGTCCGCAAACGGAGGCTGAGGTTGAGCATTGCAGACGAACTGTCCATCGGGCAGAGCTTCGCGTCCTATTGTGGTGGTGAACATGTCAATGCTCCCGTTCGGAGGATCGAGCGCGAGCACGTGCTGACCGTCCGGCGAAGGGAAGAGCTGAAGCGGGATGCCGGGGGTGGTTACAAAGTCAAAGGCGGAAGTGGTGTGGGTGGGTTGGTTATCGCAGGTGGCGAAACCAGAAATAGAATTCGCTGCTGGGTTCCCCGCTACGTAGGCGAAGGTTCCATCCGTCGAGAATTTAACGTCGGTGACCGAGGTCGCGATCGGAACCGAGGTGAGCGCGTCGACAGTGGAATACACGTACATCTTGCCGGTGCTGGTGAGGATGAAGAGTTTCAACTGATCGGGGGAAAAGGCGGCGGCAACGGCAGTGTCGCCGGGAATAATGAGGTCAACAGGGGCACTGACGGTGGCGGTGCCGGTATTGAAGATGTAGACCTGGCTGGGAGTGGAAACGGTGTCGGAGACGACCACCAACTTGCCATCGTTCGAGATGGTGAGCACTTTGCCGCACAGGGAAACGTTGCAGGGCGTCGGGAGATTGGAGACCTCGGCCACGGAAGGGTTGGTGGCAGTGACATCTACGTACATCAAGCCTTCATTGGTGCCGAAATAGACGCGCGCCGCTGCTACATGGTTAAACATCATCGAATTGGGAGTGCGGGGCAGGTCGACTAGGGTGCCGATGGGGGTGACTCCAGGGCTCACCGCGAACATGGCACTGGAGCAACCGGGGGCGTCTTGGCAGCCGGTGGTTGCGGCCCAGGCGGTATAGGTTGGTGGCTTGGTAGTAGAAGTAGAAGTTACGTTTACCGAGATCGCGCCATAACCCATCGTCCCATTCGGCAGCATTCCGTCACTGGCGTAGATGGGGAGGGAAGGTAGAACTCCAATATTGCAGGTGAAGGGGGTGCAGGAAGCGGTGATGGTGGCGCCGCCAAGATTGGTACGTGTGGTTGCACTGTTACTTCCGGTGCTGTTGGTGGTGGTGGTAAAGGCTGCAACCTCAGGATTGGTCGTGCTCCAGGTTAGGGGCGGTCCGGTCAGAGCGGTGATATTGGCGATGTGGTACAAGGTGTCGACCGCAGTGGCCGTGACGGATACGCTGCTGCCGCTGTTTACGGTAATCGAGTTTCCTGCCTGGGGCTGGCCACCGATCTGGAGGTGGATGGCTTGGATTAGACAAGTTGTGTACGGAAAGGGGCTGCTGGTGTTCCCGGAGACAGTGGCAAGAAGCTGGGTGATGCCGGGCGCCTTGGCGGTGGTCTGAACCTGGTTGGCCTGGAGTGTGGATACGGTGGCACTGGTGGCGAACGTCACCACGCCCAGATTACTCGCCGACCAGGTTATGGGGCCGACGGTGTCGGTGATGTCCACATTGTTGCTGTAGGCGTTTGCCCCGAAATTCCAGGTTTGCCCCTGCGAGAAACAGTCGTACTGCTGCTGCGGTGGGCCGGAAGGGGTGAGGCTACTGATCTGAATACTATCGATGTGCTGGTGAACGTAGACGGTCGTGACCTGGCTGGAGAAGCCGTTGGCGACTGCTCGTACCAGGGCGATTCCGGGAGTGCCGGGAGCGCACATAGTGATAGTCGCGTCCCAGGTGCCGGCACAGGCGGAGCCGTTACTGGCGATCGACAGCGGCGCGGAGCCGTTCGGGTTGCCGCTCTCGACGATGAATTGAATGTTGACGCCGAGAACGATGTGGCCCGACGCGTCCTTGGCGGTAGCGCTGAAGACCAGCGTGCCACCGGTTTCGAGGGAAAGTGTCGAGCTAGGGCTCAAGCTAACGCTTTGCACGCCTACGCTTTCGGGATTGCTGGTGCTCTTGCCCAGGCAACCAGTGAAGGCGATGACGAAGGTGATGGCCAAGGTAAGAAGAAAAGCGGAACCACAACGATGCATGAATCCTCCTCGCGCCCGTTTTCCAGGCGCGAGCCTGATGTTGCTGGGTGGAAAACTGTCAGTGTAGATGCAAGGTTTCAAAGTTTCAAGGTTGCAAGGTTTCAAAAACGAGGCCGGGAGTGTTGGCTGGGTGAATTGGACCCTTGGGACTATGAAACCTTGAAAGGTTGAAACCTCAGTTTTTCCCGCCCTTTCTTCGATGCGTCGAAGAGTGGTTGACGATGTGCAATGCAGTTGTTATTATCATACGGTTCCGCGAGTTAAGTCTGGCTTGCCTGTACACGGCAGTCCTGTTGCACCCGCCACCCGCGTGGGCGACAGGCTCCGGGAGAATTGCGGCTGAGCTTTGAAGAAATACGTGCCTGATTGGAAAATCGGGGACGCCCTCGCTGAAACGTCCTGCGAAAACCTTTGCGCCTGGGCTTATTCAACGAGCCCGGGAGTCACGCGAGGCTATGCAGGCGAAGCAGACGAAACGGAACGCCTCCGAACCTGAATCAAGGTAAGGCGTGGCGTCACCGTCGTCGCCGATTAGTCTGAGCGGGAAATTGAACGAATCCTCACCGGCACCGCATTAATAAAAATGCTGCGCGGGAGAGTATGGCTGGTCGCGACAGCCCATGCCAGACCGGAGACGAGGGAAGCCTCGTGTCTGCGGGAATGTGCGGTTGAGACGCGGCTTGCCGCGTTTGGGAGTGGCGAGAGTGCCTACTTTTAATCAGTTGGTGAAATTCGGCCGCGATCGGACCCGGTACAAGACGGCGAGTCCGGCGCTGCAATCGTGTCCGCAGAAACGCGGAGTATGCACGCGCGTCTATACCCAGACGCCGAAGAAGCCGAACTCGGCGCTGCGCAAAGTGGCGCGTGTCCGCCTGACCAATGGAATCGAAGTGACGACCTATATCCCTGGCGTTGGCCATAACCTGCAGGAGCACTCGATTGTGCTGATCCGCGGGGGCCGTGTGAAGGATCTGCCGGGCGTACGTTATCACGTGGTCCGCGGAACGCTGGACGCAACCGGTGTTACGGGTCGTAACCAAGGGCGCTCGAAGTACGGCGCGAAGAGACAGAAGAAAGCGTAGTACAGACGCGGCTTGCCGCGTCTCAGGCTCTAGCCAGAAGCTAGCAGCCAGGAGCTAGAAGCTGAATGCCTAGAAAAGGACATACCGCAAAGCGGACGGTCGAGGCCGATCCGGTGTATGGATCGGATCTGGTGACGAAGTTCATCAACTCGATGATGTGGCAGGGAAAGAAGTCGACTGCCGAGGGCATTTTCTACAAGTCGCTCGAGAAGTTGCAGGAAAAAGGCGGCGACGAAGCCTTGAAGTTGTTTACCAAGGCGGTCGAGAATGCCAAGCCGTTGCTGGAAGTGAAAACGCGGCGCGTGGGTGGCGCAAACTACCAGGTGCCGATCGAAGTCGCTCCCGACCGCAGGACGTCGCTGGCGATCCACTGGATCGTGAGCTATGCGCGCGGCCGCGGCGAAAAGGGAATGATCGAGAAGTTGACCAATGAGTTGCTGGACGCCTCGAACGGTAAGGGCGCGGCCATCAAGAAAAAAGAAGACGTGCACCGCATGGCGGAAGCGAACAAGGCGTTCGCGCATTACCGCTGGTAGGACCGCCGTTAACCTTTAGCTCTTGGCTCTTAGCTTGTTCAGAGCCGGTTCGCTAAAGGCCAAGAGCTAAGAGCTTAAGAGCTGATTTTCGGAGAGAGTTGAAAAGTCGTGCCCAGAACAGTCCCATTAGAGCGTTGCAGGAACATCGGCATCATGGCCCACATCGATGCCGGGAAGACTACGACGACGGAGCGCATCCTGTTTTATACGGGCAGGACGTACCGCATCGGCGAAGTGCATGAGGGCACGGCGGTGATGGACTGGATGGAGCAGGAGCAGGAGCGCGGCATCACCATCACGTCGGCGGCCACGACTTGTACCTGGCGCGACATTCGCATCAACATTATCGATACGCCCGGCCACGTAGATTTTACCGCCGAGGTGGAACGCTCGCTACGCGTGCTCGACGGCGCCGTCGCGGTGTTTGACGCGGTGCACGGGGTTCAGCCGCAGTCGGAAAAAGTCTGGCGGCAGGCCGATAAATACGGCGTCCCGCGAATTTGTTTCATTAACAAGATCGACAAGATGGGTGCTGATTTCGAGCACGCCGTCGATACCCTCCGCAAGCGCCTCAACGCCAAGCCCGTCGCCATCCAAATTCCCATCGGACAAGAAGATAAGTTTCGCGGCGTGGTGGACCTTGTCGAGATGAAGTCCATCATCTGGGAGGATGAATCCATCGGCGCCGAGTATAAGACTGGCGACATTCCCGCGGATCTGCAGAAGAAAGCCGAGGCGTTCCATACCCAGCTGGTCGAGACCGTTGCCGAAAACGACGACGACATTCTACACAAGTTCTTGGAAGGCGAAGCGATTTCGGCGGACGAACTCAAGGCTTCGCTGCGCAAGTCGACGATCGCGCTGAAGCTGTTTCCGGTGGTGGTGGGAACGGCGTTCAAGAATAAAGGTATCCAGCCGCTGCTCGATGCGGTGGTCGATTACCTGCCCTCGCCTCTCGATACGAAAGAGACGCATGGCCTCGATCCCGACACGGGGAAGACAATCACGCGCAAGGCCGATGACAACGATCCTTTTTCGGCGCTGGCCTTCAAGATCATGGCCGACCCGTTCGTCGGGCAGTTGACGTTTATCCGCGTGTACTCGGGTCAGTTGAAGTCGGGCGAGTCGGTGCTGAACTCGCGCACGCAGAAGCATGAGCGCATTGGGCGACTGCTCAAGATGCACGCCAATAAGCGGGAAGACATCCAGGAGATTCTTGCCGGCGACATTTGCGCCGTCGTGGGACTGAGAAACGTCAGTACGGGCGACACCATCTGCAACGAAAAGCATCCGATCACGCTGGAGTCGATCGAATTCGCCGTGCCGGTGATTTCGGTTGCGGTCGAGCCGAAGACCAAGGCCGATCAGGAAAAGATGGGCATGGCGCTGGCGAAGCTGGCGCAGGAAGATCCGACCTTCAAGGTTCACACCGACCCCGACAGTGGACAGACCATCATCAGCGGCATGGGCGAATTGCATCTGGAAATTATCGTCGACCGGATGATGCGCGAGTACAAGGTCGAAGCCAACGTCGGCAAGCCGCAGGTGGCCTATCGCGAGACGATCCGCAGGCATGCCGAAGCCGAAGGCAAGTATATCCGGCAGACCGGTGGCCGCGGCCAGTACGGTCACGCGAAGATTTATCTCGATCCGAACGAGCCGGGCAAAGGCTACGAGTTCATCAATGAAATCGTGGGCGGCACGGTGCCGAAAGAATTCATCAAGCCGATCGACCAGGGCATGCAGGAGGCCATGGAGGGCGGTGTTCTCGCCGGCTATCCGATGGTCGATATCAAGGCGACGCTCTACGACGGAAGCTACCACGATGTCGATTCCAACGAAATGGCGTTCAAGATTGCCGGCTCCATGGCCTTTAAGGAAGCGGCGCGCAAGGCGAGTCCGGTGATTCTGGAGCCGGTGATGGCGGTCGAAGTGGTCACGCCGGAAGATTACGCCGGAGCGATCATGGGCGACCTGAGCTCTCGTCGCGGGCGGATCGAAGGCATGGAACATCGCGCAGGTTCGCAGGTGATCAAGGCAATTGTTCCCCTGGCGGAAATGTTCGGGTACGCGACGCACATGCGTTCGTCGACCCAGGGGCGCGCCGAGTACTCGATGCATTTTGCGCGGTATGAAGAAGCCCCGCGTCAGGTGGCGGAAGAGATTATCGCCAAGACGCAGGGGAAAGCGGCGTCGAGGTGATTCGTATCAGGGCGTGGCTTTAGCCACGCCGAATCTTAGACCCAGATTCGGGGCTTTAGCCCCTGAGGAAAACGGAAATGGCCAAAGAAAAATTTGAACGGACCAAGCCGCACTGCAACGTAGGGACGATTGGTCACATTGACCATGGCAAGACGACGTTGACGGCGGCCATCACCAAGGTGTTGCAGAAGCACA
>Ga0187817_10001098_pt1 | contig 12832 bp, 8 predicted proteins | sample NC_wetland_sal_i_17_FD_132431 | JGI IMG/M metagenome (GOLD analysis project Ga0187817, IMG submission 132431) | Wetland sediment microbial communities from Neuse River Estuary, North Carolina, USA - SO4_2 | ecosystem: Environmental > Aquatic > Freshwater > Wetlands > Sediment | place: USA: North...
ACGCGCAACCTGGACCGCATTATTGAGGAATTGGACAAAGGGAAGCGTCCCGATCCCGTCCCGGTCATTACAGGTGCGCTGCACGAGCGCAACAAACTGGAAACGCCGCTGATCAGCAAGCGGTTTGGGATTAAGGACTCACACAAGATCGATGTTGCGATCCAGTTGGGGGCTTACCAGGCGCTGGAGAAGGCCCTGAAAGAGATGACACCGGACCAGGTCATCGACGAGGTCAAGAAGTCCAACCTTCGTGGTCGCGGGGGAGCCGGATTTCCCACGGGGATGAAGTGGTCGTTTGTGCCGAAGGATTCGCCGAAAGCCAAATACGTAATCTGCAATGCCGATGAGTCCGAGCCTGGCACATGCAAAGACCGTCCCTTGATGGAGATGGATCCGCACCAGCTGATCGAGGGAATTATCATCGCGGGCCGCGCCATCAATGCGCACCATGGATTCATTTATATTCGCGGGGAATACCGGTATGTCTTGGACATAGTCGATGGAGCGATCAGCGAAGCGTATGCGCGCGGCTATTTGGGCAAGAATATTCTCGGCAGCGGATTTGATTTTGACCTGGTGATCCATACGGGCGCGGGTGCGTATGAATGCGGCGAAGAATCCGCACTAATGGAATCGCTGGAAGGCAAGCGCGGCAATCCGCGCATCAAGCCACCCTTCCCTGCCGTTGTCGGCCTATATGGATGCCCGACGATCATCAATAACGTGGAAACGCTGAGCGCGGTGCCTTCGATTATCAAGGACGGAGGGGAGGCATACGCGAACCGCGGAACACCGAAGAATGGCGGCACGCGGCTGCTGTGCGTGTCAGGACATGTAAACAAGCCGGGAATTTATGAAATTCCGCTCGGCATGAACATGAAGAAATTCATCGATGAAGTAGCCGGCGGGATTCGCGGCGGGAAGAAACTGAAGGCCGTCATTCCAGGCGGTAGTTCTTGTCCAGTATTCAAAGCGGACGAAATCGACCTGGCAATGGACTATGACGCCATCGCGAAGGCAGGGTCGATGTTGGGTTCCGGCGGAATGGTGGTGATCGACGAAGATACCTGCATGGTGGACATGGCGCGGCGGATCATGCACTTCTATGCGCATGAATCCTGCGGGTGGTGTATCCCGTGCCGCGAGGGAACGGCGTGGTTGAAGAAGATGCTGGATCGGTTTCACGCGGGGTATGGCCGAGTCGAAGACATCGACCTGATGAATGAGCTGTCGAAGAACATGCTGGGGCGGACCTTTTGCCCACTGGGAGACGCCGCGGCAATGCCGACGATTAGCATCGTTACAAAATTCCGGAATGAATTTGAAGATCACTTGCAGGGCAAATGCGCTTACAAATCCGCTGAAGCGTTGCTGAGCTCGCGGTAGGGTCCAATGGCAGAAACAAAACTGGTTAATTTAAAAATCGACGACCGCGAAGTACAAGTGCCCGCGGGAACGCTGGTAATCGAAGCAACGCGGCGGCTGGGGATTGAAGTACCCTCTTTCTGCTACTACCCGGGGCTTTCGCTGCAGGCGGCATGCCGGATGTGCCTGGTGGAAGTGGAGAAAATGCCGAAGCTGCAAACCGCGTGCACGCTGGTGGCTGGCGAAGGCATGGTGGTGCGCACCAACACCGAGCAGGTGCGGAACGCGCGCAAGTTCATGCTGGAATTCTTGTTGACGAATCACCCGCTGGATTGCCCGGTGTGCGATAAGGGCGGGGAGTGCGAGTTGCAGGACATGGTGTTCCGCTACGGCGCGGATACCAGCCGGTTCGTTGAAGAGAAACTGCACAGGCCGGAAGAGAAATGGTCGGACCTGGTTTACTACGACGCCCCACGCTGCATTCTTTGCTTCCGGTGCGTGCGCGTTTGCGACGAAGGCATGGACGTGAAGGCGTTGGGCGTGGGGATGCGCGGCGCGAATTCCATCATTATTCCGAATGGCGGCGACCATCTGGACTGTGAAGAATGCGGGATGTGCATCGACATTTGCCCGGTGGGCGCGCTGACAAGCGGGACATATCGCTACAAGACGCGGCCGTGGGAGATGCAATACGTTTCGAGCATCTGCACGCATTGCTCGAATGGATGCAAGACGACATTTAGCGTGCGGAATCACGAAATCCTGCGAGCCAATAACCGCGATCTTTCCGGCATCAATAAGGAATTTCTGTGCGTGAAGGGACGTTTCGGGTTTGATTTCACACAGCATCCGGAGCGGATCAAGCAGCCGATGCTGCGCAAGGGCGAAAAACTCTATCCGGTTTCATGGGAAGAAGCGGCGCAAGCGGCTGTAACGCGGTTGAACCAACTCCACTCGGCGTACGGTCCGGATGGGATCGGATTCATCGGATCCAATCGAACATCGAACGAAGAGAATTACTTGCTGCAGCGGCTGGCGCGCGGAACGTTTGGGACGAATAACATCGATCACCACCGGACCGCGGATTACACCGGCCTGATCACAGCATTGGGCGATCGTGCGGCCGATTCGATGCTGACGATGGAGCAGTTGTATGAATCGAAGGCAGTGTTGCTGATCGGAAACGATGCGAGCCATCAGAATCCTCTGGTAGCCTGGCAGATCCGCACAGGAATCCGGCACCACAATTCGAAGCTATTCCTGGTAAATGCGAAGGAAACGAAGCTGGAGCGCAAGGCGTCGCAATCGGTAGTTCTCGGGCCGGTGTTGGAAGCGGCGGCTGTGCGCTGGCTGGCAGCGGGAGAAGGAAACCTTTCACCGGAATTGGCGAGCCAACTCAGCGCGTTGAAACAAGCTCTGGAAGCGGAATCGGAAATCGCTATCGTGTTTGGGTCAGCGCTGACAGGGGCAGCAATCGAGAACCTGGTTGCGTTTGGATCCAAGCTGCAGGGCAAAGTGCGGTACATGGCGCTCGGCGATTACGCGAATTCGCGCGGCGCGGCGGACATGGGCTTGCTGCCGGATCGCTTGCCTGGATATGCGTACCTCGATAACAAGGCTGCCGTGGAAGCGCTGGAAAAGCACTGGGGCGGGAAATTGCCCTCGAAGCCCGGGCTTACGGCTCCCCAGATGGTGGAAGCGGCACAGGCGGGGAAGCTGAGCGCGCTGTATGTCGTGGGGGCGAATCCGTTGGCGCATTACGGAACGCTGGGATTTGGGCGCGGCAAGATGCAACTGCTGATCGTGCATGATCTGTTTTTGACGGAGACGGCGTTGCAAGCGGACATCGTTTTTCCCGCGGCGTCGGCGTATGAGAAAGACGGCAGTGTCACGAACACGGCTGGGGAAATTCAGTTGCTGCGCAAGGCCGCGGAAGTAATGGGCGTGCGGACGGATTTTGATCTGTTGCGAATCGTCTCGCACCAATTGGAAAAGGCCGGGCTCGGCAACGCTTTCCACTACAAGAATCCTGCCGCAGTGTTTGAGGAGATTCGCAAGGTTGTGCCGGGTTATAACGTGCAACTCGCGGGACTTTTGACCGGGGGAGCGGAACAAACCGGCTTGCAGTTTTCCAGGAACGGGCACGGAGCATATGATGTTCCCGTTCAACTGATTCGCTCCGCGAACGATACGCTGTTCACCAGCGGCTCGCTCGGCCGATTCTGCACGATGATGCAATCTTTGCCGGAGGCGGAAGTCAAATCGTGAACGAATTCCTGACTCATTATGCGTTCCTGATCGTTCCGATCATCAAGATCGCGATTCTGGTTTTCATCGTGCTAACGGTGGACGCTTACCTTACATGGATTGAGCGCAAAGTGATTGCGCACATTCAGGCGCGCTGGGGACCGCATCGCGTAGGCCCACACGGCTTGCTACAACCACTAGCCGACGGGGTGAAATTCATCTTTAAGGAAGACCCCATGCCGGCGCATGTGGATAAGGTGGCTTATTTTCTGGCGCCATTTATTACGTTGATGCTGGCGCTGACTTCCCTGGCGGTGATTCCGTTTGGGCCGCAACATTTCGCGGTGTTTGGGTACGAGTCTGGCGTTGGGATTGCGGACGTGAACATCAGCTTGCTGGTGTTGTTCGCGATCACGGCGCTGGCGGTTTACGGAGTTGCGCTGGCGGGGTGGGCTTCGAACAGCAAGTATTCCCTGCTGGGAGGGTTGCGCAGTTCGGCGCAGATGATCAGCTACGAGTTGGCGCTCACGCTGTCAGTAGTTGGAGTGCTATTGATCGCGGGAGATTTCAGCTTGCGGAGCATTGTGGATCAGCAAGCGGGGTCCGGACATGGACTGTTGAGCTGGAACGTATTCCCACAGATAATTGGTTTCATTTGCTTTTTCATTGCGGCGATCGCGGAAACGAATCGAGTTCCATTCGACTTGCCGGAAGCGGAATCGGAGTTGGTGGCGGGATTTCACACCGAGTACGCGAGCATGAAGTTCGCCATGTTCTTCATTGCAGAATATACAAGCATGATCACGGTATCTTGCCTGGCGACGATCATGTTTTTTGGCGGATGGCTGTCGCCCTTCCCGGATTCGTGGACATTTACACATTATCTGCCGTCGGTGCTGATGATTCCGTTTGGGCTTTGGGTGATTTTTGACGGAATCCGGTATGAGAATTTGTTTGGGCGACTGGTGCTGCCCGTTGTGGGGACAGTTCTCACTCTGATTGGGGCAGGGTTGATTGTCTTCCCGGTATTCAACGATGCCATTCAGGGGATTTTCTGGTTCATGGCGAAGGTGTTCACTTTTCTGTTTGTGTACATCTGGATGCGCGGAACACTTCCCCGCTTCCGGTATGACCAGTTGATGAGTTTTGGGTGGAAGTTTCTGTTGCCTGTGTCGATTGCCAACGTGGTGGTGACGAGCGTTGTGATTCTATGGAGAATGCACTGATGAGTGCGCCGCTGGTTATCTTTTTCGTGCTGGCCGCGATCGCTGTGGCGGGAGCGGTGAGCTTGATCGTACAGAGACATCCGATCCATAGCGCTCTGTCACTGATTGTGGTGATGGTGGCGCTGGCGGGGCTTTATTTGCTAATGGGCGCTGAATTCGTGGCTGCCGTGCAGATTATCGTGTACGGTGGCGCGATCATGGTGCTGTTTATCTTCGTGATCATGCTGTTGAATGCCGGCGAAGAAGAGCGGACGAATTTCTCGAAGCTGGCGCTATACGCGGGGATACCGATGGCCGTGGCGGTGACGGGGCTGATTTCGGCAGCAATCGTGAATTCGAGTGCGGTTGCCGCGCAGCCTGTGACACTGACGTCGACTAGGACTCTTTCCACGCTGCTGTTCAAGGAATTTGTGTACCCGTTCGAACTGACTTCGTTTCTGATACTGGTGGCGATCCTGGGCGCGATCGTGCTTGCCCAACGGGAGAATTGAACATGGTCCCGACGAACTATTATTTGCTGTTGAGTGCGATCCTGTTCGGGCTGGGAATTGTGGCGTTTGTGTTCAAGCGCAACATCATCACAATCTTCATGGGGATCGAACTGATGCTGAATGCGGTGAATCTGGCGTTTGTGGCATTCAGCCAGGCGCTGGGCAAGCCGGATGGAGAAGTATTTGTATTGTTTGTGATCATTGTGGCGGCTGCGGAAGCGGCCGTGGGGCTGGGAATCATTATTCTGACAGCGCGCAACCGTCGCTCGCTGAACGTGGAAAACGTGAATCTGCTTAAACTCTAATGCCGACACTGCTGATACTGAATCATCTCTGGATCATTCCGCTGTTGCCGCTGCTAGGCTCAGCGATCAATGGGCTACTGGGCTGGAAGTGGCCGAATAGAATTGTACATTCGGTCGCGCTCGGCGCCACGGGCTTGTCGTTTGCGTGTGCGCTCGAAGCGGTGCGCGAGTTTTTTGCCAGTGGCCAGCAATTTTTCCGGAAAGAATTTTTTGACTGGATTGTGGCCGGAACTTTCCGTGCGGGCTTCGATTTGCAGTTTGACCAGCTCACGGTGGTGATGGTGCTGGTGGTTACCGGGGTTGGGTTCGTGATTCACATTTATTCGACGGGATACATGGCGCATGAGGAGGGTTACTGGCGGTTCTTCTCTTACTTGAACCTCTTTATGTTTTTCATGCTGATTCTGGTGCTGGCGGCGAATTATTCGCTTTTGTTCGTGGGCTGGGAGGGCGTGGGGCTGTGCAGCTACCTGCTGATCGGGTTCTACTACCTGAAGAAATCGGCTACGGATGCGGGCAAGAAGGCGTTCATCGTAAATCGTATCGGTGATTTTGGGTTCATGCTGGGGATGTTTCTGCTGTACCGGACATTCCATTCGCTGGATTTCCAGACGCTATTTGACGCGGCTTCCAAGCCCGGAGTGGCCATTGAGCCCTTGGGACAGTTCGGCACGATAACAATTGCTTGCCTGCTGCTGTTTATGGGCGCAACCGGAAAATCGGCCCAACTTCCTCTGTATGTTTGGCTGCCGGACGCCATGGAAGGCCCGACACCGGTCAGCGCATTGATCCACGCGGCGACCATGGTGACTGCGGGCGTTTACGTTGTGGCGCGATCGCATGTGCTGTACATGCATACGCCCACGGCGATGTATGTAGTGGCGATAGTCGGGTGTGCAACGGCGTTCTTCGCCGCAACCATCGGCGTGGTGAAGTCCGATATTAAGAAAGTGTTGGCGTACTCCACGGTCAGCCAGTTGGGCTACATGTTCCTGGCCTGCGGGGTTGGCGCGTTTGGCGCGGGCATCTTCCACCTGATGACCCACGCCTTCTTCAAGGCCCTGCTTTTCCTTTCCGCGGGCAGCGTGATTCACTCGATGGGCGGCGAGCAGGACATGTGGAAGATGGGCGGGCTATATTCCAAGATCAAGATCACATTCTGGTGCATGATGATTGCCACGATTGCGATCGCCGGATTCTTTCCATTTGCGGCGTTTTTCTCGAAAGACGCGATTCTGTTTGCGGCGTTTAATTCCGAACATGGCGGGAAAGCACTGTATGCAGTAGGACTGCTGGCAGCGGTGCTAACGTCGTTCTACATGTTCCGGCTAATCTGGCTGACATTTTTCGGGAAGAATCGGTACGACGAGCATCATGTGCACGTGCACGAATCTCCCTTGAATATGACGATTCCCTTAATGATTCTGGCGTTCCTATCGCTAACCGGTGGATGGTTTGCGCTGCCGGCTTTGTTTGGCGGCAAGGATTATTTCTCGGAGTTTGTGGCCCCAGTGCTGGGCTCGGGAGAAATCGCAGGACTGGAAAACGCGCACAGTTTGGAATTGACGCTTTCGGGTGTTGCCATGGTTGCAGCTGCGCTGGGGTTAATTGTGGCGTGGCGAATGTATGCGAAGGATGTGAGGCAGGGGAAGTCCGAAGGGCTGCATAAGATCCTGTACAACAAATATTACGTGGATGAACTCTACCAGGCTGCAGTGGTCGGGCCGCTGGTATGGATTTCGCAGAACGTGCTTTGGAAGGTTGTGGATGTTGGGGTGATTGATGGCGCTGTGAACGGCATTGCCAGTGGAACGACAGCAGCGGGAGACACGGCGCGGCACCAGCAATCGGGGAATACGCGAAGCTACGCGGTGTGGGTGCTGGTGGGAGTCGTGGTGGTGTTTGCGATTATCTTCTGGCCCGTGTTACATCCGGCGTTGTTCGGGGGGGTGCGATAATGGCGCTCAACGGACACCTGCTGACATTTTTGATCTTCTTCCCTGCCGCAGGAGCGCTGGCGCTGCTTTGGTTGCGCGGGGATGATGAGGTATGGATTCGCCGGTTTGCGCTGGTTGTTTCCCTGGTGGAATTTGTCGCGTCACTGCTAATGGTCCGGGCAGTTACGATTGGGGCTAATGGATATTCGCTAGAGGAATTTAGCCGATGGATCTCGGCACCTGCGATTAACTACCACTTGGGAGTGGATGGAATCAGCTTATTCCTGGTGATCTTGACGACATTCCTGACGTCGATTTGCGTGCTTGCTTCCTGGAAGGGCGTGCATCACCGGATTAAAGAATTCCATGTGATGCTTCTGCTACTGGAAGTGGGCGTGGTGGGCGTGTTCCTGTCGTTGGACATGTTCCTGTTCTTCCTGTTCTGGGAGATCATGCTGATCCCGATGGCATTTCTGATTGGGATATGGGGCCACGACCGGCGGATTTATGCGGCGATAAAGTTCATTTTGTACACGATGGCGGGCTCGATCCTGATGTTGGTGGGGATCATCTGGCTATATAACGCCACCGGGACGTTTGATCTGCCGACGATTCAGTTGATGCTGCATAACGGGCAGATCGTGTTATCGGAGCGGACGGAAGTCATTCTGTTCCTGGCGTTCTTCATCGCGTTTGCGATCAAAGTACCGCTGTTCCCGCTGCACACCTGGTTGCCGGACGCGCACGTGGAAGCACCGACGGCTGGGTCCATTATTCTGGCGGGCGTGCTGCTGAAGATGGGGACGTATGGCATGATCCGCTTCTGCCTGCCGCTGTTCCCGGAGGCATCGCGCCGAGCAGCACCGTACGTGGCCGCGCTGGCGATTATCGGGATTATCTATGGCGCCTTGGTGGCGCTGGTGCAGCCAAACCTGAAGAAACTCGTGGCTTATTCTTCGGTGAGCCACCTGGGATTCGTGGTGCTGGGGATTTTTGCGTTCCGTGAAATTTCCATGCAGGGTGCCGTGTACCAGATGCTAGCTCACGGGATTTCCACGGGCGGGCTGTTTTTGCTCGTTGGAATGCTGCACGACCGGACGCACACGTTTGAAATCAGCGAGTATGGCGGGTTGTGCGTGCCGATGCCCCGGCTGGCAGCGTTCTTCTTGTTTGTCGCGTTGTCGTCGATGGGCTTGCCAATGCTGAATGGGTTCGTGGGTGAATTCCTGATACTTCTGGGAACGTATCAGGCGCACTGGCACTGGGCAGCCTGGGCAGCGACGGGAGTGATCTTGTCGGCCTGCTATCTACTATGGTCGTACCAGCGTGTATTCTTCGGAGCAGTAACACATGAGAAGAACCGCGAATTGAAGGATACTTCGGCGCGCGAGAACTCGATGCTGTGGGCATTGGCCGTAGTGATTCTGTGGATGGGAATAGGCTCGCCATTCTTCACGCGGCGATTCGCGGCACCGTGCAAAACGGTAATCGAACAGATGAACCCGAACCTGATGCATGAAGCAGGATTGCCGAGAATCAGCGTGCCACATAATGGCCAACAGGCGATGGATGCAACGGAAAGGCTGGCGTCGCGCTAAATGGAAAACTTGAATCAGATAATGCTCCGCAATGTTTTCCATGTGCTTCCGGAGTTGGTATGGTGCGGCTTCGGCGTGCTACTGATGCTGCTGCAGCCGTTCTTGAAGAGCCGTCAATCGTTGACGTTTGTGGCGATGATTGGTGCCGCAGCCGGGACACTATCCACATTCTTCACGTTGCTGGGAAGCGGGTTTTCGGGACTAATTACGTTTGATACGTTCAGCCTGTTTTTCCATTGGCTGGTCGGGTTAGTGGCGTTCCTGGTGATTTTGGGGAGTGACTCTTATCTGGAACGAGAGAACCTGGATGCGGCAGAGTTCTATGCGCTGATTTTGTTTGCCACAGTGGGAATGGGAGTGCTGGCATCAGCGCAGGAATTGTTGACGGCGTTTATTGGCCTGGAGATGTCCTCGATTGCCAGCTACATCCTGGCGGGTTATCGGCGCGATTCGATCAAGGCAAGCGAGTCGGCCGTGAAGTATTTCCTACTCGGCTCGTTCGCCACCGCTTTTTTCCTGTATGGAATTGCGCTGGTTTACGGCGTAACCGGATCGACGAATCTTATGGCCCTCGCGGACGCGAGTCCGAACAGCACACTGTTGCGCCTGGGACTTACCCTGATCCTTGTCGGCTTGGGGTTCAAAGTAGCGGCGGCGCCTTTCCAGATTTGGACGCCGGACGTGTACGAAGGCGCGCCGACACCAGTGACAGCGCTGCTCTCTGCGGGACCGAAAGCGGCCACGTTTGCTCTGTTGTTGCGAATTTTCAGCACGATTCATGCCGCGACAGATTTCTGGTTCTGGGTCTTCTGGATCCTGGCGGTATTGACAATGTTTGTTGGGAATCTGGGCGCGATCGTGCAGAACAACGTGAAGCGGATGCTGGCGTACAGCTCAATTGCGCATGCCGGATATACGCTGGTGGCCTTTGCGGCTGTAACGTTTGTGAGGACGGATCCCGATGCAGTGGCACCGGCATACGCGGCAATCCTATTCTTCCTGGCGAGCTATGCGTTGGTTTCGGTAGGTACGTTCACGGTGGTATCAGAGATTGGCGGGCAAGGCGAGCGGTATTTGACTTATGACGATTATGCCGGGCTTGGAACGCGGCAGCCGTTTGCCGCCGCGGCGTTGAGTCTGTTTCTTCTGTCCCTGCTGGGCTTACCCATTACGGCGGGCTTCTTCGGAAAGTTGTATATCTTCACGGCTGCCATCAAGTCCAACTTGATATGGTTGGCGGTACTGATGGCAATCAACAGCGTAATCGGAGCTTATTACTATTTCCGGCTGATCGTGGTGATGTACATGCGCGAATATAAAGGCACGCTGCCGGCGGATGCGAGCAAGGGACTGAGCGCGACGGCGGCAATGGTAGTGACAGTGGCAGCACTGATCACGTTGTATCTGGGACTTTTGCCGAATCATATTTTGGGGATTGTCCTGTCGCAACCGCTGATGCTTTCTGCACGATAATCGCAATCCGAAACCAAGCACGAAGAAAACCCCATGCACAAAGAGGAATCACCGTAGCGCAAGGCACGCCAGCGCTTGTGCAGGGAGCCTGGGTGTAGTTAAATTGGATTTCGCAGCCGGGACCCGGGTCCAACTGAATGGAAGATCAGCGTCGTTCTGCCAAACTGAGTCGCTCCACTCGGGAACAGTGGACGCATGATGAATTTCGGGCGCTGCTTGAGGCTGCACCCGATGCGATGGTCATCGCGGACTCCGAAGGCCATATATCCCTTGTAAACGCGCAAACGGAAAAGCTATTTGGATACGATCGCGAAGAGCTGCTAGGCCAGCCCGTGGAAATGTTGATACCCGCGCGCTACAGGGGAAGCCACGTACACCATCGCAAGAGTTACAGCGACACGCCCCGGTTGCGGCCAATGGGAGCCGGACGCGAGCTGTTCGGGCTGCGCAAGGACGGCAGCGAATTCCCGGTGGAGATCAGCCTGAGCCCGTTCCGTTCCGAGGACGGGATACTAGTGTTCAGCGCGATCCGCGACATCACACTTCAAAAGAAGGCGCAGGACGAGTTGCGCGACGCCAAAGAAGCGCTGGAGACGCGAGTGCACGAGCGTACAGCGGAATTGGTGAAGGCAAACGAGGCGCTGCAGGGAGAGATTGTGCAGCGCGAGCTGGCAATGCGGCAACGCGACAGCGAGCAAGAGCGCGCGCGGCGGTTGGAGGAACAGCTTTTACTGTCGCAAAAGATGGAAGCGATTGGGCGCTTGGCGGGCGGGATCGCACACGATTTCAATAACCTTCTCGGCGTCATTCTGGGAAACGCAGAGATGATGCTAAAGGCTGGACCGCCGGGGGCGCCGCACGAAGAGCGCGTGGAGCAGATTAAATTGGCGGGGGAAGAAGCAGCATCGGTCACAAAGCAATTGCTGGCGTTTGCGAGACAACAGGTGTCGGAGCCGCAACTGCTGCGCCTGAATATTGTTCTGACAGACTTGGAACCGCTGCTGCGACGAATCGTGGAGGAAAATATTCGACTTGATATGGTGCTCGCGCGAGACCTTGGTGATATCAAGAATGACCGCAGTCAATTGTCGCAGGTGATCTTGAATTTAGTGGCGAACGCGCGCGACCCCATGAATAAAGGAGGCCGGCTGACGATTGAGACCTCCAACACGTATTTGGGCGAAGCGTATGCGCGAGACCACTTGGACGTTGTTCCGGGGCCGTACGTGCAGCTGTCGGTGACAGATTCAGGGCAAGGAATGGATAAGGAGACGGTGAGCCGGATTTTCGAACCATTTTTCACAACCAAAGAGCAGGGGGCGGGTTCGGGGCTCGGGCTGGCGACTGTGTATGGGATCGTGCGTCAGAGCGGCGGGCATATTTGGGTTTACAGCGAACCCGGACGAGGAACAACGTTCAAAATTTATCTGCCGCGTGTGTCCGGGGCATCCGGCGAGGAAAGCGAACAAAGTGCGGATACGACAGTATCCAACGGGACGGAAACGATTCTGCTTGTGGAGGATTCAAAGCTGCTGGCGCGAGTGACGCGAGACTTCCTGGTGGCCACAGGGTACCGAGTACTGTTAGCGGCCGAGGCGTCGGAAGCGCTGCACATTGCCGCCGAGTACCCTGGAAGGATCCACATCCTACTGACGGACGTGGTGATGCCACATATGAATGGACGAGAACTGTCGGAGGAACTCCTGAAGAAACGGCCTGAGGTCAAAGTGCTGTATATGTCAGGGCATACTGCAGGGGTTATCTCCCAAAATGCGCTGTTGGATGAAGATGTGGCGTTTATAGAGAAGCCATTTACCCACGAAGGGCTAGCGAGGAAGATCCGACAGCTGTTGGAAACGGCGACATAAAGCGGAATTTTGGGCCGGAAGTAGTGATGAGTATCACACAACTTTGTGCGATATAACCCACCCCGAGACGCCGGTTCTAACACTTTCCGGAATGGAACCCACCTATTGGACTGCTAAGCAGCATATTCTATTGCACTTAAGAAATATGAGGGAATTCCCGACTTTTGGTGCTATTGGCCAGCCAAGTGCTTTTTCCACTGTCGTTAGACGAGAGTCGCTGAGGAAGAAAGGACGTCCCCCTATGGCGAGCAGCGTTATGACAGCAAAAAGCGCGCACGGCTACCTGGCCACGGCAGTCCAGCGGAAGCCGCGCACTCCTTAC
>Ga0187817_10001099_pt1 | contig 12831 bp, 13 predicted proteins | sample NC_wetland_sal_i_17_FD_132431 | JGI IMG/M metagenome (GOLD analysis project Ga0187817, IMG submission 132431) | Wetland sediment microbial communities from Neuse River Estuary, North Carolina, USA - SO4_2 | ecosystem: Environmental > Aquatic > Freshwater > Wetlands > Sediment | place: USA...
AAGGCGCCGTCGGGAACAGGGCAGTGCAGGAACGTATTATGGCGGGGACGATTGCATGGAGAATCAAATGGCTAGGAAACCGCTAAGCGGCCGGTTGCTATTGATCCTTCCCCCCGCCTCCCATCTCCGAGAAGACGGCACCTGAGGCGATCGAGAAAGTGATCGGCTAGCTCCGGCTGCAATCCGGTGGCAGTTCTGGTTTTGCACCGCTGGTTTTCAAGTGTTTGGGGTCTGTCACGCATCTGTCACATAAGTGACATAGTAGCGTTATTGCGCGGCGTTAACGCTCCCCACGGCAGTAGGGGCCCCCCTGCTGGAGTTCGCCTTGCGAACCCGATCTTCTCCACCCTACAGGGAGAGCAACAATGAGGTTCATGTCCTATGCGGCAGCTGCGACGATCGCCGCAGCGTTGTCCATCACGGCCCAGGCGGCCGATATCTCAGGGGCGGGCGCGACCTTCCCCTATCCGATCTATGCGAAATGGGCCGATGCCTACAAGAAAGAGACCGGCAACGGCCTCAACTACCAGTCGATCGGCTCCGGCGGCGGCATCAAGCAGATCGAGGCCAACACCGTTACTTTCGGCGCGTCCGACAAGCCGCTCGGCGAAAAGGAACTCACCGACAACGGCCTGATTCAGTTTCCAATGATCATTGGCGGTATCGTCCCCGTGATCAATCTCGAAGGCATCAACTCCGGCGAGCTCGTGCTCGATGGCCCGACGCTGGCCAAGATTTTCATGGGCGAAATCACCAAGTGGGATGATGCGGCGATCAAGAAACTAAACGAGAAGGTCAAGCTTCCCTCCTTGGCCATCGCGGTCGTGCATCGGTCGGACGGATCGGGCACCACTTTCAACTTCACCAACTACCTGGCCAAGGTCAGCGACGACTGGAAGACTAAGGTTGGCTCCGACGCGGCCGTCGAATGGCCTGTCGGCATCGGCGCCAAGGGCAATGAGGGCGTTGCCAACAACGTTATTCAGACCAAGGGCTCGATTGGCTATGTCGAATATGCCTATGCCAAGCAGAACAAGATGACTTACGCCAACATGGTGAATAAGGACGGCAAGTCCGTGGCGCCCGAGACGAAGTCGTTCCAGGCTGCGGCTGCCAATGCCGACTGGAAATCTGTCCCCGGTTATGGCGTGATCCTGACCGAGCAGCCCGGCGCCGAGTCGTGGCCAATCACAGCGGCAAGCTTCATCTTGATGCACACCGTTCCACAGGACGCGGCAGCTTCTGCCGAGGCGCTCAAATTCTTCGACTGGGCCTATAAGAACGGCGCCAAAATGGCCGAGGAGCTTGACTACATCCCGATGCCCGATAACGTCGCCGCGCTTTCGCGCGGCGAATGGGCAACGATCAAAGACAAGGCCGGCAAGCCCCTTTTCGCAATGAACTAAGGGCAATCTAAATCGAGGCAGGAGCAGCCACTTCCGCTCCTGCCTCGATTTAGGAGTGGGGTTTACAAAGCCGTTGCAGAAGGGGCTCACAAGCATGGACATGGCCCTCCAGTCTGCGCCCGTTCAGGTCCGGGACGACGAACAGCGCGCCAACATCTTGCGCCGCTTTCGCATCGGCGACCGCACCTTCAACATCCTGACGCAAGCTTCAGCGATCGCCGTGCTGGTGATCCTTGCCGGCGTCATGCTGTCGCTTGTGATCGGGTCGCTCCCCGCCTGGCATGCGTTCGGCTTCGACTTCTTCACCTCGCAAAGCTGGAATCCCGTCACCGAGAAATTCGGGGCACTGCCGGCCATCTACGGCACGCTGCTCACCTCCTTCATTGCCATGCTGATTGGCGTTCCCGTCAGCCTTGGCATCGCGATCTTCCTCACCGAGATCTCTCCGGAACGCTTTCGGCGCACGATCGGCACCGCCATTGAGCTGCTGGCCGGCATCCCGAGCATCATTTACGGCATCTGGGGTCTGTTCGTGTTCGCCCCATTCTTTCAGGCGCACCTACAGCCGGTGCTGATCGACGCCTTCGCCAACATTCCAATACTCAATCAACTTTTCGCCGGGCCTCCCTACGGCATCGGTCTGCTGACCGCCGGCCTGATCCTAGCCATCATGGTGCTTCCCTTCATCACCTCGATCACGCGGGAGGTCTTCGACACCGTTCCCCCGGTGCTGAAGGAGGCGGCCTATGGCATCGGCTGCACGCGCTGGGAGGTGATGCGCCGCGTGGTCATCCCCTATGCGCGCGTCGGCATCATCGGAGGCGTGATGCTGGGCTTAGGCCGCGCGCTCGGCGAGACCATGGCGGTGACCTTCGTCATCGGCAACGCGCACCGGATCGTGCCGTCAATCATGGCGCCGGGGACCACAATCTCGGCCTCGATCGCCAATGAGTTCACCGAGGCCACCGGCGACCTTTATACCGCCTCGCTCATCGCGCTCGGCCTGATCCTGTTCTTCATCACCTTCGTCGTGCTTGCTGCCGCCCGGCTGATGCTGATGCGCATCGCGATGAAAGCAGGGGTTTGACCATGGCAGCCGCAGTCGCAGACGCGCGTTATTCCCGCCGGCGTCGGACCAATTTTGTCGCCACGGCGCTGTCGATCGGTGCCGCCGGCTTCGGCTTGACTTGGCTGCTTCTGATCTTGGTCGTGCTGGTGGTGAAGGGCGTGGGCGGGCTGAACCTTGCTGTGTTCACCGAGATGACGCCGCCTCCCGGCGCTGCCGGCGGATTGTTGAACCCCATCGTCGGCAGTTTGATCCTCACCGCGCTGGCGGTGGCGTTCGGCACCCCGCTCGGCATCCTGGCCGGAACCTATATGGCGGAATACGGCCGCTATTCGAAGCTCACCATGGTGGTCCGCTTCATCAACGACATTTTGTTGAGCGCGCCTTCGATCGTCATCGGCCTCTTCGTCTACGAGATCATGGTCGCGCGGATGGGGCATTTCTCCGCCTGGGCCGGAGCGGTTGCGCTCGCCATCCTCGTCATCCCGGTCGTAGTGCGCACCACCGAGGATATGCTGCTGCTTGTGCCCAACACACTGCGCGAAGCATCCACCGCGCTCGGCGTGCCCCGATGGCTTGTCATCCGCGACGTGGCTTATCGCGCCGCGCGCGCCGGCATTACCACCGGCGTACTGCTCGCCATCGCGCGCATCACGGGCGAGACTGCGCCGCTTCTGTTCACCGCTCTCAACAACCAGTTCTTCAGTTGGAACCTGAACGCGCCGATGGCGAGCCTACCCGTCGTGATCTTCCAGTTCGCCTTAAGTCCCTACTCGGAGTGGCAACAACTTGCATGGACGGGAGCTCTCCTCATCACTGCCGCCGTGCTCGGCTTGAGCATCCTGGCGCGCATGCTTGCCTCTAAGAAGGTGCTGCCATGAGTTTTGCAATACAAACCGACGTAAAAGAGCAAACACCTACTCCCGCCGAAGGCCTGGAAGAGAAGGTCGCGGTGCGCCACCTGAATTTCTACTACGGCGAATATCGGGCGCTCGCCGACAACAACGTCAATCTCTACAAGAACAAGGTCACGGCATTCATTGGTCCCTCCGGCTGCGGCAAGTCCACGCTGCTTCGCATCTTGAACCGCATCTACGACCTCTATCCGAACCAGCGGGCCGACGGAGAGGTGCTACTCGACGGCGAGAACATCCTCAGGCCGAGCCAGGATGTGAATCTGCTTCGGGCCAAGGTGGGAATGGTGTTCCAGAAGCCGACGCCGTTCCCCATGACCATCTACGAGAATATCGCCTTTGGCGTGCGCCTCTATGAGAAGCCGTCCAAGGCCGATCTCGACGCCCGCGTCGAGGATGCGCTTCGGCGTGGGGCGATTTGGGACGAAGTCAAGGACAAGCTCGACGCGAGCGGCTTGAGCCTATCCGGAGGGCAGCAGCAGCGGCTCTGTATCGCCCGCACCGTCGCCATCAGGCCCGAGGTGATCTTGCTCGACGAGCCGTGCTCGGCGCTCGATCCGATCTCCACCGCCAAGATCGAGGAGCTGATCGACGTCTTGAAGCGCGACTACACCATCGCCATCGTCACCCACAATATGCAGCAGGCGGCCCGCACCTCGGACTACACTGCCTTCATGTATCTCGGTGAGCTTGTGGAGTTCGACAACACCACCCAAATGTTCACCAATCCGAGGATGGAGCGCACGCAAGATTACATCACCGGCCGCTTCGGTTAGGACACGCGCTTTTGAGGAGAAGCAGGAAGATGGAGACGCACGAACACATCGTCAGGTCCTACGAGGAGGAGCTCTCCTCGCTCAACAACAAAATCGCCAAGATGGGCGGTCTCGCCGAGCAGGTCCTCGGGCAGTCCATCGATGCGCTCGAAGGCCGCGATCCGGATCTTGCGGCCGCCACCATCCAGCAGGACGAGGCGATCGACGAACTAGAGAATGAGATCGAGGAGCAGGCCATCGTCATGATCGCGCGGCGCCAGCCGCTCGCCTACGACCTTCGCCAGATCATGGCGGCGCTTCGCATCTCCACCGACCTGGAGCGCATCGGCGACCTTGGCAAGAATATCGCCAAGCGCGCCCTCGCTGTAGTTGGCGAGCAGCAGCCGAAGCAGCTCATGCTCGGCCTCAAGCATATGGGTGAGCTTGCCCTTGGCCAGCTCAAAGAGGTGCTCGACGCCTATATCGAGCGCGACGCCGACCGCGCGCTGAAGGTCTGGTACACGGACGAGGACATCGACGCCATGTACAACTCGCTGTTCCGCGAACTCCTCACCTACATGATGGAGGACCCGCGCAACATCGGGCTCTGCACCCATCTCCTGTTTGGGGCCAAGAACATCGAGCGCATCGGCGATCATGCGACCAACATCGCCGAGACGGTCTATTTCCTCGTGCACGGCAGGGCCATCACCGACCATCGGCCGAAGAGCGACACGACCAGCTCGACGCCAGTCCCCTTGAGGACAGCGGGCTGACATGTTGACCGGCTCTGCCATGAACCCGAGAGCCAAAGTTCTCGTGGTCGAGGATGAGGAGCCGTTGGCGCTCTTGCTCCGCTACAAGCTCGAGGCGGAGGGCTACGCCGTCGACGTCGTGCACCGGGGCGACGAGGCTGAAGTGGCCATCGCCGAAGGCTCGCCGGATCTGATCGTGCTCGACTGGATGCTGCCCGGCATGTCTGGGTTAGAGCTCTGCCGGCGCCTGCGCACCGGCAAGGACTCCCGCACCGTCCCGATCATACTGTTGACCGCGCGGAGCGAGGAAGGCGACCGCATCCGCGGGCTCACCACCGGCGCCGACGACTATGTGGTGAAGCCCTTCTCTCTGCCGGAACTGATGGCGCGGGTGCGCGCCATCCTGCGGCGCACGAGCCCCGAGCGCATCGCCTCGGTGCTGACCGCCGGCGACATCGACCTCGACCGGGAGTCTCATCGGGTGACGCGAAACGGGCGCCAGGTGCATCTTGGCCCCACCGAGTTCCGCCTGCTCGAGTTTCTCATGCAGAGCCCCGGCCGCGTCTTCAGCCGGGCGCAGTTGCTCGATGGCGTGTGGGGCCGCAACGTTTATGTGGATGAGCGCACGGTCGACGTCCACATCGGCCGTCTGCGCAAAGCGATGATGCGCGGCAGCGAGTCCGACCCGGTGCGCACGGTGCGTGGCGCCGGCTACGCCTTCAGCGATAATCTGCAAGAGACCGTCTGAGGCTCCTGAAAAGAGGAAGGCGCCTCGGACGGCGCCTCCCTTCCCCCCACTTGACCGAATGGCCAAGCCACCCGAGTGGTTAGCCGAAAGCGACTCGCTTGTCGCGACGCCGCGACGGCGCCGGCTGATAGGCAAGCCGCGCGTGATGCTCGCAGTAAGGAACCGAGCCTGACGTCTTACGACCGCAGAAATGAAACTCCTCCTCTCCAGGATCTCCGATGGGCCAGCGGCACATCGACTCCTTCAATGTGAGGATGCTCGCCCTCTCGGCGGGCGGTATGTACAGCTCTTCGATTGGCGCCGGCGCGGACTCAATCTCCTCCTCGTAAGCCGGCTTCAGTGCGACATTGCCGCGTGTGGCGAACAGCAAGGATGGAGCTCGGTGTTGCCGTGGCGCCTGCACCCGCCGCGGTCTTGGGCTCGACGAGCGCGAACTCGTCGCCCGGCCCGAGAGACCGAGACGGTGCACCTTGCCGATCACTGCATTCCGCGTCACCCCGCCTAGGCGACTTGCGATCTGGCTTGCGCTCAAGCCCTCCGCCCATAGTCTTTTCAGAAGTTCAACCCTCTCATCATTCCAAGCCATGGTTTGGCCTCCTCATTTTTCGACTCAGAATCCCCCCGTCTCGTCGTGAGACGGCGTTCAGTCACGCTGATTTACTGCTGAGAAATGACCGCCCAGGCGTAACGCTGCATCCACCATATATTGTGGCTGAGCGGCTACTAACCTACAATCTCGGGGAAGAAGCGGCAAGCGTCCGCCACGCTTGGTCCCGCGTTTTTCCACCGGACAAATTGGAGTCTGCCACTTCTTGGGCGAGAACACAAACGCGGCGTGGATGAAAACGTGGACGAGTGTTGGAAAGTAGGTGAATGGCGGCTGATTGACAGCCTCCCACGCGAGACCTAAAGCTCTGCAATTCCTTGCTGCCGCCAGCCGGCGGCAATTTTATTTTGGGACGACCTCTCGTGTCCAAATCGGCTCTGCTTCCGACCTACGCTCGCAGCCAACTTGCCTTCGAGCGTGGGGAGGGTGCCTATCTCTTCACCACGTCCGGCGAGCGCTATCTCGACTTCGCCTCCGGCGTCGCGGTGACGGCGCTTGGCCATGCCCATCCGCACCTCCTCAAGGCGCTGAACGAGCAGGCCGAGAAGCTCTGGCATATCTCCAATCTGCACCGCATCCCTGAGCAGGAGCGGCTCGCGGCCAGGCTCTGTCAGGAGACCTTTGCCGACTATGTGTTCTTCGCCAATTCCGGCGCCGAGGCGGTTGAAGGCGCGATGAAAGTGGCGCGCCGCTATCACTTCAAGCAGGGAGCGCCTGAGCGCTACCGCTTCGTCACCTTCGAAGGCGCCTTTCACGGGCGCACCCTTGCCACCATCGCTGCCGGCGGCCAGCCCAAGCACCTTGAAGGCTTCGGACCCCCCGTCGACGGGTTCGACCACGTTGCTGCCGCCGATATCGGCGCCGTGGAAGCTGCCATCGGGGAGAAGACCGCGGGCGTCATGATCGAGCCGATCATGGGCGAGGGGGGCATGATCGAGTTGTCCTGGCCATTCTTGCGGGACTTGCGGGCCCTTTGCGATGAAAAAGGTATCCTATTCCTGCTCGATGAGGTGCAGAGCGGCATGGGCCGCACGGGGCGCCTGTTCGCCCATGAATGGGCCGGCATCACCCCGGACATCATGGCGACCGCCAAGGGGCTTGGCGGCGGCTTTCCAGTGGGCGCCTGCCTCACCACGGAAGAGGTGGGCGCGGGCATGACGCCTGGCAGCCATGGCTCGACCTTCGGCGGCAATCCGCTCGCCATGGCCGTGGGCAACGCCGTGCTCGACGTCGTGCTTGCGCCAAGCTTTCTCGATCGCGTGGCGGCGATGGGCCTGAGACTCAAGCAGCGCTTGGCCGGGCTCAAGGACGAGCATCACGGCATCATCGAAGAGGTGCGCGGTCAGGGCCTGATGCTAGGGCTGAAATGTAAGGTACCGAACCAAGCCCTCCTGCAGGCGCTCGCCGCCGAGCAGATGCTCACGGTGCAGGCGGGCGATAATGTGGTGCGTCTTCTGCCGCCGCTCATCGTAGGTGAGGCCGAGATCGACGAGGCTTGCGCTAAGATTGAAGCCGCCTGCGTGGCGTTGGAGACCGGCGCGCACGCCCCGGCCTGACGGCAACAGCCGAGAAGTCATCCCCATGCAGCCAAGGCACTTTCTCGATATCGACGCACTCCCCCGCCAAACTTTGCGCGCGATCCTCGACGATGCTCGTGCCATGAAGGCCATGGGCCGTTCGCATTTGCCGGAGAAGGTCAAGGTGCGGCCGGGCGCTGTGCTTGCCATGATCTTCGAGCAGCCCTCGACGCGCACGCGCGTATCTTTCGAAGTGGCCATGCACGAGCTTGGTGGAACGTCGATTATGCTGAGTCCGGCCGACATGCAGATTGGGAGGGGAGAGACCATCGCTGATACCGCGCGCGTGCTGTCGCGCTACGTGGATGCGATCATGCTCAGGACCAGCTCGCACGGCAAGCTTCTCGAACTTGCCGCGCACGCCACCGTGCCGGTGATCAACGGGCTCACCGACCTGTCACACCCCTGTCAGGTGATGGCCGACGTCATGACCTTCGAGGAGAAGAAGGGTTCGATCGAAGGCGCGACGATCGCGTGGCTCGGTGACGGCAACAACGTTGCCACCTCCTGGGTCCACGGCGCGGCGCGCTTCGGCTACGCGCTGAAGCTCGCCTGCCCGAAGGAGTTCAAGCCGGCGGCCGCGCCGCTCGATTGGGCGAAAGGCGAGGGAGCGTCCATCGAGGCCGGGCATGACCCGCTCGCCGCCGCCCGCGGCGCCGATTGCGTCGTAACTGACGTCTGGGTATCCATGGGAGATGGCGAGGACAAGAAAAAGCGCAAAAACCTGCTGAGGCCGTTCCAGGTCGATCGCGCCGTGATGGCCAAGGTCAAGCCCGACGCCATCTTCATGCATTGTTTGCCCGCCCATCGCGGCGACGAGGTGACCGCCGAGGTGATCGACGGCCCGCAATCGGTGGTATGGGACGAGGCCGAGAACCGGCTGCATGTGCAGAAGGCCATCCTCGCCTGGTGCCTCGACACGACGTCGCCTGCACCAGCGAGCGCCGAACAGCCGCGCGCCAAAAGCCGGCGGGTCGAGCGTGCCGGGGCAAAGTAATGGCGCAGGAATCCTCATCGCAGGAGCGCATCGAGCTCGTCATCCCGGCCGACGATCTGACCCTACCGTTCCAGGCCGATCAAGCCGACATCGTCGGCCGGCTGGTCAAGCTCGGCCCGGTGGTGGACACCATCCTGTCGCGGCACGATTATCCTGAGCCCGTGTCGAAGCTGCTCGGCGAAGCTGTGGCGCTCACGGCGCTGCTCGGCGCCGCGCTCAAATTCGAAGGCAAGTTCATCCTGCAGGCCTCGACCGACGGCCCGATCGATCTGCTCGTCGCCGATTACCAGGTACCTGGGCAGTTGCGAGGCTATGCGCGCTTTTCGGCGGAACGCGTCGCAGCGATCAGCAGCAATGGCAACCTCCCTCAACTTCTCGGCCAAGGTCATTTCGCCATGACCATCGACCGTGGGACGGAGATGGAACGCTATCAGGGAGTGGTGCCGCTCGAAGGCGAGAGCCTGACTGAGGCCGCCGACACTTATTTCCGGCAATCTGAGCAGCTCCCCACCTTCATTCGGCTTGCCGTGGCGAAGCACTACCGCGCCGGCCACGTAGGCGGACGGTCCTGGACGTGGCGCGCCGGCGGCCTGCTCGTGCAGAAGCTGACCCGCGAAGGCGGCCATGGCCCGGCGGGCGGCGGCTTCGACGAGGAGGACTGGCTGCGGGCCCGCGCGCTTGCCGAGACCGTGGAGGATCACGAGCTACTCGACCCTCTGCTTCCGCCGGACCGGCTGCTCTACCGGCTGTTTCATGAGGAGCAGGTACGCGCCTACCGGGCAATCGGTCTTGAGACCTATTGCAGCTGCTCGCGGGAGCGCGTCGAGGAACTCCTCCGGCGCTTCACCAGCGAAGACCTGAGAGACATGGTGGTCGACGGCGAGGTGTGGGTGACGTGCGAGTTCTGCAACAGCCGCTACCGCTTCGATCCGGCCTCCTTCGCCAAGTCTGCAGAGCCGAGTTAGCCGCTTTTAGCTGAGCAGCTCAGCGAGCTTGGCGAGGAACGCCGTGCAAGCGTCGAGCTGCGCGGTCGTGACGAACTCGTCGGCCGCATGGGCCTGCTCGATGTCGCCGGGCCCGCAAATCACGGTCGGACAACCGGCCTCCTCGAACAGTCCGGCTTCCGTCGCATAAGACACCGCTCTCGTGGCGTTGGCGTGGGTGAGCGCAAGCGCCAAGGCGACGGCCTCGGATCCGGGCTTGGCGAGGAACGCTGGCACGCTGCCCTGATGCAGCGTCTCGATTGACGCCGTCCGCGCCACGACCCGCATGCGCGGGAGCAGCTTTTCTTCAGCGAAAGCGTTGATCCGCTGCGGCGCGAGCTTTGGGTCGGCGTCAGGCAGGCTTCGCACCTGCCATTGGAATTTGCAGGTCTTCGGCACGATGTTGGGCGCCGTACCGCCTTCGATGGTCCCCACCTGCACCGTGGAGGCGGGCGGATCGAAGCGGTCATTCGTCTCACTTGTAGAGAGTTTCGCGCCGATGCGGTCGAGTTCCTCGATCAACTCCGCGGCGAAAGAAATGGCGTTCACGCCGAGCCGCGGCAGGCTCGAATGAGCTTCGCGCCCCGTGACCGTGGTGCGATAGGCGTCGATACGCTTATGCGCGTCGATCACCGCCATGTTGGTGGGCTCGCCGACGATGATGACGCGGGGACGCGGCAGGTCATGGCCGAGCCGCGCGATCAACGGGCGGACGCCGGTGCAGCCTGCCTCCTCGTCATAAGAGAGGATGATGTGCACCGGTTCCTTCAGGGGGCGCGAGGTGAAGAGCGGAACGGACGCGAGAACGCAGGCGAGAAAGCCCTTCATGTCGCAAGTGCCACGGCCGTAAAGCTGGCCGTCGCGGAGTTGGAGCGCGAACGGATCGCTGGACCAGGTTTGACCCTCGACTGGAACGCAGTCGCTGTGTCCTGAGAGTCCGATGCCCCCTTTGCCCGCAGGCCCAATGCTGGCGAACAGGTTCACCTTTGCGCCGTCCGGTGCCGGGATCAGGGTCGCGGCGATGCCGTAGCCGCCGAGATAGGTGCTTACGAACTCGATGAGCTTCAGGTTCGATTTCGCGCTCGTTGTATCGAAGGCGACAAGCTTGGCCAGCAGCTCCTGCACTACCGATGAAGAAGCCGGCACGGGCACTCCTGTGTGTTTCAAGGGCAGCTGCGCTTGCGTCCGGTTGCGGGCTTACGTCCGGTGGCTCGTCTCTGCCGAGCGGAAGCGCTCCGCCGATCTCGCCTTTGCTTTCCGAGCCTCCACCTCACGATCGCGCGGCGGAGCATTAGTGACGAGCGAGTCGATCAGCTCGCGCGCCGCCCAGGAGACTTGTTCCACCGCGCGATCGAAGGCGGCTTGGTTTGCTTTGGAAGGACGCGTGAAGCCGCTCAGCTTGCGCACGAATTGCAGAGACGACGCATGGATTTCTTCATCCGTGGCAGCCGGCTCGAAATTATGCAGCGTTTTGATGTTTCGGCACATGATCTTCCTCAATCAATCGGCAGCAACTTTGCAAAAAGGTGACATACGGATTCACCGCAAGCAAGGCGCGCAACCCTACTTCCCTATTTTACCACGACAAGCGCCTGATCGAGGTCGGCAACGAGATCGTCAACGTGTTCAAGCCCGATGGAAAGACGTACGCTCCGATCGAAGATGCCGAGCTCGGCACGCTGCTCCAGGGTGAGACGCTGATGCGTCGTGGTGGCCGGATGGGTGGCAAGACTTTTTGCGTCGCCGAGATTGTTGCTAATCTTGAAGATCTGGAGCGCGTTCAGGAAGCGGAAGGCTTCGCTCTTGCCGCCCTTCACCTCGAAGGCAACCATGGGACCGCCGCCAGCCATCTGCCGCCTTGCGAGCTTAACTTGCGGGTGGTCGGCGCGGCCTGGATAGAACACGCGGGCAACTTCCTTGCGCTGGCTGAGGAAATCCGCAATCGCCGCTGCAGACGCGCCGTGACGCTCGACGCGGACTGGCAGCGTCTCAAGACCCTTGAGCAGCACCCAGGCGTTGAAGGGACTGAGCGAGGGGCCGGTATGCTTGAGGTAGTTGTGCAGCTTCTCCTCGATGAAGTCTTTGGTCCCAAGCACGACGCCACCGAGGCAACGCCCCTGTCCGTCGATGTGCTTGGTCGCGGAGTAGACGACAATGTCGGCGCCGAGCGGCATTGGCTGCTGGAGCAAAGGCGTCGCGAACACGTTGTCCACCACAACCAGCGCGCCTTCTTTCCGCGCGATCTTGGCCACGCCCTCGATGTCTACGAGCTCAAGCACCGGATTGGTCGGCGTTTCGAAGAAGACGGCGCGGGTGTTCGGCCGCATCGCCGCCTCCCAGGCGCCGAGATCGCGGCCGTCGATCAGCGTGGTCGCAATGCCGTAGCGGGGCAGTAAGTCTTCGACGATGTAGCGACAGCTCCCGAATAGCGCTCTCGCCGAGACCACATGGTCTCCGGCCTTGAGCTGGCAGAGCAACGACGCAGCGACGGCAGCCATGCCGCTCGCGGTGCCACGTGCGGCTTCCGCCCCTTCCAGCGCACACATGCGCGCCTCGAACATTGCCACGGTAGGATTGGCATAGCGGCTATAGACGAAGCCTTCCTCATCGCCCTTAAAGCGAGCCGCGGCCTGCTCGGCGGATGTATAAACATAGCCAGAGTTAAGGAAGATGGCCTCGGACGTCTCGCCAAACTGGCTCCGGAGCGTGCCCTCATGCACGAGCCTGGTCGCCGTGTGCCAGGCGCGCTCTGCTCTCTTCTGGTCCTTCCTTGCCGCCATGGTGTTTACTCCATCGACTCGCGGGCACAAAAAAACCCGGGACTTAGCGCGTCGCCAAGAAGACCGGGATTGCTCGCACGGCCCTTTTAGCGACTTGTTTAACGTGGCTGCAAGCCGGCCGGCCAAATCACCACACGGCTGGATTAATGTCGCTAGGGTAGCCCCGCGTCAAGCCTGCTTTAGGCCGCGTGTGCCTCTTGTGAATCCGGGGGAGAAGACCGAGGTAGGGATGACGGACGCCCC